>Ga0326511_10000675_pt1 | contig 29940 bp, 17 predicted proteins | sample 0_2496_0518_D_FD_203701 | JGI IMG/M metagenome (GOLD analysis project Ga0326511, IMG submission 203701) | Bovine rumen microbial communities from UC Davis, California, United States - 0_2496_0518 | ecosystem: Host-associated > Mammals > Digestive system > Stomach > Rumen | place: USA...
AGGAATACATTCTGTCCATTCTCAATGGTATGGCTTAACACATTACACTCAACATCCTCCAAGGTGACACGCACCTTCTTCTCTGCGGAAGACTGACGACGATAGCTGACTGCTCTACGCGGATGAACATTTGCCTTGAAAGCATTAGCAAACTCCACTTCCACCTTACTGGTAATATAACCGTCGAAGGTGTCGTCGATAGGATATTGTATCACAAACTCCTTCTCGTCGTAAGGCTTGATACGCGAGTCTTCTATTTCGAATGTCTGGTTGTTAATGATCGCTGTCACATTCTCAATGGCAGATGTTCCTGTGTTTTCCACCATGACGATGATGGGCAATGAGCTGCTGCCGAGGAGTGCCTCGCTGCCGTAGGATACATCGCATGTGTAGCTATTGTTGAAATACTTGTCGTTTTGCATGATCACCGAACCGCTGGTTGTGATGTCGGTAAGGGTATATATTGCACTGACATGAGCATCGTCGAGATAGCCATCAAAATCAGTGATGACCAGACTGTCTATCTCTGCACCCAACACGATGGGGTCGGTTATCTGTAAGGCGTTAGACACAAAGATACGTGACGCATAGAGCATCATCGTGGAGTTCTTGGAAATCTTCTTCTTTCCATCATCACCACGGTATTCGTTGCCCATCTGTGTCCAGAGGACTGCGAAGTTGCCAAGGTTCTCGGAGTCAGCATCGCTGATAATCTTTACCTTGCCTGGCAGATTATAGCTCACGCCGAGGTCATTGCCTTGTACTCCATCACCCTTACCAGACATCGCCAGCGTCTTCACGTAGATGTCGGTGACGGAGTCATTTTTCTCATATACCATTGCAATGACGCCATATTTGCCCACACGCTTCATGTAGAAGTTCTTGACGTTCAATGCCTCATCATAATAGTTGACTTCGTCACTGAGGATCGACTTGGAGGCATAGCGCATCACTGGCTTCTCCATGTCTGTGGCAAAAAGCGTTGTGGCCACGAGCACTGTGTCATTGCGCATGATAAGATCATAATTCTGTATCATATGATCCTTATCCAGATTATAGTCATAAAGCGGTGTCGCATCACTCCAACTGGTACCGTTGTATGTCCTGAGCAGAAGTTGCCCCTTGAACTGAAGGTTGTCGAGTGAGTCGGCAGATATGGTTGGGTCGATAACATCAAAACTACCATGCTGATAGACAATGGCTGCATGACCATCCTCCTGCATTGTAGCAACAGGCTTCAGGTCTGCCTTACCATCATCACCGCCTATGTCGGAGATATCATGGAAAGTCCAGCTGCCATTACCCTGACGCATAGCTGCCCTGATGCGTGTCCTCTGTTGTATCTCAGAGTTCTTGCTTACTACGTTGTCTGCATTAATAGTACTACCGTCTATTGCCTCTGCCATCTGTTCGAAAGCAACAACCTCGTAGTCGCCTCTCTTTGAGCGTATGCTGTTAGTAGCTGCAAGACCATCAGCAGACAGTGTTTGCTTAGTCACCTCATTACCGTTAATAGTAGCCAACACCACCTTGTCGTCATTATAGTCGGCTGCATCGCCAAGATCGTTGTATATTATCTGCTTTTCGCTAAGATATTGAGGATTGGCATCAGTAGCTATATCATTGATGACAGCCTTTCCTATAAGCTCGCTGCTCGCTGGTGCCTCTATGCGACGATAGGCCAGCGACATTGGTTTGGCTTCATTATGTGCGAGCCAGTATGGGAAGTCGGAATGGAACGGGTTATGATCGTTGTCAGGCAGCAAGAGTCGTCCACCGATACGGAAGCCTGCATTGGCAGAGAAGTGGAAGATAAGGGTCTTCATGTTGATATAAGCCTGACCGACGGCTAATCCTATGAGACTTGCTCCTATACCTGGCACGTATTCGTCGAACGGTCCTTCAATGCCGTAGCGGAAGCCTGCCTTGCCACCAAGACGCAGACCCGCCTTGATGTTGAAGATGGATGACAACTTGAACGATCCTATCTTCTCTGGCGTCTGTAGCTCGAGGGTGGCACCTGCCACTAACTTACCACTGAAATTGAAGAAGTATCCCATATTGGTGCTCGACATCGACTCGTCGACATTATCGGCATACGACTTGATACCGAAGTCGCTCTGCAAAGAGAATTCAAAGTTAGCTGTCAGCGAAAGATAATCCTCACATTTCTGAAGGATTGAGGATAGCTTCTTGAAGCGTTCTTCCTTGGCTACGTTCCACTGCATGGCATATCCATAGCCCACCTGTCCTGCAGCCTCACTCACCTGGAAGCGAGAGAAGTCGAACGGTGGCATCTTAAAGCACAATCTGGCACCACCAAACCAGCCTGTTCCTATGCGGTTGGCTGTCACATCAAAGATGTCGTCTATCTCTTCATATATCCAGTCGTCGAAGGACACATCATCGCCGACAACCTGACCACGTATCTTGTCGTTGATTCTGAAGTTATCATACTTGTCGCCGTCTTTCACCTCCTGTCGTGCCTTGCTCACTTTCTCGGTTTCACCCTGTCGCTCGTCACCACGGTTGACGTTAAGCATGATCTTCAGGATATGCATATTCTTGCGGATATCCCAGATGAAGGCAGTACTGATAGAGACGGGTTTGAACGAGAATTTGAACTCGACAGGGAGCTTCAGGTCGTAGCCAGCATCGGCAAACCCGCCTGCGGCATCGGTGTCGTCATCGGCTCCTACGTATTTGTCGTTCACTTCCTTCTCGGCTTCTTCTGCCGACCGTTCACGGTTGAAGTCCATATTCCTGAAATACGGGAAATGGGCATACTCCTGACCGTTGGTCTTCATCGTAAGTTTGGCTACCTCACCCTTGGCTATGACATCGAGCAGATTGAAACATACATAGAAGTAGTCGTATGTGAATGAGGTAAACTCCGCTGCTCTTACCACCGTCACGGTCTGGTCGGTGACTTCCTTACTGATCTGTGTAGCAATGTCTGTTGCTGTTAGCTCACATGTCGGAGCACTGTTGCCCTTGGGTCGTGAGAAGGACACTTCCAGCTGGGCATAGCGCTCTACCACCTTGTTGTCGAGCAACTTAGGGAAGTCGTTGCCACAGTCTTCCATATATGACAGTGTGTCTGCCTCTACCTTTCCTGAGATATCCACATCGTCAATGGTACATAGTCGGTGGTCGACATTATTTCTGACTATCACCGCCCGTTCGTCGTTGAGGTTAAGGAAGTGCTGGTCGCTAATGACAAGACTGCTGTTGTCAATCTTGCCTTTGCGCATGTTGATAAAGCCCTGACAAAGGTCGGGGTTGACGATGCCGTCCTCGTCAGTGGCACCTTCATATTTATATAGTACGGGTATATAGCCATCCACCAGCACCTCTATGTACGCAGGGTTGCTCATGGTGATGATCTTATGGCTCTTCGTCTTGGCATCGTAGCCGAAATACCTCACGCTGCTGTCGTATACACGGTTGCCATCATGGTCCACTCGCTCCGGATGTATTGTGGCGTTCTTTATTGGTTTGCCCTTCTCGTTGTATAGTGCGAGATGCAGGGTGTCGTACGACTCATACAGTCCCGTACCTATCCAGTTGAAGTTCATCATCTCCCTACCTTCGTGCTTGTCGAGGTTGAAGGTGGTAGAGAGTTCCATATAACTCATCCTGTTGTTCAGGTCGATGCCTGCATGCAGTTTTCTCTTGTCAAGGCGCAGCTTCTTGTCGTCTCCACTCTTTAGGAACACATCCAGAAGGTCGCTGCCCGATGGTACATAGAAACTCTGAAATCTGTCTGACTGCAACGCCAGCTGCTTGGTCTCCTTCTGTAGGTCGCCATCGGCATCCATATATCCCGTGACATATTCCAGTGTGTATGTCTCTCCTGTCACCTGACGTTTCTGGTCGAGCATGAACAGGTATAGGTCTTTGTCGTTCCAGTCGTTGACAAAATACCTGAAACGTATCTTGTCTTCCGGATTGTCAATACGTGATGCTATTATCTCGTATGGCTTGGCTTGTGCGGTGGGGGCATTGACAAAGAAATAGTCGTCAACGGTCTGCGTGAGGGTGTCCACACCGTTGTTCACCTCCACCTTATATGTGTGGTGTGTCTCACCGAGGTCATCAATTCTGAAACAGAGCAGCGTGTGGTCTCGCATCTTCCAGAACTGGCGTTTGTCGTCAAGAGTCTTCATACGCTCCTGGGCAAACATCGTCTTCAGATTGCTCACCTCCACCATATTACCGTCAAAGGCAATAGACGATCCGCTCGCAACCTCTCGCCAGTTCAGATGGGTGTCCTTCTCTATGTTGTCAAGATCAGTAACGTCGGTGACGTTGTTGGCATAGTACAGTTTAAAGCTCTGTGCGTGTGCCGCAACCACAGCACACATCAGCAAGAGTCCTGCAAGCGTCCATCTCTTCATCTCTTGTCTGGTTTTTTATTCCTCCCACTCGTCAATATCATCAAACAAGTTGTCGTTCTCCTGTCCCAGCTCGTAGTCTATTTCTGTCTCTAACTCATAGTCCCATAGAGTGAACTCCTTTGCCAAGGCCTCTTCCGTACTCTTAGTAGGGTTGTAAGGCACCATCTGACTTTCACCAATCAGACATCCTACTCTACATGGCAGGACGTCTGTTCGTGGCATAACGTAATTTGATTTCATATTTTCTTTACTTGATGACATTCTTCTTACCCTGATGGATATACACACCTTTCGCTGTCGGCTTCTTGTTCAAGAGACGACCACCTATGGTGTACCAGTCGGCGGCATTATCGGTAAGACAAAACCGCCACAAAAATACAAAAAAATATGTTTATAGAAATAATTCAAGCAATTTTTAACAATATGAATTTAGTACTTTTGCGTCATCATATCATATAATCTAAAAAAATAAATGCTCAAAATGTTGCAGGTTTGAGAAAAAATACGCATATTTGCAAAAAATTATGCATTAGCTAAAACCATACCTAAGAGATATAACCAAATATAACCCTAAACTGCTCAACGATGAAAAAGAGATTATTCCTTATTCTTGCGATATGTTGCATGACTGTCGGCAACGTCTTTGCAGATGATTTTACTGTTGAACGGGCCGTCAACCTGGGCCAGTTGGACTCATGGGCTGACATCAGCAAGTTCCAGTGGCAGGAAATAGATCACGTCGTCCAGGACAACCGCGAGGAGATGGATGCGCTGAAGACGCTGTTCTACGACCCTGCACCAAAGGATACCGTAGGCTTCTACAACCAGATTTATACAGCTCGCGACAATCAGTATATCGTGCTGCGACTGGACAAGGCTCAGGGTAACCGTCCCTTCCACGTCCGCGTAACCTGTGTCAAGAGTGCGACAGACCCTTCGAAGAACAATACGAAGGTGTTCTCTGCTGAGAACTACTGCTACATCATGCCACCTATCGGCGAAAACCAGCTGGAGGTGAAGATATGGCCGCAAGGCGAGGGCGAGGAGAAGGCAAAGACTTTTACTTTCAATAGTCATAGCTATGGCTCAGCATCGTTGCGCACGGTGATGCTCGACAAAAGCCGAATCGTGGATGGCAACTATACCCTGCAGTTGATTTATTACAACCCAGAGACGGAGAAGAGTGACACCACCTATATCAAGAGTCTGCAGGTTGACAAGCTCTATAGTTTCTACGACTATGCCAACGGCGACCTCAAGGAAGCCTATCTCATGGTGGATGGTTTCAAGCGCATCAAACTGAAGCACGAATGGTGGGCGATGGATGCCGTCACCCATATCAATGATAATTCCGTGACGGTGATGACAGGACCGAAGATGCCTTTCCGCCAACATAAACGGTTGGACGCTCCGAACCCCACCTATCTGGATTCGCGCCTGTTCTCCCATCACGACACGTTGTGGGTGAACCTCTACGTGGACAACATACGCTCAGACCAGAAAGAAGGGCTGACGATGCACGCCATACGCACCGACACCCATAACAAATTCATTAACAACAAACTGTTGGAGTGGGACTTAGACCCTGTTTCCAAGCGCTTGTATGTGCTGACCGATGGTGAGCCATGTATCATCGAGTGCTATCGCGACAAGACGCTGCCCAAGCTCTGTATATACCCTGGTTCCTATCACCATGTGACAGGCATCATCGAAGGCGACAGAGAAGAGGTCGATATCTTCCTGGAGTCCTCGGAACCAGTCACCAGCCCCAAGACGAGCACCGTGATACTCTCTACGCTGACCACGACCACCGACTGTCGAGGTAGCTACTATGTCAGCAAGATACAGAGTTCGGACATCGTGCACGAATTGCTGACCGAAACCGTTAATTACGATGAATATGCCTCCCATCTGGATACCGCCAAGTTCGTCAATGGTTTAATGTTAACGAACTATGCCGAGATGGTTGTAGGCATCGTTTCGCCCAACAAATCGGATACCAAAAGTAATATTACGCTGAAGAAGGTTAATAATGGTGCCGAGGAGAATGATATCCAGCATGAAACGCTCGGCGGAGAGACAGCCCTCATCCACCACGATCTATACGACTATAACTACTGGACAACCACCTTCGACCTGCGTGGGTATATCCCCATCACCAAGTCGGGACGTCCTGCGATTGCCTTTAATGGCGAGGTGGTGCGGCAGTTGCCTATTCTCTGCAACAAGTATATCGACCTGCAGAAGTTGGCTCAGGATGCCCAAGAAGCGGCTCGTGAAAGGCTGGAGAGTAACGATGCTGGCGAAAAGGCTAAAGGATGGATTACCGACGTGGCCCCCGACGGAGCCACCAAGTTGAATATCAAGGTTCCTTTGGAGCCTCCTTTCTATTTCCGTTTGGGTGTAGAGGTCGATTTCTTCAAGGCCAAGAAACTGAGTGTGATGGGTGCCCTCGGTTTCGGCTATGAATACGACTTCGTCAATAAGAAGAGCAGTAACATTCCGCAAAACCAAGCCCAGCAATATAAAGTCACCATGGGTTCTTACGATGACTATGGTAACAATATCGTCGATATGACACCATCACTGGCGCAGATGGGTGCTGAGCCGAAGAACTTCAAGAAGGCAGACCCTGATGCGATTTGCAAGCCCTCTTTCGACTTCAGCGCCTTTGCTGAGGTGTATCAGAAAAATAGTCTGCCGTTGTCGCTGAAAGGCAACGACTGGAAACAGTGGTTGTCTGGTATGCAGTGGCTCGATGAGGCCGGTGTTCGCGCTGAGGTCAGTCTGACGGCCGGCTTCGGACTGGACTTCATCAATATGCTTGGTGCCATCGGAAACAAGTCGGGTAAGCTCAGTATGCTGTCTGATTTCCAGAAATGGGTCAGCAACAATGCATTGACGAAAGTGATGAACACATTCTTCGGCCCTAGTCTGTCGGCAGGCGGCGGTGTGCGCCTTAATGTCAACGCAGGTCTGTTCTCCTTCGACAATACCGAAGAAGATGGTTGGGGTGATCCCTTGTAGTACCATATCCTTGCCTTCCGTTTCATCGGACAGGCTTATATCAATGCTGCCCTGAGAGCCAAGATCGATGCCTTCATCGCTGGTGCTGAGGTAGGACTCACCGCTGGTGCCGGCGTCACCTTCAAGTATGCTGGCGGTAGCCGTCTCGACTTCCATAAAAAATTCTCAGGAAGTGCCTGGAGCTGGTATGCCGGACTGGGTGCATACTATAAGGTGAAGTTCTTTGGATGGAGCAAGCATAAATCGTGGGGAATAGGCAATCTGCAGGTAGAACAGATGCTCATCAAACCGAAAAACTACAGGAATCCCTTCCATAAGGACTTCGCGAAATACCTTAGCGGTGCGCCCGACCCAGAAGAGAAGCCTGCTCAGACACGCCGCAAAGCCAATGCCGCGCTGCCTGGCGATTTTGTGACCGATGTGATAGACTTTACCCAACCCGTGAAGTTCCTCGCTGGAGGCGACAGCATCGTTTACCAAGGTGCCTACGAAAATCCTAACGACTACTGCGTGGAGGTGGCTCCTACAGGCAAGGCCATCTACCTCTCCGACTGGAAAATTGGCGGCTGTACCGACTACGACGCTGCCTCGATTCCTGGCATCGACTTAGTGGTACTGGAACAGGCTACGGCAGATATTGCCCAGGAAGACTTGGAAGACACGCTGCATCTCGACGAGACGGTGAAGCGAGCCAGTCGTGTCTATAGCGTTTATTACACCAAGAAGAATACGGGTACAAAGTGGTACAGCCCGAAACCGATCTACAGTTCTTCGGAGACCACTTCCTACCATCCTCGTGTGGCATTGGCTGAAGATGGGAAAGGCGTCGCCATCTGGCAGGAGGGCACATTTGAAAAGGGCAGTTGGGTAACAGAAAAGGATACCGTCAAACTGACCGATCTCGTCATGAAAGGACAACTGATGATGTCGCGCTTCGATGGTAACGAGACGTGGTCGGAACCCATTCCGCTGCAAACCCTTGACGAGAACTACCGACTGAAGGACTATCGCATCACCTATGACGGTACGAATGCGTTTATCGTGGCCCGCAAGGTGGGTAGGGATATCGATCCTGAGAATGTATGCCTCACCGTCGATGGCAATGGTACGGTCACTACACATCAGGTGGAACAGACCGACGAGCTGATGAACCTGCGACGCGTAGGCGACAACAATGTGATGGCGTGGGTCGCTATGGTCGATACCGCCAGCAACACCCAGTGTCTGCGTGTTCAGAGCTATGGTATGGACGGCAACGCGAAGAAAGGCATCAACACCTCACTCATCTTGGAGAATGTGGATATGGAAGAATTTGCCATCATTCCCGACTTAGAGGCGAAGTCACTCGATAATGTGGCCATCCTTTGGCGTGAACGAGTATTCGCAAACGACAGCACGACCATGCAGTTGAGGGCAGCCCGTCTGGTACCCAACCACGATGGTAGTTTCGGTATCGGTACTCCTCTCACCGCTGTCCGCTTGGAGAAGGGCAATACGATCTACGGCTTCGATGGCTATATGTCTGACGAAAAGATCCAGGTATGTTATGTGGCCGTCGATAGTCTCGGCAACTCACAGCTCAACAGAGTACCATCATACTTTGGTGAAGCGATGTCCTATACCATCGTGTATGAAAATGAAAACAACCAAGGCTTCCAGTGCGCCAAAGACGACCTTTCACTGCTCGTGACCATCAACAACCACGGTACATCCACCATTACTGGAGCTGTATTGACGGTAATGGTGGGTGGAAAGTCTATGGATTACCCACTCGATGTGACCATTCCTGCCGGTTCCGCTAGTCAGGAGCGTGTCACGATACCTTACTCATTAGGTGCGGGCGTCGAAACTTCGCTCGACGTGCAATACGACGATGTGCTGAAAGCAAAGAATACCAGCAACAGCCGAGGAGGAAAGAAGAACGAGCAGACCGTCATTTACGGTTCTAAACACCGCACGGCGAGGTTCTATCCTTATCGTCCACGCATCGAATGTTTCGTTGCCGCACAGCATGTGGATAAAGAAGGCAATAACCACATCACTATCTGTGTGCGCAACTACTCAAGGCGCTTCCTGACGGGTGACTTTGCCATCATCGTGGGACTGAAGGACAACCCCTATAGCTCGATAGTGTATAACTCGATTGGCGAGAGACACATCAGGTACGCGACCAAGGTTCTCTATCCTACCTATGCCACTAACGTGCCCGCAGATTGCGGCCGTATCTACGACTATGGTAGCTATCGTGCCGGCTATGTCACCCTGGTTGTTCCTGCTGTCACAGAGAAGGAAGAGTTGTTTGTAGGGGCAACGCTTGTTTACAAAGACCCGACGACAGGACATTTCGTTCGGATCAATCCGAATACTTTCTCAGGTAGCAACAACAGCGGCGTGGTGACCCTTTATCCGTCATCGGAGGCAGCTGCTATCGACAAGGTCTATAACAACAATGATGAGGCTGCTCAGTTGCATGTGAGTCAACAGGGAAACACACTCGTGGTAACAGGCGCCAAACCTCGTCATCATGTACGCCTCTATCAGGCCAATGGCGTGGTTATCGCTCGCCAACTGGCCGACGATAGCGGTCAGGCTGTTTTCAGTCTGCCTTACACGGGTGGAGTAGGTCTTGTGTCCTCAGACAAAGAAACCGTGAAGTTTACGTTTTAGAAGTAAGAGGTAAGAAGTAAGAAGTAAGAGGTTTAACTTAATTCAAAGAGAATGAAAATTATTATATTAGCAACGCTGTTGATGGCTTTTATGCCCACAGTGGTTCATGCGCAGGATGTACAGGAGCCGCCCGCACCCTGGGACGGGTCAGTATCACCATCCCCGATTTTTGACGGGAACTACAATTTCCTGATTTATACCCCTGCCGATCTGGCTGCATTACGTGCTTTTTGGGATGATTATAATGATGGCGACCAAGGCTACAAAGGCTGTACCATCCTACTGATGAACGACCTCGATATGAACAATATCAACTTCAACGGCTATACCATCGGATGGAACGACGACAACAAGTTTGGCGGAACATTCGACGGACAAGGGCACATTATCAGAAACCTGAAAATCGAAGGTAACGACGACAATCGTGGACTCTTCGGCAAGATGGACAACGGCAGAGTCAAGAACCTCAAACTGGTGGATGTGGACATTCGTGCCGGCGATGGAGACGACTGTCACATCGGTGCTATCTGCGGCAAAATGTACAACCACAGCACCATCGAACATTGTGCCGTGGTGGGAGGTAGCGTGAGGCAGTACGAAAGCGGCAACGACGAGTTTGGTGCTATCTGCGGCTATATGACCAACAACCACAATACCATCGAATATTGTTATAGCGACATCACTGTGGAGGCCGACGCTCAGGTCGGTGGAATTGTAGGTAAGATAGAGCAAGGCGACGATCACACTTCGGGCATCTATCACTGCTACTTCAGCGGAAAAGTCATCCATTATAGCGACGATTGCTACGCTTCCATTGCCGGTGAGCGCTATGGTCAGCCGATGGTCAACAACTTCTACCTCTACCGCGATGACGGTGTGAGAGGCACCGGTTATGATGGCGGCAGCGGCGACCCCAGGGGTGACGAGATTGCGGCGTGCACGGAAGAACAGATGAAACAACCCTTTCTGTTTAGTCTCTATAATGAAAAATACACTATCGAGAATGATCCGTATATCTACACGCTCGGCTATCCAGAACTGAAGGTGTTCGTGCGCTACAATGTGGGCGACAGCTACTATGTGATGAATGTGGGGCATAAAGGCGAAAATACCGCCGACTCGATTTCTGGGCATGTGAGAGTAATCAGTAATGAACAGACTCCGTTTACCGTTGCGCTCGAAAAGACGACTGCGGTGGAGGCAAATAGCGATATCACCATCAACGAGATTCTGCAGCCTTACTTCGACAATAAGAAGCAGTTAAACATCATCGCCCTGGGCGCGAATGCCTTCGAGGGTTTAGGTGTTGTCAATAGCGTCACCATCCCTGCAACGGTTGACAGTGTGGCCATACCGCAGCGCCATCAGGTGCAGAACGCCTTTGTCTTAGCCGAAGGTAGCAGTAGCGGAGCGGTGAAGGACGGCGGACTCTATAGCGTCTCTCGCAAATGTTTCCTCACTGCGCCCAAAAGCTTCGAGACGCTGACCATCCACCAGGAGTTTGCCGACAGCATCGCCGACTATGCCTTCGAGAATATGAGTAATCTGAAGACGCTCTATGTCAACACGTTCGTTGAGCCTGGTACACTTGTGGACGACAATGAAAACAAGGCACCTACCATCGACCTCAAGGGTGAACATACCTTCGATGGTTGTTCGTCCGACCTCGATGTGTATATCAAAGACGGTACGACCAACCATCTCATCTACGGACATCAAGGTCCAAAAGGCTATGGCTTCACCAATGCCGAAGGATGGAATAAGTTCTATTCTGACTATCAGGACGTAGAGAACCACATGTTCAGTTATTTCCCCATCAATCGCAATCCTGGCGGTATATCAACGCTGATACTGGGCTATCCCGTGGAAATGCCAGAGGGAGTGACGGCTTGGTGGGCTCAATCTATTGGCGACGGCAAACTCAAACTGAAGAAAATCCCAAGCGGTATCGTACCGGCTCTGACGCCAGTGCTGCTGTCCTACGAAGGCACAGGAACGCTCTACCTGTCACGTTATGAGGGTAGCGATCCTGGTTCTGCTATCGATTACGAGAACAATCTCTTCATGGGTAGTGTAGATCCCAGTGGACATAAGATGACCGCCTCCGAGATGATGACCAACTTCCTGACGTTAGGTCGTCCCACAGGCGATAACTCATACGACAACCTCGGCTTCTATGCCTACCATCCGAAGAATAATACGCTGCCGCCGTACGTTGCTTGGCTGGCTATGAGCGATATTCCTTTGGAGGGACGCATCGCTTTGAGCTTCGACGATACTCCCACTGGTATCGAAGAGATGCAGGCTGCTGGATTCAGTTCTCAAGATTCGGAAGAATGGTACGACCTGAGCGGTCGGAAGCTGAGCGGTAAGCCTACGGTCAAGGGAATCTACATTGTAAACGGAAAGAAAGTGTTCATCCCATAAAATAGCACAGTGATTACTCTGCGATTGTGAAATCGAGTTGACGTTTTTCGAGGTTGGCGCGTGCCACCTTGATGCGGATAGCATCACCCAACTGGTATTTATGATGGCGGCGGCGCCCAACAAGACAGTAGTTCTTCTCATCGAAGTCGTAGTAGTCGTCGTCGAGGTCGCGCATAGGAACCATTCCCTCGCAGTGGTTCTCGTCGATTTCGCAATAGATGCCATACGACTGGATGCCGCTGATGTGGGCATCGTACTCCTCACCTACGTGATCGCCCATAAACTCCACCATCTTATATTTGATAGAGTCGCGCTCTGCATTCTGGGCCAGCTGTTCCATATCACTGGAGTGTTCGCACAACTCCTCGTATTTCTCGCGGTTGGCAGAGCGTCCACCCTGTTCATAACGCGTCAGCAGACGGTGAACCATCGTATCGGGATAACGCCGGATGGGTGATGTGAAATGCGTATAGTAGTCGAAGGCAAGACCGAAATGCCCGATGTTATGCGTGGTGTATTTTGCTTTCATCATCGTACGGAGCGCAACGGTCTGGATCAGTTTCTCCTCATTGGTGCCGGCACAGTCGCTGATGAGTTTATTCAGACTCTTTGCCGTCGCATTCTTCGTACTGGAACTCTTCATGCGGTAGCCGAACTTCACCACAAAATCCTTGAGCGTTTCAAGTTTCTGCGGATCGGGATTGTCGTGAACACGATAAGGAAGTGTTTTTGCCTTCACACCCTTCTTCACCTTTCCAACGTGTTCTGCTACCGTGCGGTTGGCCAACAGCATAAACTCCTCGATGAGTTTGTTGGCATCCTTTGAACGCTTGAAATAGGCACGTGTCGGTTTCCCTTTCTCATCGATATCGAAATGCAGTTCCTCAGAATCGAAGTTGATGGCACCATTCTTAAAACGTTTCTCGCGCAGTTTCTTGGCAAGGGCATCGAGCAGACAAATCTGCTCGGCATACTCGCCTTGATAACCCTTCTTACCTGGAGCTGGAGCGGGCTGACCGGTTCCATCAACAACGCCGTTTTGTTCAAGCAGACTTTGTGCCTCTTCATACGAAAAACGCCGATTTGATCGAATGATGGTGTGCACAATACGATAATTTTTCACGTTGGCTTCACTGTCCATCGTGAAAATCACACTATAGGTCAGCTTGTCTTCGTCAGGACGCAGCGAACAAACCTGGTTACACAACCGTTCGGGCAACATAGGGATGGTGCGGTCAACGAGATAGACGCTCGTGGCGCGCTTCTGCGCTTCTTTGTCGATGATGGAACCTTCGGTGACATAATGACTGACATCGGCAATGTGGACACCGACCTCATAGAATTGACAATTGGACAATTTACTATTTGACGATTTTGCTCCTGTATCTATCTTTCTGATTGACAACGCATCATCAAAGTCTTTGGCATCGTAGGGGTCGATGGTGCAAGTCCACACATCGCGATAGTCCTCACGTTCCTTGAGGTCCTGGGGTGTAATCTCTCCCGTAATCTTATTGGCAGCGTCCTCTACCGCCTTCGGATAACGATAGGGCAGTCCGTACTGGGCAAGAATGGCATGCATCTCAGCATTGTTCTCACCCGTCTTTCCCAAGATATCGATCACTTCTCCCACCAAATTCTTCGATTCGCGCGATGGCCACTGGGTCACACGTACGACAGCTTTATCACCCGTCTTACCACCCTTGAGTTTCTTTTTGGGGATGAGGATATCATTGGCGAACATGTTGCTCTCCATAATGAGAAAGGCAAAGTCGCGCTCCACCTTCAGTTTACCGACAAACGTGTCTTTGGCTCGCTGGATGATTTCCGTCACCATCGCCTCCTTGATATGACTGCGCCTGCGGGCCATCAGCGACACGCGGACACGGTCACCGTTCATCGCATACAGCGAATTACGCTCACTCACGAAGATTGGTTTGTCGCTGCCATCGGGAATCACGGAGTTCTTACCGTTGGTCTTGCGTACAAAGATGCCCTCCTGCACCTGTCCTTTGGTGTTCAGGCGATAAGCGTTTTCGCTCACCTTGCTCAGAAAATCGTCCCAAGCCATCTCTTCCATCACGTCGATGGCCAGCATCTTGGCGGGATGGGTGTCAAAGTGCAACGCCTTGAATATCTGTTTGAAACTCAGTGTCTCGTTGGCTCTCGACTGGAACAAGTTGGTCAGTAACTCAACCATCTGTTTTTTATTGTAGCGCCGTGCGCTTTTCTTTCCTTTACTCATATTCTTGTGTTTTTAATGATTCGATTCTGGTGTTTTTATATTTCGAAGCCAAAGATAAACATATTCTTTAAATAAACCACTGATAATGAAGGATTTTTTTTGCTTTTTGCATATTTTTCGTACTTTGAGGCTGCGCCTCGAGAAAAGAAAAGCAAGCTTTCCCTTTGCACTTCTCTCGACTTTTCGTTCTTTGAGGCTGCGCCTCGAAGGTACTCACGCTCGAAAAAACTCAAACAAGTTTGGTTTTTTCCTCGCTTAATCGTACCTTTGCACCAATTTATTACGATTGGAGTTTGTTGACATGAAAAAAATACTCGTTACAGGAGCCAGTGGATTCATCGGATCCTTTATTGTAGAAGAGGCACTGCGACAAGGAATGGAGACATGGGCTGCCGTACGCAAGAGCAGTAGTCGGGCATTCCTACAGGATGAGCGCATTCATTTCATTGAACTGAATCTTTCATCAGAAGAAGAACTGACGGAACAACTGCGCCCGCACCAATTCGACTATGTAGTACATGCTGCAGGTGTGACGAAATGTTTGCACAAGGAAGACTTCTTCCGTATCAACACAGAGGGCACGAAGCATTTAGTAAATGCACTCGTCAAACTGCAAATGCCGTTGACACGGTTTGTCTTTGTCAGCAGCCTCAGTATCTTCGGAGCCATTCACGAGCAACAGCCCTACGAACCCATCCGTGAAAGCGATGAGCCACAACCCAATACGGCATACGGCAAGAGCAAGCTGGCAGCGGAACAGCTGTTGAAAGAGGTAAGGAGCAAGGAGCAAGGAGCTGCTTTCCCCTACGTGATTCTCCGTCCGACGGGCGTCTATGGTCCACGCGAGAAAGACTATTTCATGATGGCAAAGAGTATCAAGGGACACATGGACTTTGCGGTGGGATACAAGCAACAAGACATCACCTTCGTGTATGTGAAAGATGTGGTACAGGCCGTATTCCTTGCGCTCGACAAAGGAAAAACCGGTCGCTGCTATTTCCTCAGCGACGGACAAGTATATCAGAGTCGTACGTTCAGCGACCTCATCCATCAGGAACTCGGTCGGCCCTGGTGGATTCGTGTAAAAGCACCAATCTGGGTGCTACGCATCATCACCTTCTTCGGAGAATACTGGGGACACCTCACTGGAAAGGTAACCGCTTTGAACAACGACAAATATAACATTATGAAACAGCGCAACTGGCGTTGTGACATCCAGCCCGCCATTGATGAACTGGGGTTCCAACCCTCCTATCAACTGGCAGAAGGAGTGAAAGAAACAGTAGCCTGGTATCAAGAGCAAGGATGGTTGTAAGATGAAAACGTTTATAAAGAACCTGTTTAAGATAGAGAAAAAGCCGAAGAAAGGATTGATGGCATTGGAGTGGGTCATGGTGGCATATCTGGTGCTCACCCTGCTCTACACCTTCTTCCTGCAGACCAAATTGGTGAATCCAGAGGCGATGATCTGGGGACGCTTGCGCATCCTGGTAACAACGCTTCTGCTGTGGGGCGTCTATCGGTTGCTGCCTTGCAGACTAACACGTTTTATCCGCGTGGCCGTACAGTTTGGGCTGCTGGCGTGGTGGTATCCAGACACCTACGAACTCAACCGCATCCTACCCAATCTCGACCATATCTTTGCCCAATGGGACCAGGACTGGTTTGGCTGTCAGCCTGCCCTACTCTTCTCACAACAGTGGTCATCACCTGTTTACAGTGAAGTGCTGGATATAGCGTATGTGGCATATTTCCCGATGATTTTCACCGTCTTGTTCTATTATTTCCTATATCAGTATCAGGAGTTTGAGCGGGCATCGTTCATCGTACTGGCAGGCTTCTTCATCTTTTATGCCATCTATATCGTTATCCCTGTGGCAGGACCAACTTTCTATTACAAGGCCGTAGGTGTGAAGAACATCATCGCGGGTATCTTCCCCAATGTACACGACTATTTCAACTATCACCGAGACTGTCTGCCGTCACCGGGATATGCCGACGGTATCGGCTATCATCTGCTGACAGATGCCCATGAGGCTGGCGAGCGACCCACAGCCGCATTCCCCAGTTCGCACGTTGGCATCACCACCATGCTGATGTGGCTGGTACTACATATACGACAATACAAGCTGTTCTGGTGGCTGCTACCACTGTATCTGCTACTGTGTCTCTCAACGGTATATATCCAGGCACACTATTTGATTGACTCCCTTGCAGGCTTTGTCACGGGAACCATCTTCTATTTCGCACTGTTGGTTGTATCAAGGAACTGGAAATGGAAGTAAGAGAAAAGAAAACAAAACAAAGATGAAAAAATTATATATCGAAACGTATGGCTGCCAGATGAACGTAGCCGATTCAGAAGTAGTGGCATCCGTGATGCAAATGGCGGGTTATGAGCCTTGTGAGTCTGTTGAAGAGGCTGATGCCGTATTCTTGAACACTTGTTCGGTACGTGACAATGCCGAACAGAAAATCATCCACCGATTAGAGGTGCTGAACGCATTGAAAAAGAAGAGACCTTCAACCCTTATCATTGGTGTGCTGGGATGTATGGCTGAACGTGTGCAGAAAGATCTTTTAGAGAACCATCACGCCGACCTCGTGGCTGGTCCTGATGCCTACTTGACGCTGCCCGACCTGATTGCACAGGTGGAGACAGGGCACAAAGCCATGAATATAGAACTATCAACCACCGAAACCTATCGTGACATTGTCCCACGACGTGTGAGCGGCAATCGTATCAGCGGTTATGTCAGCATCATGCGTGGCTGCAACAACTTCTGTCATTATTGTATCGTACCTTATACCAGAGGACGTGAGCGTAGCCGTGATGTAGAGAGCATCCTCCGAGAAGTGCGTGACCTGCGCGACCGTGGATTTAAAGAAGTAACGTTGCTGGGACAAAATGTAAATTCGTATAGGAGCCTCACCCCCCGCCCTCTCCAAGGGGAGAGGGAGCTGCTATTCCCTGATCTCTTGAGAAGGGTTGCTTTGGAAGCTCCGGAGATGCGCGTACGCTTCACCACATCCCACCCGAAGGATATGAGCGACGAAACCTTGCATGTCATTGCCGAAATGCCGAACGTTTGCAAACAGATACACTTGCCCGTACAATCTGGTTCTGACAAGATATTGAAACTCATGAACCGGAAATATACCCGCGAGTGGTATCTCGACCGTGTGGACGCCATCCGCCGTATCATTCCTGATTGCGGCCTTTCCACCGATATATTTGTTGGCTACCACAACGAGACGGAAGAAGACCACCAGCTTTCGCTCTCCCTTATGCGCGAAGTGGGCTACGACTCTGCCTTTATGTTCAAATATTCTGAGCGTCCTGGTACCTACGCCTCGAAACATCTGCCCGATAATGTTCCAGAGGAAGAAAAGATTCGCCGCCTGAACGAACTGATTGCTCTACAGACAGAACAGTCGGCTATTCAGAACCGCAAGGACGAGGGTAAGGAGTTTGAAGTGCTCGTTGAGGGCTTCAGCAAGCGCAGTCGTGAGCAACTGTGCGGTCGAACCGAACAGGGCAAGATGGTCATCTTCGACAAGGGCAATCATCATATCGGTGAATTTGTCCGCGTACGCATCACCGGCTCTACCAGTGCCACTCTGTTTGGTGAAGAGGTGTAAGTTTTTTGGTTTTAATTATTTTTATTATCTTTGCAGCCGATATCTGTTAATGTATGAGAGATTTCCTGAATGTGTTGCGGCGATTTGTGCCGCCTTATAAGAAATACTTGGTGCTGTCGGTCGTGTTCAACGTGCTGTCTGCAGTGTTGAACATCTTCTCGTTTATGGCATTGATACCTATCCTACAGATATTATTCAAAGTGGACGGTGCCGGCTCAGCAACACAACTGATGGAATGGGACTGGTCGAACTGGAAAGATGTACTTTCGAACAATGCCGACTACTATGTGCAGCAACTCATTGGTGAGATGGGCGAAGCGAACACGCTGCTGATTATCGGTCTTTTTCTTGCGGTGATGACAGCATTGAAGACGGGAGCTTACTTCCTGAGTTCGGCAACAATCGTTCCCGTTCGGACGGGTGTGGTTCGTGATATCCGAAACCAACTATATCGGAAAATCAATGCTTTGTCGTTAGGTTTCTTTTCGGAAGAGCGCAAAGGCGACATCATCGCAAGAATGAGCGGTGATGTACAGGAGATTGAAAACAGTATCATGTCTTCGTTGGATATGCTGTTTAAGAATCCCGTGCTGATTATTGCTTACTTCGTAGCATTGATGGTTGTATCATGGGAGCTGACAGTATTCACACTGGTTTTTGTACCCGTATTCGGCTGGTTCATGGGATTTGTGGGCAGAAAACTGAAGCAAAACAGTATGAAGGCCCAAACACTATGGAGCGATACGATGAGTCAGGTGGAAGAGACGTTGGGCGGTCTGCGTATCATCAAGGCCTTTTCTGCACAGGAAAAGATGAATGCACGCTTCGACCGTGTGAATACGGCATACCGCGACAACATCATGCGAGTGAATATCCGCCAGCAGCTGGCCCACCCGATGAGTGAGTTCCTGGGTACGGTGATGATTATCATCGTATTGTGGTTTGGCGGCACGTTGGTACTGAGCGACAACCCCGTAATCAGCGGACCGACATTTATCTACTATCTGGTGATGCTCTATTCGATTATCAATCCGCTGAAAGAGTTCTCGAAAGCGGGCTACAGTATTCCGAAAGGTCTGGCATCAATGGAGCGTGTGGATAAGATTCTGCAGGCAGAGGTAGAGATACAAGACCCCGCGAATCCGACACACATCAAGAGCTTTGAGCACCAGATTGAGTTCCGCCATGTATGGTTTGGGTATCAAGAAAGAGGAGTAAGGAGTGAAGACGAAAGGAGTAAGGAGAACGAAGAAACAATAAACTGGGTGCTGAAGGACATCAACCTGGTGATTCCGAAAGGTAAGACGATAGCTATCGTGGGACAATCGGGCAGCGGTAAATCGACCCTCGTTGACTTGATACCACGCTATTATGATGTACAAAAAGGTGAGGTTCTCATCGACGGCATCAACGTAAAAGACTTAGGCATTAATGACCTGCGACAGTTGATTGGCAATGTGAACCAAGAAGCAATTCTTTTCAATGATACCTTCTATAAGAATATCACCTTCGGTGTTGACAATGCTACCCAACAGCAGGTTGAAGAGGCTGCCCGAATCGCCAATGCCCATGAGTTTATTATGCAGAGCGAGCATGGCTACAATACCAATATTGGCGACAGAGGCGGCAGATTGTCTGGTGGTCAGCGACAGCGTGTGAGCATTGCCCGCGCCATCTTGAAGAATCCGCCGATCCTGATTCTCGATGAAGCCACATCGGCTCTCGACACAGAGAGTGAACGACTCGTACAAGATGCATTAGAACGACTGATGAAGACGCGCACAACGGTAGCGATTGCCCATCGTCTGTCAACCATCAAGAATGCCGATGAGATTTGTGTCTTGCACGAAGGTCAGATTGTAGAGCGCGGTACTCACGAGTCGCTATTGGAACAAGAGGGTTATTACAAAAAACTGCATGATATGCAGGCGATATAGAAGGAGAGAAGGAGTAAGGAGAAAAGGAGTAAGGAGAAAAGGAGAGAAGGAGTAAGGAGAGAAGAAGTAAGTGATGAAAAAGAAGAGGATATTAGACAATCTATGGTCGTTACTGGTCAACTTATTGTTGGCCTACATTGTGTATTTCATTTCCCGTACCGCCTACCTGTTGGAGAATTACAGTTCCTTTGCTGCCAATATCAATACGGAATCGTTGTGGAATTGGTATCAGGGCGGACTGCTGTTCGACACCTCTGCCATCATCTATACCAATGCTTTGTGGATCGTGTTGATGCTGTTCCCCTTGTGGTTGAAGGAAACACGTATCTTCCACCAGATTTGCAAGTGGCTGTTTGTCGTTGTCAATAGTCTGGCATTGGTGCTGAACCTGATGGACTCCGTGTATTTCCCATATACCCTTCGTCGCACGACCACATCGGTTTTTCAGGAGTTTGACAACGAAAACAACTTAGGTGGCATCTTCCTGACGGAATTGATCAACCATTGGTATTTCGTTTTGCTCACAGCAGCTGTAGTATTTGCCTTATGGAAACTCTACCGCACACCGAAAATATCGTCCAAGGATTATTTGTCTGTACGCGAACGGCTATCGTTTACGGGCGTACACTTGCTGATACTGGCAGCCATTGTTCCGCTGGCTGTCGGCGGTTGTCGCGGAGGCCTGCAGTCTGGTGTGCGCCCCATCACCATCAGCAACGCCAATCAGTATGTGAGCAGTCCGCAGGAATGTGCCGTTGTGCTCAATACCCCATTTGCCTTATTGAGGACATTGGGAAAGAGTGTGTTTGTGATTCCTGACTACTACAAGGATGAAGCATCCCTCAAAGCCGTCTATGATCCCATCCATGTTCCTGCCGACACCCTGCAGGCAAACAAGAAAAATGTGGTGATTCTGATTGTAGAAAGTTTTGGAAGGGAGTACATCGGAGCCTTCAACAAAACGCTTGACGGCGGCAAATATAAAGGCTATACACCCAATATCGACCAACTGATTGCCGAAAGTACCGTATTCGAATATTCCTATTGTAACGGACATAAGAGCATCGACGGTATGCCGAGTGTGCTTTGTAGCATTCCCATGTTTGTTGAACCCTTCGTCCTGACACCTTCCTCCATGAATACCTATACAGGTATTGCCGGGCTGTTGTCGGGCTGGGGATACGAGACTGCATTCTTCCACGGTGCCAACCGCGGCTCGATGGGCTTCCTCGCTTTCGCCAACAAAATTGGATTCCAGCAGTATTACGGAAGACAGGACTATGCTGCCGACAGTCGTTTTGGCGGAGACAACGACTTCGACGGCAACTGGGGCATTTGGGATGAACCGTTCCTGCAGTATTACTGTACCAAGATGGGTGAAATGAAGCAGCCGTTTATGACAGCCTTGTTCACCGTATCGTCGCACCATCCGTTTGAGGTTCCCGACCAGTACAAGAATACATTCAAGGAGGAAGGTCTGGAGATACACAAGTGTATCCGCTATACCGATATGGCATTGGGTAAGTTCTTTGCTTCGGCACGCAAACAACCTTGGTTCAAGAACACCATCTTCGTGCTGACCAGCGACCACACCAATATGAGCGATCATGCTGAATACAAAACCGACTTAGGCGAATATGTTGCGCCTGTCATCATCTACGACCCCAGCGGAACCATCGAACCAGGCATGAGAAAAGGAGTGGCACAGCAAACCGACATTCTGCCTACTGTCCTGGGAATTCTGGGATTCAACAAACCCTATCTGGCTTTCGGCTGCGACTTGTTTAATACCGCTCCTGAAGAGACGTATGCCGTCAACTACATCAGTGGTATCTATCAGTATGTGAAATACGGCTATGTGCTGCAATTTGACGGTACGAAAACAAAAGGCATCTATGCGCTGACCGATCGGCTGATGAAACATAATCTTATCGGTAAGGTTCCACAGCAACAGAAGATGGAACAGGAGTTGAAGGCTATCATACAACAATATATGACTCGTATGGTTAACGACCAACTGATGCCCTAAAGCCACCGCCCCTCTCTGAAGGGAGAAAGAAAATGAAGCATTGAAACATGAAAGTACTACATTATATTGCCTATCTTATTGTTTACGGACTCTGGTTTCTGATATCATTGTTGCCGTTCTGCGTGCTGTATGTCTTGTCTGATGGACTATATCTGCTCATTACTTATGTTTTCAGATACCGCCATAAGGTTATCTGGAAAAATCTGACAGAATGCTTTCCAGAGAAAGACAAACAGGAGATACGCAAGATAGAAAAGGACTTTTATCAATGGTTCTGTGACTATCTGGTTGAAACCGTCAAACTAATGACCATCTCCAAGAAGAACTTGATGAAGCACATGACATTTACGGGTATGGAAGCGTTCAACAATGCGCTCAACAACAAACAGTCGTGTGCGCTTTATCTGGGGCATTATGGTAATTGGGAGTGGATTACATCATTGTCGTATTGGGTGCCGGAACACGTACTCTGCACACAGTTGTACCATCCGTTGGAGAATAAATATTTCGACCACCTATTTAAATATGTACGCGAACGTCAGCAAGGTGTGTGTATTCCAATGAAGGAATCTATCCGGAAAATCATCAGCCTCACCAATGAAGGCAAGACGCTGGTGGTTGGTCTCATCGCCGATCAAGCACCGATGTGGAACAACATACACCACTGGGTTGACTTCCTGCACCACGAAACACCTGTGCTTACGGGCAGTGAGAAAATTGCAAAGAGAATGAATATGGCGGTATTCTATGGAGATGTGACCAGTCGCAAGCGCGGTTATTACAACTGTGAAATGAAACTGATGACAGAGACACCGCAGGAACAGGAAGAGTTCAAGATTACCAACCTATACTTTGAGTTGTTAGAAGAGACCATTAAGAGAGTACCTCACCTTTGGTTGTGGAGCCATAACCGATTTAAAAGAACCCATGAGGAATTTGACCGACTCTTTGAGGTCACCAAAGAAGGTAAGGTGGTGTGGAAAGATGATGAAATGAGACATGCGAATAGCATTTGATGCCAAACGGATCGTTGCGAATGGTACAGGACTGGGCAGCTACGGCCGTACCTTGATCAATGCGCTGGCTGTCGAAAGACCGACAGATCAGTTCTTGCTTTATGCACCAGATCAAGGTCGCGACGATTTGCGCTGCCAGATTATTGAGCGACCCAATGTGTCGTTTGTTTATCCATCACGGAGACCATTTCCTTTTTACAAGAGTTATTGGCGTTCCAAAGGTATCGTGAAACAGTTACAGCACGACGGAATTGATGTTTTTCACGGCTTGTCTGGGGAGTTGCCGATAGGACTGAAGGCTGCAGGCATACGCGGTATTGTAACCATTCACGACTTGATTTTCCTTCGTCATCCTGCGTTCTATCATTGGATAGACACGAAGATTTACGCCCGAAAGTTCCATCAGACGCTTCGTGAAGCCGACCGCATCATTGCCATCAGCGAATGTACGAAGCGTGATATCTTATATTATGGCGACTTTCCAGCCGACAGGATAGATGTAATCTATCAGTCGTGCGGAACCCGTTTTGCAGAAAAAGCCAGCGAGACATTCAAACAAAAGGTGAAAGAAAAGTATCAGTTGCCTGAACGTTTTCTCCTTTTTGTTGGTACGATAGAAGTGCGAAAGAATGCATTACTGGCTGTGAAGGCTTTGCGGCAATTACCTGATGACTTGTCATTGGTACTGGTCGGACGCCCAACAGACTATGTGAAGACGATGCTTTCCTATATCAAACAGAATGGGTTGCAGCATCGAGTCTGTTTCTTACATGGTGTTCCCAATGAAGACCTGCCGTCAGTTTATCAGCAGGCAGAAGCATTTGTCTATCCCTCTCGTTATGAAGGATTCGGTATTCCCATTATCGAAGCGATACAAAGCGGCCTGCCCGTTGTGGCTGCCACAGGCTCTTGTCTGGAAGAGGCAGGCGGTCCTGACTGTCTGTATGTTCATCCTGACGATGCAGAGGGAATGGCGAAAGCGGTTCTTTCGGCCATCAAGGAGCGAAAAGAGCGTGTGGAACGGAGTCGCGAATATATCCGCCGCTTTGAGAATCAGAATGTGGCACAGCAGGTTTTGAAAGAGTATTCACTGTTATAAACAAGATCAAGTATGACATCTAAACTATTCTCCATCCTCATTCCAACGTGGAACAACCTGAAGTTTCTTCAGTTATGCGTGGAGAGCATCCGTAAGAATTCCACTTATGAACATGAGATACTTATCCATATCAACGATGGTTCGGACGGCACCTTGGAATGGGTGAAGGAACAAGGTCTTTCTTATACACACTCCCAGTCGAATGTGGGTGTCTGTCTGGCACTCAATCAGCTGCGTCCTCTTGTCACGACAGACTATATGCTCTTTATGAATGACGACATGTATGTATGTCCTGAGTGGGATAAAGCACTTTACGATGAGATACAGAGCCTCCATCATAAGATGTTCTTTTTGTCATCAACCTTAATACAACCACGCAAATTCTTCTGTAAGAGTGTGATTGCACCAGCCAACTACGGAGAAACCGTTGAAACCTTTGAAGAAGAACGGCTCCTGAAAGAATATAAAACCCTGCCCCACGGAGACTGGATGGGGGCTACCTGGCCTCCCAATATCGTGCATCGCGACATCTGGGATTTAGTGGGAGGATATAGCGTGGAATATAGTCCGGGAATGTATAGTGACCCTGATTTCTCAGCTAAACTATGGAAGGTCGGCGTACGATTGTTCAAAGGTGTTGACAAAAGCAGAGTATATCATTTCGAGGCGCGTTCCACACATCGTATCGTGAAAAACGACGGCTCTACTCAGTTCTTACGGAAATGGGGTATCACATCGGCTTCTTTTATGCGTGATGTGCTTCATCGGGGAGAACCTTGGAGAGAGGATGCCCCCATGCATGAACAACTTCAGAAAGATTTGCTGCGCAGCAAACTGAAACGGGCATTGACCATTTTCCGCAACGTAAAAATAAAAAACATCTGGGAATTCTAACCCAGATGTTTTAATATTTTGTCTGCTACCTTTTCCCAGTCAAAAGCCTGAATATGCTCACGAGCTGCTGTTCCTAAACGGCGACGCAAGGACTCGTCCTCATACAGTCGGGCCAGATGCTTTGTGAAACAGAACACCCATCGTGCAGAACGAATACCGTTGACGTCATCTTTGAGCAGGTCGTCGGTTCCCGCTTTCGTAGAAATCACAGGAAGTCCGCAAGCCATAGCCTCAGCAACCGTATTGTTCCATCCTGAATATTTTGGATTCTCTGCTGAAACAAAACAGTCGGCACGGTTGAAGAGTTCTGAGTTTTGTTCAAAAGGATGATTCAACACAAATTCGTACGGACAACTGCATTTGAAACTTTCATATTTCCGACGCATCTTGTCTGTCGTGTGTGTATCAAACAACAGTAACTTGATATTGTAGCCACGTTTGTAAAGCCGCTCACAGGCGCTGACCACATAACGGGTTCCCTTTACGCTTTCTGCCAGGCGTCCATAACCCATTACCACAAAGGGACGGTCTTTGACCTGATAGTCTTCTTTTGGCTGATAGTTCCGAATTGTTACTCCTCCTACAGCCAAAAAAGCCTCTCTTCCATATTTCTTCTGGTCATGACGATAGACGTTCGTTGAACACGCATAGAGTTCTATCTCTGGATGGCTGAGAATCTCAGCAAGTTTCTCCTTGATGCGGACATGATAGAATATCTTATGAAGTGCTGATGCTTGCAACATCAATGGCAAATCGCTGGGTGTTGTCGTCCATAATGCATCAAGCTCCATGCTCGGCAGATCCGAAAACAAAGCCATCTTACCTTTAAAGGGAAACCAGTCGGGAGATTTCCCATCAGGTGTGAAGACGTAGAAGTCATGTCCTTTTTCTACGAAAATATTGCCAAGCTCCAGAAAACGTTTCACACCTCCATAGAGTTTGGTATGCGGTAATAATACTCCTAATTTCATGTGGCAAAGATATGAAAAAGAGAAAAGAAAAGCAAATTTATCCTTGTTTTTTTGCTTCAACCCACCTTTATATATAGATAGGTGTGAAATAAAAGAGGAAAAAAGAAAGAAGTTGAAAAAAATGTTTTATTTTTGCACCATAAAAAAATATAAGCTTTATGATTAACGTTTTTCAACCCACTTTGGGGGGAGTAGAACTCCAGAAGATTAAGGAAGTATTCGATTCAAATTGGATAGGAAAAGGAAAACTCGTTACCGAATTTGAAGAGAAATGGGCAAACCATGTAGGCTCAACAGCAAATAGAGTTTTGACGACAAACTGCTGTAGCGAAGGATTATTCTCATCCATGCACTTGTGTGACATACAGCCTGGCGACGAGGTTATTCTTCCAACGATCAGTTTCGTGGGTGCTGGTAATGCTATCTGTGCCAACGGTTCGAAAATGGTTCTCTGTGATGTTGACAGGAGAAATCTGAACGCAACAGCAGCAGACATCGAAAAGTGTATTACCAAAAAGACCAAGGCGATTCTTCTACTCCATTTTGGAGGTATTCCATGTGAGATGGACGAAATCATGAAACTGGCTGATGCCTATAACCTGAAAGTCATTGAGGACTGTGCGGCAGGCGTGTGCTCTTCATATAAAGGACGGGCATTAGGAACCTTCGGCGATATTGGCATGTGGTCGTTTGACGCCATGAAAATATTGGTTTGTGGAGATGGCTCTGCTCTTCATTTCCGTGATCCGGAACTGCGTGAGCGGGCTGAAAAATGGCTTTACTTCGGACTGGAAGCAAAGAGTGGCTACGAGAATAGTGTAGCCCAGAAGTGGTGGGAGTTTGATATTTCCTCGTTTGGTCATCGTGCAATTATGAACAACGTAACGGCTGCAATGGCTTTGGTCCAGCTTGACCGTTTGCCAGAATTTATGAAAAAACGTGCAGAGGTGCACAACTATTACAATGAGCATCTCAAAGACTTAAATTGGCTGGATTTGCCTTTACCGATACCAGAAGATTGCACAACATCCTATTATTTCTATCATATTCAAACGAAAAACGGCAAACGTGATGAATTAGCTAAATATCTGCGCGACAGAGATATCTACACAACCTACAGATATTTCCCGCTGCATAGAGTTGCCGGCTATGGCATTACTGCTGATTGCCCCAATGCAGATTGGGCATCAGACAACACGTTATGTCTGCCCATGCATCAGAGTCTGTCTGAAGCTGATTTGGAACTGATTGTGAAGACCATCAAGGAGTTTAGTGACAAATATTGCTAACGATGAGTCTGCTGAAGCATAAGTTTGTCATCTATAATAGTGCCGACTATAAAAACGGTACGAACGATTCAGACGGCTATTATACAATCTGCCTGCATGATTTAAAAGACGTGGAGGGTATTGATGTCATTGGCGGACCTGTGCAGAAGCCTAGTCTGTTGTTGAAATGTATCATCAAAACCTTTCGGTTCTTTAAGATTTCGAGCAAGTGCTTGAGTCGTTTTGTCAGGCGAAACAAGAAAGATGCAGAGGACTTGTGTGTATTATTATTCCGTATCTTTAATGCTACCCATTTGACCTGGTTGCGGTTACAATACCCTCAGGCAACCTTTGTACTCTTTCTCCGTGATTTGTATGAAACGAAACAGCCCCACGTGAATCATTATCGAAAGGAAAATCTGATAGACTATTGGGGGTCTTTTGATTTGGGTGAAAAGGAAAAATATGGGCTGGACTTCTATTATCCGGAAATAGAGTCGAAAATAGACTTGACTTCTTTTTCGGTAACGCCTACTTGTGATGTTTTTTTCGCAGGAAAAGCCAAAGACAGATATCAGCAACTGCTCAAGATATATGATTACCTTGATTCACATGGGGTAAAGTGTCATTTTATCATTATGGATGTTGATGAGAAGGAAAAAGAAGAGCGTGAGGGCATTGAATACACCACTGAGCTGATACCATATAAGGAAATGCTCATACATTCTATCAGATGTAATTGTCTGTTGGATATCAACCAGAATGGAGCTGTTGGGAACACTTCCCGTTTTTTGGAAGCTATCATGTACAATAAAAAGCTGCTAACAAACAATCTGGCTGCCAAAGAGAGTGAGTTCTACCAGCCTGCATATATGTTTGTCTTTCATGATATAACAGAAGTAAACCCTGAGTTTATTCTACAAGACACTCAAGTTGACTATCATTATCACAATGAGTTTTCTCCTGTTGGCTTAATAAAAACCATCGACAACTTAATCAAATAAATTGTCGATGGTCATGATTCTACACCTCTTATAAAATAAGCGGTATGCTTATAGTTTGCCGATGATGTTTTTCTCAGCAAAAGCCAAGTCGTCAGCATCGTCTATCTCATACCAGGCCACATCCTTTGCGTTCAGCACATAGACCGGCATTGTATGTTGCGACATATCCAACAACTGGTATTCATAACCGAGTTTGGGTTTATCGGCAACAATCTTCTCGTATTCTTTGCACATCGTCTTGTAGAATGACGACGACAACTTGTGGATTCCAACAAGTTCCCCTTTGGCATCAATCTCATCCTTTTTCGTTGAACAGCGTGTAAGAGTGCCTGTTTCATCGTATTCCACGTAATACTGATCCTGGAATTTCGTCACGGGTGTAATGAGCATGATATCAGGATGATCGTCTTCCAAAAGATGGGTGATCGCATTCCTGCTGAAAATAATATCAGATTCCAATAGCAGGAAATTGTCGTTGCCGATGGCTTCACGACAGTTATATAGGGTGTACATGCTGTTGGTCTCGGCATAACGCGGACTAAAGACGCACTCTATCTGCGGATATTGTGCTCTCAGCGCTTCGTATGCCTCCTTCTTATAACCTGTTCCAATGATGATGCGTTCAATTCCGCAATGAAGGAGGGTCTCAATGGAGCGGATGACCATTGACATCCCTCCTACCTCGATGAACCCCTTCGGCATCGTCTCGGTCATCTTTCCAAAACGACTGCCTAAACCTGCAGCCATGATGACGGCAGTAGAAGTTCCCTCCAACCTTCCCCTTGTAGGGGAAGCTTTTGAGATATTGTTTTCAATCATTGTATGTAACCTTTATGTTATACGTCTCAAACGCTTCTTTCAAGACGACGAAGAAATCTTTAATGTCGTTGGCATTGATAGCACCTAAGGCACATAAGCGGAAGGTGTTCGTTGTGCTTATTTTGCCTGGATAGATGGTAAATCCTCGCTCATAGCAGTAGTCATGAACTTTTTCGAACGAGAAATTCGGATCCGTTGGATAAAGAACCGATACAACCAGTCCTGATTCGATTTTTGGATCGATAACCGTCTTTAATCCTAATTCGTCAACTCCCTTGTGAATAGCCTCGTAGATGGCACGATGACGTGCGAACTTCTCTTCCTCGCCCTCAGCAAAATATTCCTTCAGCGCCTGTATGGTAGCATAGATCGTCTGTACGGGTGGCGTAAAATGCATCTCGCCAGTCTTTTCGAAGAATTCATACTGCAAATAGAGGTTACAGTAATAGGAACGTGTAGGGTAGTTCTTGCTGGCCTTGATGATATCAGTCTTGC
>Ga0326511_10000676_pt1 | contig 29915 bp, 49 predicted proteins | sample 0_2496_0518_D_FD_203701 | JGI IMG/M metagenome (GOLD analysis project Ga0326511, IMG submission 203701) | Bovine rumen microbial communities from UC Davis, California, United States - 0_2496_0518 | ecosystem: Host-associated > Mammals > Digestive system > Stomach > Rumen | place: USA...
GTCAATTATTGTCCTCTAATGGCTCTTCATTAGTTTGGACTAATGATAATAGAAGTTTGCTACATCACGACTTGGGAGTAATCATAGATAATACTACAACAGATAACGGTTGGAGTATGTTTAATTCTACTTATGATGGATTTTTATTAAAATCCGTTAGATTTAATGCTAATTCTCCTTCTTGGGGTGTTGGAGATTTTGGTTCTGGTATCGTTTTTGGAGGAGGAGATACTAAAGGAGTAGTTAGTGTCGCTTATAGAACTCCTGATATAAAAATTGCTGGAGGTAATGGTAGTAAACCGGTATGGTGGATTGGATTAACTGGAACTTCAGGGGTCACTTATGACTTAGACAAATTAAAGGCTAAACCAAGTAGAGTTACTGGACACTGGACAGTTAGTACAACTAATCCTAAACCAATGGTAGATATTATTGTAGATCACCCTGACATTAAGATATATTATAGAACCTATACATCTAGCATGAGAAAAGCCGATATATCGAGTGTTTTATTTCATGCTTCGCGTAATGGAATACAAGATATTTATACATTATCATTGAAATATCTGGATGCAAGCGGTAGTTTAGCTACTATTGGCTCAGGAACTATATATTATGAGTATTTCGAATAAAATTTAATAGAAAAGGCAAGGTAGAGAGAAAGATATGGATAGTAACACATTTATGGGGTTATTGATATTTGCCTTAATCGCATTAGTTGGTTTTGCAGCAACAATTACGGGGCTGATTATTAAACCAATTCTAAATCTAAATAAAAACATAACAAAACTTGACTTGTCTATTAGTAACCTTAATAAGACAGCAAATATTATGGAAGATAGATTAGACAAGCAACAGGAAGATATCGAAAATATTAATAAAGATTTAAGAACCTACGAAGGTAGAATTTCAAGAATGGAGGCTTCACATCAGCATGAGTAAATTAGAATTAATTGAAACTATAGCTTTAGCAGCTGTTGCGTTCGTTATTGTTGTGTATTATTTAATACTTGCTATTAAGAATGGCTGGATTAAAAAATTAACACAAACAGTATATGAAGCAATCAAATATGCCGAAGAAAACCTTAAAGGTAATGAAAAGAAAGCATATGTTATGCGACGAGTTGAGGCTAAATGTTCAGAACTTGGTATACCATATACATTAATCTATAACATAGTGAGCAAGCTTATCGACAAGGTAATAGCTCACCATAATGTTATCGATCATAAGTAATGAATACTTATAATAATTATCCGTACGGGCCTGGTTATACGGGCCCTATGTACGGTGCTAACAATGGATAATCGTAAAGATTACATTGCCTTTTATTTTTTCATCGCGCATCAAGAACAACTCCTTATATGAAAAAGAAAACAACATTAAATAGGAGGAAGAAATATGTATTGGTATAATAAAGATAATAAGTGTTGTGTAGTAACAGAAGAAGGCAAGGAAATATTAATGACTAAAGAGGAATTAGAAAGATACCAACAGACAGTAGATGTATGTATTGTTCAAAGAATGACAGATGAAGAAATTGCTGATTGGTTGGAAGGCTGTTTCTTATATTAGGCTAGTTAATACAACTAGCTTTCTTTTTTCCTCGCAGTAAGAACAGTTTCTTATATGGAATAGGAGGAAAAATATATGAAAAAATTTTTAACTAAATTATGGATCGGAGTAAAGTGTGTAATAAGTATTATCTTATCAATATTAATAATGGATTTATTACTACCTGTTGTTGGAGCTATTGTATGGCTTGTAATTCTACCAGTAAAATTAGTATTGTTAGCAATTAGGAAAGCAGATAAAATTACTATGACAGCAGATAAAGTAGAAGATTGGCTTAATACTGCAAGAAAGTATTGGAATACACACTACACATTAATCTATCTAATTATATGGTTAAGATATTGTTTCGCTATGAAATTTGGTTCCGTATTATAATGGTCACAACGACCATTATTTTTATTTTTTTTACCGCGCATTAAAAACAACTCCTTATATGAAAAAGAAAACGATATTACATAGGAGGAAAAGAAATATGTCAAAGTGGATTGAAACAGCAAGAAAGATTTATCAAACAACTATGAAAGGAACTAAAGATGCAAGAAGTTTCATCATGGCATTGGAAGATAAATGTGATGAAAAAGGATATTCATTTGAAGAAACAAAAGAAGTAGTACGTTATGTTACAGAATAAGGACTAATTGCAAAGTCCTTTTCTTTTTATATTTTAAGGAGGTGGCCAAATGTTTTTGATAGAGATACTTTACGCATGTTTTGAATTCTTATTCACGATTCTTAAATTCTTTTTCTGGTTATTTATGATTGTATTTTGTTGGCCTTTACTATTGATATTTGACTTTTTTGATGACTAATACGCATTTTAAACATACTATTTAACGAAGGAGGTATTAAGTATGAATGCTTATAAGATGCATGAAGTAAGGATGTGGTTAATACAGGTTATTATACCAGCGACTATGGTTACTGGTTATGTATTATTCTGTACTGATATTCCTGAAAAGCTTAAGGAAAAACGAGAGCAAAGAAAACTTAATAAACAAAATAAGAAAGCTAGCAAATAATGCTGGCTCTTTTATTTTTCCTCGCAGCAAGAACATATTATATTATGAAAGAGAGGTAAACAATTATGACAAAATTTGAAGAATGCATGTTATTAGTTGAAATTATAAATGTCGAACTAGACATTACTAGTAAACGAGGAAAAGTAATGCAGTTTATTAATGATAATCAAGAAGAATATTGGCTACATATAGATACAATAAGAGAGATGTTGGACGATCTATATAGTACCATTATTGACGAAATTAATTTAGTAAATTGCGCTAAAGAAAACAATATAGTTACTAGTAAAATGAATTATGAAGATATTTTTAAAGAAGTAAAAAATGACATGGATTTTATAACAAAAGTAAAAGAATTGTTTGACATTGAATAGGGATATTTACAATCCCTTTTCTTTTTTCTCGCACCAAGAACATATATTTAAATGGAGGTGGTATATATGAAGTTTCGTATTATAAATTATGCTTGGGAGGCAGTTATGCGTGACAATGAAGGTTATTGGAACGACCAATATAATGAAGATAAGAGACTCTATGATGCATTGCTGAAATATAATTATGAAATTAAGAATATTTCTGATTATGAAGCAAATACATATATTAGCGTTGACTCATTAGAAGATTTAGTGAAGCTCCAAAAAGAACTTCCTTGTGACTTGATAATTCGTGAAGCAGACAAAGAAGGAATTACTATACTTCAATTATACGATGGATATATTGAGTAGCAACAGCTACTCTTTATTTTTTTGCGCATAAAATACAGTTGTTTAAATGGAGGTATACGCATATGATAAAAATTATAAGACCAAAAAACAAGTACATGATTGAAGTAACAAGAGGTAAAGGAAAAGGTATCGATGAAGATGGTCATAGGCTCTCTGTAAGATATTATCAAACGTACAAAACCGAGGCAATGTATGATGCCTATTGGGCATTTATATTTTCGAATGCTGTTCGTGTAAGGATAAGATCTGCAAGAGATAGACACCATAAGATATATCGAGAATTCAATTCTGTTGCTGATTGGAAAAAAGAATGGCTTGCTTTATATGGTGAACATGCAAATTATATGGTATGGTATGACAGACACTAAGGCTTAAACAAAGCCTTTTTGTTTTTCCTCGCATAAAAAACAATGCTTTATATGAAAGGAGGTATAAAAAGATGAAAATTAGTAATTGTAATGATTTTTTAAAGGAGCATAAAGCTCACATAACGAGTGGTAGATATCATCATAATAAGGACACAAATCTTACCATAAGCGAGAGTAATGTAACAAGTTTTGAAGGTGAACCTATTACAAAAGAAAACTATGTAAAGGTTAAGAGCTTAATACTTGATAATTTCTGGCCAAATGAAAAAGATTATGATGTTATGGTGTTAGCCTGCCTATCGGATAAGGGTGACTGTTATTTAAAAATCGTTGAAGTATATTTTGAAGATACTGAAAATTAGAGCCAATTAAACAATGGCTCTTCTTTTTTCGCATATTAAACAATGCTTTATATGAAAGGAGGAAAGAATTATGGAAGCTAAAAGTGAAGAGCATGAGGATGATATTCAAGTAGCACCTGGATTGTGGTTTATTGACGGAAAGTATTACGATAGTAATATGAACGAATATGTATCACCTGAAGAGTACTACGAACAAATCGAAGACTTATAAGAGCTAGTTACAACTAGCTTTCTTTTTTTTCTCGCATTAAGAACAGTTACATCTATAGGAGGATAATGAAATGAAAGATGAAATTAAAGAATTAAGTAATGAAGAATTTGAGGAGAATTTTATTGAAGTTTTTAATTCAATGATGGATTATCAAAAGGAAATAGCAAAAGTTGGTATGGACATTGCTAATTATGGCGTTGACAGATTTTTAGAATTGATAAGCAATTATGCAAAAAATCTTGAACTGCTAGAAAAGTATGTTGAAGAAGGAAACAAAAGAAATGCTTTTGACAATGACGATCCTGAAAATTTATCGTATGAGGATTTAAAACAAATAGTAACTCAACAAAAAGAAACAATAAATTTCGCTAAAAAACAATTATCACAAAACTAAAGAATAAGGCTTAAACAAAGCCTTATTGTTTTTCCCTCGCATCAAGAACAGTTTCTTATATGGAAATCGATAAGATTATAAAGGGGTGCTTAAGGCATAATCGCATGGGTAAAACTATGAGTCTGTGGGTTCGAATCCCACATCGATTTTTATTTTTTTTTCATCACGCATTAAAAACATTTGCATATATGGAAAACAGAAGGAGGTAAAATATATGAAGTACAATTATACTATAGGTATTGGTGCGACTATTGGCACTGCTTTAGTAGTAGGCATTATTGCTAAAAGTATTGTTAGATCTTGTGAAAGCAAAAACGAGGCTAAAGTACAGATAGCTAAGGCTGAGGCTGAGAAGGCTAAATACGAGCAACAAAACAAAAAGTAAATTACGAATTAATTAGAAGTGGTTTTTAAACGATAGGGTGTAATGCAAGCACCCTTGAGTTTTATATTTTTTTCTCGCATCAAAAACATTTACATATATGGAGGTATGGAAAGATGAAAATAAAATACAATAATTATAAATTAAAAGATGAAGCATTTCCAGAATTATTACCAGAAAGTAGAGTTAAATTGAATAATGATATTTCAGAAGCGTGCAAAATAAATGTCGCTTGTGGTTATGTACAAGGGGTTGGAAACACACTTATTGGAATAGGATTAGCTACTATTGCAGTAGGAACTGGAGTAACAATCGGTAAGTTAATTATTGCTAAAAAGAAATCTAAACAACCAAAGAAGAAGGACTAGTTAAACAACTAGTCTTGTCTTTTTCGCATCAAAAACAATTACCTAAATGGAGGTATGTAAGATGAAAAATAATACAAAAGATGCGGTTGCATCAGGATTTATTGGCTTAGCATTTACGCTTGTCGGAGCTTTTGGATCAGTCTTCGCGAGTTATGCAGCTCAGAAGATGATACAGAATGCAGAAGAGAAGAAAGTAAAGAAAGGTCAAGAACAGAATGGTGACAGCTTGCCAGATGTACTTATTAACGGCTAAATACTTTAAATGATAGGGTGTAATGCAAACACCCTTGAGTTTTATATTTTTACAAACACAAAAAAGGAAGGAAAACACAAATGAAGGAAACACAAATGAAGAGATCAGAAATAGTAGTAACTGTTGCTCCAGGAATTCAGAAGCATCAGTACACAAAAAAAGATGGTACAAATAAGGCATATTATCTAGTACGCTATAACAACGGAACAAAACGATGCTGGAAATCTTTTGATAATATGGAAGATGCTATAAAATTTAGAGAAGAAAACAATGTTCATGTTGTTAGGGAAAATTCAAATGATATTCCTAAAGATAAAAGAATTAGTGTTAGAACGATCGAACGTTGTATTTCAGAGCGCAAATATATTAAGAGTGATGGTAGCGAGTCAATAATATATTGTGTTACATCTGGTATAAAGATTAATGGTGAAAGAACTAAACATCAAACTTTTAGTTCACTAGAAGATGCACGAGCATATCGTTCTCTAATTGATAATCAAAGGAAGATTAGAAATTTTGAAAAAGTTGAGTCTATTACTACAGGAAATGAGTATCCTGAAAATATTTGTAGGGATTTAAAAATTACTATTGATAATTATCCTGAGTTATATGATGAGATTGTTGAATCCTTTGATAAAAGATTTAATGAATTAAATATCTATACAGATAGAGAAATGATGATATTTAATCTTCGTTATAAAAATTATTATACACTTGACCAAATTGCAAATGAAATTGGTGTAACTAAAGAGCGTATCAGACAGATATTAGCCAAAGCCGTTCGTAAACTTATGAAGCCAAATATATTTAATCATTTAATCGAGTGCGAAACAAAGCTTGAAATGTTAAATGCAGAAGAAACTTCAAGAATTCGTGCAGAACTTAAAAAGGAAATGTCTATAGAAGTTGCTATGGATATTGTTGCAGAAAAGTTTGGTTTTGAGTCTAAAGAAGCACTTGAAGAATGCTTAAATAATAGTTATCATTTTGGCAACAATGTATTAGATATGACAATTGATGAATTGAATTTAACAGTTCGTTCTTACAACTGCTTAAAGAGAAGAAGAGTCAATACTGTTGGGGAATTAGTTGATTATACACTTGAAGACTTAATGGGATTCAGGAACATGGGTCGCAAGTCTATAAGAGAAGTCGTTGAAAAAATTCATAATTTAGGTTTGACATTTAAAGATGAGGTTTATCAACCTAAAAAAGAAGATGAAGAAGAAGACAAATATGCAAATTTTAATCGTTCTAATGATCATCCTTTAGTACTAGTTGACAAGGATGAAGGAATTATAACATTAACAGAGGAATAGGAAGAAATCATAGGTATGAAGGAAAACAAAATTGTTATTAAATTAAAAGAATTACATGTAAAAATTGTAGATCTTATTGAAGCACTGCCATTTTCAAGAGCAACTTTTTATGTATATATTGACTATTATGAAAATGAGTATGATCATGAAAAAATACCAAATGATATACTTAAATTTTTTAATACTATAATGAGTTCAGCGCATACAAAGAAAGATGTATATGATTCCGCATATGAGATTTTTAAATATTCGGAAACGCAGTATGAAGAGCCTATTAAGCGTTCTGTTCATGCAAAGAGATTGTATAATATCTCCACAGATGAACTTATGGGAGAATTAAAACGCAGGTTACTATGTGAATATAGTACAAATGACCTTTTAAAAGAAATTAAAAGGAGAACGGCGCAATGAAACTTGAGTATAATAAATACAGACTAAGTAATGAAAGGATGCAAAATAGTTTATATTTAACAACTTTTATGGTTGGAGTCACAATGGATTTCTTCACTAAAGAATTAGGTATTACAAGACAGTATATGAGTGCCTTATGTAATCATCATCGCCAAATGACTACTGTGATGAGACTAGCTATAGAAGCGATAATAATGAAGCATTTTCCAGAATATTATTTTGGTTTTTTATGTAATGAAAAATACTCTGACAATGTAATGATGTTCGCAAATGATTATATTAAAGAGCGTAGAAGGTACAAAGATTCTCGCAAGGAAAAATTTAATATGGTATTAGAAATTCTAAACGAGGGAAAGGAGTAATATGTTTAAGAATTTTTTTAAAAACACTAAGGAAAAAGCAGAGAAGGCTATTGATGAGACCAAAGAAAAAGTTGGTAAATTAGCTGACTCTGCTGATAAATTTATATCTGATGGTAATAATCAGATGAAAACCATTACAATTGTAATGTGTATTATAGGTGTTACATTTACTTTATCGAATATTGTTACTATTGCAACAAATATTCATAATGCTAAAATGCTAAAAACACCTAAAATTGTTAATAATATTTATGTAAATAAAATACCGGAGGCAAATAGATGATTGATATTGAAAAGCTTAATATAGTTTATGATAAAACTATTGAAGAATGGTATGAGAAGTATGGAAACAAATCATTATGGAGTTTTTCTTTAAAAGACGTTCTTACTGGAGCAGTTAAACTAGATGAGAATATGTGCTATTGGGCAATAGATGGTAGATTTTACGAAACTCTTGAGCCAAAGAAAAAAGTTCCTGCTAAGAGACCACCTATGAAGAATGTGCATACTGCTATACCAGTTAATGACCCAGAAATGTTTGAGGAGATTAGGAAGGCAGAGTTAGCCAGTGCAATGAATATTTTGCATGATAATGGCTATGTTGCAGTAACTATGGATGAATGGCAAGCATTTGTTAACTCTACAAAGCCAAAACCTTGTGTAAAGGAAGCGCATTTATATGTATTGTATAAAGGCGAATTAAGTGGATATATTGCTAGAGTTTGCAATGATAGTCCATCTGTTACATCTTTAGTAAAGGTTCAGAGTCAACTTGCTGAGGATGGATATTGGGTTAGTAAAGTTTGCAGCAGTTCTACAGACAATGAGATATTCATGATATGCTATAAGGAAGGCGATTAACAATGTCATGAAAAAAAGACATGTTTATAAAACAATAGAATTATGGGAAGGCTCTTCGGAACACTGGAGAGCCTTAAATAATCTTATCGAAGACGTTTTATCACATTATGATGAAATCGCTAATAAACAAGATGGTTTATATTTACATTATGATTTCTTTAAAACTCTAACCGAAAAAGAAAGAAAACAATTATATTTGATAGGCGAGCAATGGTTAATTACTGTACATATTATAGGATTTAATGGTATAATAGAAGGACCAGACTTCGCTTGTACTTTAAATGAGAAAGGAATGTTAGATCGATGATTATAGATTATACTGATATTATTGAAACAGCTAAGAATCGTATTAAAGCTGAATTAGAGGCTAAGAAGTATCAAGGTCGTTGGGCTATTCAATTTAGTTTTGATACTATGATTACTAAAGTTCCACCTAGATATTTGGAAGAACTTTACTGGTATGCTGCTAAGTTGGGTTGCACTGTAACGTGCTTAATTAAGGAACAATCGTATACTCTTAATAGCAAGGGTATTTGGATTGAATAAAAATTATATTTGGAGGAAAAGAATGCAAGACGATGCTTTCTGGGCATTAACTGATGCCTATGAGTCTGGAAAGATTACTTCAGACGATGTTTTAAATGATATTTGCAGGAGTACTAAAAGCTATGAGGTTGCTACTGCAGACTTTGTTATGGTTGTGCAAAGACCAATGACAAAAGAAGAAAAAGAAAAGATCAAGGAGAAAATTTATGCAAAGAACTCTAAAAGAGGTGCACAATCTTCTAAAGCAAAAAGTGGAAAACGCTAGAATTGATTTAGAAAAGAGTCAACTTAGTAATCTTGTATTTCCTTGTACAGAAAAGATATTTAGATTACAAGGTGAAATTGAAGCTTATGAAGACGCTATTACACTAATCGAAACTTCACATTTATTGGAGTTGGAGGAAGAAAATGAAGAATCTAAAAAAGATAGTAATTAGTACTTTAGGACTTGCTTGCGCAGGAGCTACTGGATATTTGATCGGGAGCAGAAAAAAGAATAAAGAAATAACTTATGCTGGTACACTATGGGTCGACGATAGCGAACCTCATAAAACTCCTGACATGTATTTAGAACTAGATAAAGATGTAGAAGAAGTTACAAAAGCTAAAGTAGTTCATTTAAAAGTTGTAAAACGATGATATTTAGACCTCGCAAAAAATACAAGTGTTTATATGAACAGCTTATATTATGAAAAATATTAAGGAGGAAAACATATGGACACAAGTAAGCTAGAAAAAGAGTTGGAAACAGAAGTTGATAACTTTGTAGGAATTAGTGATGACACTAGTGATGAGTACAAAGCGGCATTAAACACTGTGCAAAGACTTAACCAAGTAGTAATAAGTCAAGAAGACTTAAATTTGAAGAAGATTAAGGTATTATCGGACGATAAGTTTAGGGACGAGCAACTTAAGTTTGAAAAAAAGAAGCATAAGGACGATCTTGACGAGAAACAGAAAGATAGAGATCTTGATGAAACTCGTGAAAGAAATAGACATCAAGAAAAGATGGAAGAGCTTAAAATTAACAGACTTAAAACTGAAAACGAAGCTAAAGTTCTCGATGAACAGAAGAAGAAATCTTCTCGTGAATTTAAGGTGACACTTGTAAAAGAAGGATTACTATTCTTAGGTAAGGTTGCAGCAGTAGGAGGAATTCTTGCCGTTAACATGTTAGCTCATGCTAATGAATTGCATTTCGAAAGAGTTGAAAATGGAATTGTTCCATCTCGTTGTAAAGGTTACGATGCCACTATGAATAAGATGGCTGAGGTATTTATTAAGTAAATAAGTGATCAAGATAAAGGGTAGAAAAAGCATCTACCCTTCGTCTTTGCAAAAAGGAGAATTATGAAAAGCCCAAAAACTATAGACGACCTTGTCGCTCATGTGTATAAAGTATACAAGGAACCGGTCCTTTGGTGGTCTAAAGCCCACTATGAAAAAAGATGTATCCAAATATACGCAGCTGAAGTCGTTCTACAAAGGTGCTATGATAATCCTTTAGCAGATCCTGAAGATGTTATTGATGGATATTTAATGGAAGTATGGAATATGCTACGAGAGGAGAAAGAAAATGCTGACATAATAAAAATGCTTAGGATTATTGAAGATACATTAGAAAGTTTATTAAGATATTTACATTAAAAGGAGAAACATAAGGAAACAATGGACATTAAAACACAAAGATATTTAAGTTTAGGTCTTGCAGCATTAAATGTAGCAGGAACTATTAGTATGTTTGTGTCCTTGACTAAAGAAGCACCAAAAGCTCAAGCTCAATTGAACTCGCTTCCTAAGGACGCAAAGAAGTCTACTAAAGCTAAAACTTTTATAAAAAACTATAAGGTATCCTTGATATTTGCTGGCGCTACTATTGCGAGTGGCGTTGCTTCAAAAGTATTAAGCGCAAAAACTGAAGCTAGTTTAATAGCTACGGTTGGTATGCTAGATGCTAGTTTACATAAGTATAAAGGTAAAATTAAGGAAACTTTAGGCATTGAAGCGGATAAAGATATTGTTCGTGAATTCATTAAAGATAATTATGATAAGTCTAATGATGAACCGGAACCTGGTGAGCAATTATTCAAATGTGAATTAATCGGATATTTTTATGCAAAACCAGAGAATGTATGGAAAGCTATGACTAGAATTAATGAAGATATTTCTGGTGAAATAGACTATTGCTCCAGTGGTATGGATTGCCCAGCAAACTATACTCTTGCCGAGTTCATAAGTTTAAGTAAAGCAAGACCATTGAGTCATGTTCTGGATGAAACTAAATTAGAGTTTGGATGGAGCTATGAATACTTATCTGAATGCCACAATACTGTAAAAATCCATTGGGAAATGGATGAGAAACCAGATGATGATGGTGCTAGATTGATTTCTTTCAGTGAAGAACCAGTATGGCTTCCGGATTCATGGAGCATGCATAAAACTGGTCAGATATCTGATGAAGATTATTTTAGAGGATCTGATCCAAAGTTGGTTAACCCAAATGACAGTTTATATTCAGTAAATAAATAAAAAAAAAGGAGAAACAAAATGAATAAAAAATTTAAAATTATTTTTGATGTAACTTTAGCAACTATTGTTGTAGGTGGAACTATTTACTTATGTAGTAAGTATATTCCAAAGATGGCTAACGCTATTGATACTGCTCATAAAAAAGCAGTTGCTAAAAAGGAATTAGAGGAACAGCTTCTTAAAGAGCGCATTAATGCATTTGCTGCAAAGAAATTAGATTTCAAGACTTCTCATAATGATAGTGATATTGCAAAAGCAACATTATCTAATAAGAATATTGATACTAAAGAGGACAGAGCATATCTGTATGGTAAGATGATGAATTACAGAGATAAGATATTAGATCTTAGTTACCGTGATGAAGAAACATTTAACCAAATGGTAGATGAATTAGATGGTATTCTAAATTCTGCCAAAAAGTTAGATAAGGAATCTTTAGATGCTATGCTATTTGCAATGCATGCAGAAGATGAAAGAGCAGCTGCTAAAGCTGCAGCAAAAGCTGCTGAAGAAGCTGAGGCTTTGAAGCATAAGCGTGAACTCGAAATTATAGAGGAGAAAAAGAACAAAGAACTTGCTGTGTATAAGGCAAAGTTGGAAGCTGAACAGGCAAAATTCAAAACCGTTTGCGAAACGATGAAGGATGCTGAAAAGAAAGTTCAAGCTAACGTTAATGTTAAGACTGATTTAGAGGTTTAATATGAGTAAACTAACAAATTTTATAAATAAGAATGATACTAATTTGGTTATTGGCATGGGCATTGCCAGTGGATTTATATTTGGTAGTGCCCTTTGGTACAAAACAGGACAGAAAGTCCAGAACATCTTAAATAATAAAAAAGAGATGTTACAGAGAGAGTTAACTCTCAAAGAAAAAGTGAAGTATACTTGGAAAGTATTTATATTTCCAACTGTCAATACTGTTGCCTCCGCTGCAGCTATAGCCTATGCGACTAAGGTTAATAATAAACGTTTAGCCGCATTAGGTGCTGCATACAATTTAACCGAAATTGCTTTCCAGAATTATATGGATAAAACTAAAGAAATAATCGGTAAAAATAAAGAGGAAGAGATTAAACAATCTATTGCAGAGGAATCTTCTAAAAAAGAAGATAAAAATATTGTTCAAATATTAGCTACAGGTAAAGAGGATATTCTAGTGCATGAGCCACTTACCGATAGATATTTTATGTCGAATTGGGATAAGATTAAGCAAGCTGCGTTAGATTTAAATTTAGATGCTGCTAATAGTTTTGACGGTAAAATTTCGTTGACTCAATGGTTTTATAAGTTGGGTCTTGAAAAAACGGATATTTCAGATGATTTAGTATGGAATATTCAGAAACATGGCAAATATGGTACTATAGATGTAGAACCTGTTGCCCATTTAAATTCAAATAATGAGCCTTGTATAGAGATTCATTATAATGTGCGTCCAGAGTATGACGATTGATATTCTTAGCACGCACTAAAAACAATTTACTTAATGGCAAATTAATTAAAAGGAGGAATAAAAGTATGCCAAACGATGAAGTAATTGATGTAAGACCTGAAGAAGGAGTTAATGTTAATGCGGAGAATGGAGTAGATATGTCTACACCTGAAACTCCAGTAGTAACACCAAAGACTGGAAATGTTAAGAAGGGATTATTAATCGGTGGATTAGTATTAACTGGTTTAGCAGCAGGCTATGGTATCTATGTAGGAGTTAAGTGGGCTAGAAAGAAGATCGCTTCTAAGAAGTCCGCAAAGGCAGAAGCCGATACTCAGGCTGAAGCAACTACTGAGGCAAAGTAAAACTCAGTAATTTATTGCTAAAAAGGTTGAAGGGCTCGCTAAGAGTTCTTCTTCCTTTATTTTTTTAAAAGGAGAAATAGAATGGAAAAGAAAAATGAACCAGTTAAGTTAACTGGCAAGGTTAATGTCAATAAAGAGGGTGAAGGTAAGAAATTTCTTAAGTTATTTTTCACCGGAAGTTTCAAAGAAGCATTAAAATATGCTTTTAATAATGTTTTTGTTCCTTATACAAAGGATGCTATTTGTCGTACAAGTACAAATGTTGTTAATTATTGGGTAAATGGCGATAGGCCATCTATGGAAAATCGAGCAGGAGCTAATAGAGTAAGCTATTGGAGAGATGGTGGTGTAAGAAATACTTATCAAGCTACATCTCCAGCACCAGCTCCAAAGCCAAATAATATATATTCTATAGGGGATTTAAGTTTCGAGGATCGTGGAGATGCTGAAGCAGTATTAATGCGATTGAAAGAATGCATAGATGTATATCATGTAGCAACAGTTGCAGATTTATATGATTTAGCAGGTGTTAAATATTCGTATACCGACCATAATTATGGTTGGACCGATTTATCGAGTGCAAAAGTAGTAAGGAATTTTGATGGGACATATTCTCTAGATTTACCTAGAGCTATGCCTATAAAGTAAAGGAGAAAGAAAATGGATATTAATAAATTAATTAAAAAGGGTCAGTTCAAATTTGAACAAAATAAAGGATTGATATTTACAATCCTAGCAGGTACTTTCGAGATTGCTGCAATTATTGCAATGGCTAAGCAAGCTCCTAAGGCAGAAAAGATTTTAATCCCAGTCAATAAAAAGATTGATGAATTAAAGAATGATATTAAGGATACAGAAAAGATTGCTAACAATCTTGTGAATGTTGAAGAGACTAAGAAAGAAATTAGAAAAACTCAAGCTCAAACATTTGTAAAGTTAGCTAAGACATATGCATTACCTGTTATATTTACAGGAATTTCTTTAGCATTTATGGGCGGTTCTTATAAGGTTATGAGAGATAAGGAGATTGCATTAGGCGCAGCTTATGTGGCTCTTGATAATGCTTATAAGGCATATAGAAATAGAGTTAAAGAAGAAGTCGGAGAAGAAACTGAAAACAAGTTATTCAGAGATATTCGTGATAAAAAGGTAACTCGCCAAGTAGAAGATCCAGTAACTGGCGAAATCAAAGAAGTTGAAGACATGGTTAAAGAAGCAGGTGGAACTGGAGCATACGACTTTATATTTGATGCTGCTTCACTTTTATTTAGTAGAAACGGTAGAGTTAATTATGAAACTTTATCTAATAAGGAAAGAGAATTAACTCAAATTCTTCGTAGCCAGGGCTATATTTATGGTGATACTATAATTGAAATTCTTGGTATTCCTAAGTTTACATTAAGTAAGGATTTATTAAAAGCACTAAGAGTTATCGGAATCATAGATGGTGTTGATGAATATGGTAGACCTAAGAAAGTATTATTAGGAATTAATGATTATGATGGCCATCCAAATGAAATTGGTCAAGAATTATTTGAAGGTGCTGAAAATACTGTATGGTTATCTCCTAACTTTGATGGTGTTATCGTCAACGAATATGTAAATCATATTAGAGATTAGTTAGGAGGAACACGATGAAGAGTGTAATAATTGGTTTGGTATCACTTTTAGCAGGTGGAGGAATTGGATATTTTGTAGGCAATAAAATCGCTACAAAAAAATACAAGGATTTAGCTGACAAGGAAGTTGAATCTGTTAAAAAGTCTTTATCTGAGTATTACGAGGAAAAGATTAATGGAACTTCTAAAGTAAAAAAGGCACCGTCTGATAAAAAAGATGACAAACCTCAAAGAAAAAATAATTTAATGGATAAAGATTCCATAAATTATGAGAAGCTAAAGGAAGAAAAAGTTAATTACGTTAAGTATGCGCAAGCCTATAGCTCTGATTCTGAAGTAAAGGAGGGCAAGCCGGAAGTATTGGCTGAAAAAATAGGAATGCCTTATGTTATTTCGGATGTTGAATATTCTGAAGGAGAGTACAACACTGAAACATTGCATTATTATAAAGATGGTGTGTTATGTGATGATGATTTTAATGTCATTAAGGATGTTAATGGCACTGTCGGAAGTGAGGCATTAAACTCTTTTGGCATTTATGAAGGCGACGCTGTATATGTTAGAAATGATCAACATAAAATTGATTATGAAATACTATTAGAAGATGATGCATATAATAGAGTTGCACCAAGGGAGAATGTTGGCGTATTTCCTGGCGATGACGATGAATAATGATTACCATTGAAGATCAGTATTTTAGTTGGATGCTAGAAAAGATATTTGAAAAAGATACTCAAGAAATAGATAGACGGTTAGCTGTACTTAGAGAATTGAATACAGTGATATTTGAATTCGATATTAATACAGATGAAAATCGTCAAAAGGATGCTCAAGACTTGAGATACCTATTCGGTGATGAATGTGGATATTCTGAAGCTGAAGTTTGTAGAACATTGGATATGCAGGCTCCTACATTACTTGAAGTAATCGTAGCCCTGCTTGTCAGAGTTCAAGAAAGTGTGTTGTATGATTTAGATGTAACAATTACTAATAAAGATATTTTCTTAGACATATTAAAAAGTCTTAATATTGACCATATCATAGGTTCATATAATTTATCTGGGGATCAAGCAACAGATTTCTATAATTCTATTGGTATTCTTTATAGAAGAGAGTATACATATTATGGAGAAGGTGGCTTATTCACAGTTAATAATCCTAAAGATGATATGAGAAATACAGAAATATGGTACCAATTTATGTGGTATTTAAATGAAAAATTAGGAGGAAGATATTTATGAGTAGATTTTTAGAGCACCATCCTTTTGTAGGTTTGGTAATGTTTGGTTTATTATGTGCTACAATTGTTCACACAGCAGATGTGATTGCTAATGGAACTAGAGTGGAGCGTATTTCATTCAAAAAGAAGGAAACTACAGATAAAGAAGAGCCAGTAAAGGAGCAATAATATGTTAGACTTTCTGATGATTTCAACCAGAAGCACAAAACGTGGTGTTGTTGAAATTTATCCGAGGTTCAAAATATGCAAATCCAAGGATTTGATGATTCGAGGAGGCGATTTTTATGCTATCTGGGATGAAGAACGCGGATTATGGTCCACTTCTGAAGAAGATGCTATAAATATTATCGATTCAGAGATAGATAGATATATTCGTGAGCATAGAGATAGTATTGAGGATCACATTCAGCCTTTATATATGTGGGATGCTGATTCTGGGTCTATTGATAGATGGCATAAATTTTGTCAAAAGCAAATGAGAGATGATTACGAGCAGTTGGATACAAAACTGATATTCGCTAATCAAGTGCCTAAGAAAAATGATTATGTTAGTAAAATGCTGCCTTATGCTTTAGAAGAGGGTAACATAAATGCTTGGAAAGAATTAACCAGCATTTTATATTCTCCTGAAGAATTGCACAAGATAGAATGGAGCATAGGTTCTATAGTAACCGGAGATTCTAAAAAGAATCAAAAGTTTTTAGTATTCTATGGACCACCAGGTTCTGGTAAATCTACAATAATAAATTGTATCCAGAAACTATTTGATGGATATTATTGTGTGTTTGATTCTAAAGCATTAGGTAGTGCATCTGCAGCTTTTGCATTGGAACCTTTTAAGGCCAATCCATTAGTTGCAATAGAGCATGATGGAGATTTGTCCAGAATTGAGGATAATACTCGATTAAACAGCTTGATATCTCATGAGAAGATGAATGTTAATGAAAAACATAAGAATATGTATTCTATGAAGTTCATTTCTTTCTTGATATTAGGTACTAATAAACCAGTTAAGATAACTGATTCTAAATCTGGTATAATTAGACGTTTAATTGATGTTCGCCCAACTGGAAAAACATTATCCTTTTCGAAGTATAATAGTTTGATGAAACAGATCGATTTTGAGCTAGGACATATTGCAGCACACTGTCGTGATGTATATTTAGAAGATCCTACCTATTATAATACATATAAGCCTAAATTAATGATGGAAGAATCTAATGATTTTTATAATTATGTATTAGATTCGTTCTCAGTATTTAAGAAAAATGATGGTATTAGTTTAAAGCAAGCTTGGGAATTGTATAAGATATTCTGTGAAGATTCTAAAATTCAGTATCAATTAAATAAACGTGTGTTCAAATCGGAATTAATGAACTATTTCGAGAATTATGATGAGCGTGTTTATATTAATGGTGAGTGGATTAGGAGTTATTTCTCTGGTTTTAAGACTGAAATACTTGAAACTGGAAAAATAGTGAATGAAGTTAAGGAAAAAGAAGAAACTTATACTATAGACTTTAAAGAGCAAAAGTCAAATCTTGATATTTATTGTGCGGATTGTTATGCACAATATGCTAATAGCAATGAGTTACCTAGACAGAAATGGGATAGTGTAACAACTAAGCTAAAAGATATTGATACACATAAATGCCATTATTTAAAGGTTCCAGAAAAACTTATTGTAATAGATTTTGATCTTAAGGATGAGAATGGTAATAAATCATTTTCTAAAAACTTAGAAGCTGCATCCAAGTTCCCACCAACTTATGCAGAGTTAAGTAAATCTGGTGGAGGTATTCACTTGCATTATATTTATAACGGAGACGTTACAAAGATAAGTAGAATTTATGCCGAAAGTATAGAGATAAAAGTATATACCGGAAATTCTTCTTTAAGGAGAAAACTTACAAAATGTAATGATCTTCCGATAAATATGATTACAGGAGGATTACCTATAAAAGAAGAAAAGAAAAAGGATAAAATTAATGTGAATAATTTGGATAGTGTTGAATACAATAAGTATTTGATAAATTTAATAAAGAAAAATCTTAATAAAGAAATTCATGGAGCAACTAAACCATCTGTAGATTTCATTTATAAGATATTAGAAGATGCGTATGAGAGTGGTAGACCATATGACGTAACAAAGTTAAAACCTTTAGTTATTCAGTTTGCCTCTGGCAGTACTAATCAATCTGAATATTGTCTTAGTCTAGTACCTAAGATGCATTTTAAGTCGGAAGAGGGTTCTGAAGATGTAAATGTTATATTAGATACGGAGGAAAAGCCTATTGTATTATTTGATATGGAAGTATTCCCAAATGTAGTATTCTTAAACTATAAGATATTACATGATAAGAATATGTTCCGTATGATTAATCCTACACCAAATGATATTGAGAAATTTGTCGAGAAGTACAGATTAATAGGTTTCAACAATCGTAAGTATGATAACCATATTTTGTACGGAATTATGCTAGGGTATAATAATTTAGATTTATACAAACTAAGTCAAAGTCTCATTATTAATAAAGAGGGTTTCTTTGGAGATGCTTATAATCTATCATATACTGATATTTACGATTATGCATCTAAAAAGCAGTCTTTAAAGAAATGGGAAATTGAATTAGGTATACACCATATGGAATTAGGTTTACCTTGGGACCAACCAGTGGAACCTGCTTTATGGCCAAAGGTATCTGCCTATTGTGATAATGATGTTATATCTACTGAAGCAGTATTTGATGCTACTCAAGGTGACTTTACAGCAAGAAAAATATTAGCGGATTTAGCAGGAATGACTGTAAACGATACTACTAATACCCTTACTACAAGAATTATATTTGGTAATGAGAAGAATCCTCAGCTAGTTTATACTGATTTGTCTAAAGAGTTTCCTGGATATGAATTTGAAAAGGTTTATAACACAGAAACTAAGAAATATGAGCGTCATAATTGGTATAGAGGCGATGATTTAGGTGTTGGTGGTTATGTTTATGCTGAACCGGGTATGTATGGTAACGTTGCATTACTTGATATTGCATCACTGCATCCGCATAGCATAAAAGCTATGAACTGTTTTGGTGAGTATACTAAAAACTTTGTTAGTCTAATGGATACGCGTATTTATATTAAGCATAAGGAATACGATAAGGCAAGAGAATTATTTGGTGGAAAGTTAGCTAAATATTTGGAAGATGAATCCACTGCAAAACAGTTATCACAAGCTTTAAAGATTGCTATCAATTCAGTATATGGTTTAACCAGTGCTGCATTTGATAATCCATTTAGAGATCCTCGTAATGAGAACAATATTGTTGCTCTTCGTGGAGCATTATTTATGCGTACATTACAGGACGAAGTTAAAGCTAGAGGCTTTACAGTTGCTCATATTAAGACAGATTCAATTAAGATTCCTGATGCTACACCAGAGATTATTGATTTCTGTATGAAGTTTGCAACAAAGTATGGATATACTTTCGAGCACGAGGCAACATATGACAGAATGTGTTTAGTAAATGATGCTGTTTATATTGCTAAGTATAAAGATGGTGAACACGCTGGTGAGTGGACAGCTACAGGTACACAATTTGCAGTTCCATACGTGTTTAAGAAATGCTTTAGCCATGAGGATATTTCTTTCGCTGATTTATGTGAAGCTAAAGAAGTTAAGTCTAAGATGTATTTGGATATGGATGAGAACCTTGAAGACCCAACTATATATGAAAATGTTTTAGATTTAAGAAAATCTATTAAACGTTTGCTTGATATTGGTGAGGAAGTAAGGTTAAGTAAAACTAAGAAAGAACTTCTTGATGAGTATTCAGATCTTAGTGATGATGAGTTAAGAACTAAAATTGATAATTGCCATCATTATACGTTTATAGGTAGAGTAGGGTTATTCTGTCCTATAAAAGAGGGTTGCGGTGGCGGTAGACTTGTTCGAGAGCAAATGAACAAGGATGGTTCTATAAGCATGAATGCTGTAACTGGAACAAAAGGTTACAGATGGTTAGAAGCTGAAGAAGTATTAAAGAAGAATATGCAAGATTGTGTTGATATTAGTTATTACAATAAACTTGTTGACAATGCTATTGATGATATTTCAAAGTATGGTGATTATGAATGGTTTGTTTCGGATGATCCATACCAGGAGCCAGTATATATGATGAACCTAGAATACAACATAATGGCACCATTAAAAGATAAAATTGAGCCATTCAAATAGCACGCAGAAAAAACAACTCCTTAAATGAAAAAAGGAGGAATTTATAATGAAAACAAGTACAAAAGTATGGTTAGGTATTGGTGGATATTTAACAGTACAGGCTATCGGAGCTGGCATTGGTAATGCTAGAGTTGATAGAATTACTGATAAATTTAACGCTAAATGCCAAGAAGTAAAGGATTTATTTAATTCTAAACAAAATGAAATGACAGTAGACGAGTATGCAAACTATCTACGAAGAATCGAAGATATTGCTACTAATGTCAGAAGTTATTGGGTTGACAAAGATGCAACTATCTTATTAAGCGTTGGTGCTGTAAGAATACGTAATTATAGCAAAATGGTTAAGGATAGTATGAAAGCTTTGGATAGAATAGCTGATGAGATTCGTGGTGTAATAATCGATGCTGAAGTAGTTGACTAGTTTAACAGCTAGTCTTCTGTTTTTCATTTTGCAAAAAAAAACTTAAATATATATTAAAAGGAGAAAAATTATGAAAGTAGATTTTATTATTGGTAAATTAAAACCAAACAAATTAGCTGAAATATCTGATAAAGATAGAGAGGGTTTAAATGTAGCATTATTTCAATACGGAAAGGTAAATGCAGAATACGGATATTTTCAAGGAGTATGCAAAGCAACAATGGCTTTTGCTACCGCAATTGCAGTGTGTGTAGGAATTGGCGTTGGAATTAAATTATTTAGAAATAAGAAGGAGAAAAGCAATGAATAGTTTAGGAAAGGTTCTATATGAGCAAGCTTTAAAGACAACAATTACATTTGGAGCACCAGGCAGACCAAATGCTGTAGCGATTAATAACGCTGCAATTTATAAGAGAAATTTTAAGGGTGTTGATCAAAAGATTACACCAAAGGATGGCGGTCGTTCTTTCGTAAAGAAGGGTCGTAGATTTACTTTAGCATTAACTGAAGATTTATTTGTTGCATTAACAAATGAAAAAGGAAACTGCTCGTATAATGTATGGGCATTTGGCGGAGAAGAAGATCCTGATCTAAAGTTATATTGTATTGAAGTTATTGTTAATATGGCTTCAAGCTATCCACCTACTGCTCTTTTATACACTGCTAGAAAAGATGGTAAGTGGGATATTTCTGATCCATTAACAGATACTAGTATAGGTGTACTAGATGAGGTAGATTATTTAAATATCGAAAGAGTAGACCTTGTAGTTAACCCTTATGATAAGGATAAGACAGGTAACTTTACTTTATATTTAAATAGTATCAAGATGGCACAGAAGTATATTGAGGATGGCGATGATTATTGGTCCGCTAATACTCATATTGAAAATGAAACACCTAAACGTGGTGATGATCCAAATGTAGATTAAAAGGTAGTGATATTTTATGCCAAAGGTGGTTCTTCGAGCGCATCAAGAAGAAGCATTATTACATATGAAAAACGGATGTATATTAAACGGAGGGGTTGGCTCAGGTAAGAGTTTAACCTCTCTTGCTTATTACTTTGAGAATCAAGGTGGATTACTAACAAGCGATTGTTTAATTCCAATGAAGAATCCTTGCGACCTTTATATTATTACAACTGCCAGAAAACGCGATACGTTTGAATGGGAAGTTGAATTAAATAACTTTGATATGTCGTCTGATATTTCAAAAAATAAATATAAAAATAATATAATCGTTGATTCTTGGAATAATATCCATAAATATGTAGATATAAAAGATGCTTTCTTTATATTTGATGAGCAAAGGGTTGTTGGTTATGGAAAGTGGACACAATCATTTCTTAAGATAACCAAAAGTAATCAATGGATATTATTGACGGCAACACCTGGAGATACGTGGATGGACTATGTTCCTGTATTTATAGCAAATGGTTTCTTTAAAAACAAATCTGATTTCTTGAGAAGGCATGTCGTGTTTTCGCCTTATACAGTGTACCCGAAAGTTGACAGATATGTTAATGAAGGACGTTTACTAAGATACAAGAAGGATATTCTAGTTCCAATGGATTTCAAAAGGAATACTGTTGCAGAGCACATATATTTAAACTGTGATTATGATGTTAATACATATAAGTATATGAAACAAAATAGATGGAATATTTATGAGAATAAACCTATGAAGAATGCTAGTGAATATTGTTCTTGTTTAAGGAGATGCGTTAATTCTTCGGATGACAGGAAAAGAAAACTGCTAAGTATTCTAGAAGATCACCCTAAGGCTATTATATTCTACTCTTTTGATTATGAGTTAGAAATATTGCGAGAATTATTAACTGAAAGTAGAATTATATTTTCAGAATGGAACGGGCATAGACATCAGCCTTTACCTAATGGTAATAAATGGGCATACTTGGTGGAATATGCCGCGGGGAATGAGGGGTGGAATTGTATTCAAACAGATACAATTATATTTTATTCTCTGCAGTATTCCTATAAGGTAATGGTGCAAGCATCTGGTAGAACAGATAGACTTAATACACCATTCCGAACTTTATATTACTATCACTTAAGAAGTATGAGTGATATTGACAGGGCAATAGACGGAAAATTAAAGAAAAAGAAAAAATTTAACGAACGTGATTTTGCACCAATATTTGATGAATAAAAGGAGAAACACAAATGAAAAGAACTATATTTTTAAGTCTACCAATGAAAGGTAGAGAAGATGAAGCAATCAAAAATACTATTGAAGGTATGATAAGAATTATTACAGCGATGTACCCTAATGATGAATTAGAGTTTGTTGAGAACTTTAGTTGTGTACTTACAGATGCTGATATTGCTGACTGTTTGAAGGGTGTTACTAAGCATCAATCATTATTATATTTAGGTAATGCAATAAAAAAGATGGCAAAATGTGATTCTATTGCTGTAATTGACAATCATAATTGTGAGCTTTATAATTATAGAGGATGCTATATTGAAGCTGAGGTAGCTCGTAATTATGGATTATATTTCATAACTGTTAATGATCCTGACGGAAGTATTTTACTTCCTGATATTAAAGCGAAAGTAGAAGAAGAACAACGTAAACTATGCCCTAAAAAGGAAGCTGGCTTTACGTTATTGTAATTAATTAAATTAGATGTTTGTCTGACCGCACGGGGTTTACTGAACCTGTATGACCTCCTATGAGTACAATTTTCCATGTCAAGAAAACACCGATGTAGCCGTGCATGCATCGGATCTGTTTTCCTATTATATATTTACAAACACAGAAGGAGAAACTATGGAAACAACAATAAGATATGATTATGCATTAATTAAGGAAGAAGAAGCTAAGAAAATTCCTGAAACTATGTGGTATCAGCATGAGACTGATAGACAGAACTTTGAATTTTTGAATATTGGTCAATTAACACCTTTAAAAGTACATCATAATACAATTATTAGTGTTAAGCACTACATTACTAAATGTGGTTATTTATATTCTAATTCTAACCCTGATTTTGCAGAAAAAATTAAGGCAAAAGAAAAGGATATTATTGCTAAGATTAAAGAAAGTTATGAGAGTAAAGGTGCTGGTACAAGTAGCAGAAAATTTGATAATTATAAACTAACTGATGAATTTAAGAAAGAACTTAAACATAAGATGGAGAATGAATTGTATAAATCATTCAAACATATTTACAATACTGATGAGAGTTTAAGATCTAATCTTATGCATTTATATTGCGATAGGATAGAAAAGACTATTAATAAAGGTTTGCCTTTAGAACAACAAAGAAGTGTTAGATTTGAATATTTACCTGCTTCCTTAGGTTACGATGTAGATTGTTATAAGATTGTTGCGGAAAGGGTTTAAATAGATATATGACTAGATATGAATATTATATTAAGGAAACAAGAGGAGGAAAACTAAGACCTGAAGATCTTAGGGTCATACTTATATTTGGAAGAAACATTAATTATGTTACCCAACTTGAAAAACAAGAAGCGCATACATTAATTGATGCTAAACACATTAATCTTAATATCCTCGGTATTACATTTTTACACAAAGAGCAGAAACCTGCGTACCGCTATAATATGTGGTGTAATTCTGTTACCGATTGTTTATCACAAAAGCAATGGGAATTACTGTATAAGTATTATAGTAGTGCAGTAGATGCTTCGGATAGAGGTGAAAACTAATGAGTGATATTTACCCTACCAAATTGAAAAAGATTATCGAGGAAAAAGGATTAACCTATAACATGATTGCTCGCATGTCTGGGGTTACAAGAGCTGCTATCAGTAATTATGCGAATGGTTTGAGAAAGCCTGATATTGATACAGCGGGAAAAATTATTAGAGCATTACAATTAAATAATGATATAATTTGGACATTATTTGAGCCTACGTATTAGGCAAAATTTGTACACAGAACGTGTCAAACCGGCGATTTTGCATTTGCCACTTTTTTCGGCATATTTTTTGCGATGTACACAGTTACGTACACGATTTTTGAGAAAAGTGGCAAAGTGGCAAAAAAGTGTCCGAGTAGTTTTGGCCAAATGACACGTAGTGTGTACACTGGGTGTTCGCAAGTGTGTCATTTCAGGTGGTTTGCCATTTTGCCACTTTTTTTTTAATTATTTTTATTTTGTAAAAAAATTAATAATATATAGTAAACTTAAAAAATTTTTTGGCAAATGGCAAATGATATTTTGACCAAATGACACGTAGTGTGTACACTCAAAAATAGTCGCTCAACTCGCAATTTCCTTTATTTTTCCACGCACGGAATACAAAGCCTTTTATGAGGAGAATAGGCAATTAAGTCATCTTCTCTTATTTTTATTCTTGAGAGGAATTTATATTTTATGCCAAAGAAAAAATTATCGGAAACAGAATTAGAATCTAAATTTCAAGCCAAGCTCATTAAGAAATTAGAAAAAGATTATGGCGAAGACAATGTTCTAAAAATTCCTGGTTCAGTTAGACAAGGTATTGCAGACATTGAAGTAACCTGTGGTTGCAAGTATGCAAGACTTGAAGCTAAAGCTTATAAGGAAGCAGAACATCAACCAAATCAAGATTATTATATTAATAAAATTAATGAACAAGGCGCTTTTGGAAGGTTTATATTTCCAGAGAACGAGGAAGAGGTTCTTAATGATTTGAAAGATTATTTTAACAAATAATTTTATATTTTAAGGAGACACAAAAAATATGGGAAAGTATAATGACCATAGAAGACTTGAAGGTAAACATGCATATTTAGGTTGTTCACAATCTAGCTGGCAAAACAGAAATGATGAGCAACTCATTAATATGTACTACAGCAAATTTGCTTCAGAAATTGGTACAGCTATTCATAAATTAGCACAAAATTGTATCAATAGAAAAATGAAATTACGTAAAACTGATGATCATCTTGTTGATTATTTTTTAGAAGTAGAATGGCCATCTTTATATGGAGGCTCTTTTATTCCTAAAGGGGCATACGATTCAAAAATGTTAATTGAAACGTTGTCTATATTTGTCAATGATGCTATTGGTTTCCGTATGGATTCTGAAGTTATATTAGCTTATAATGAAGATTATGCATTTGGAACATCTGATGCATTCAGCTGTGATGAAAAAACTAAAACTATTCGAATTCATGATTTAAAAACTGGTGTTCATCCAGTTAAGATGGATCAACTATTACTTTATGCAGCAAACTATTGTTTAGAGTACAGTAAAAATCCAAAGAATTATAAATTTGAATTAAGAATTTACCAATGTGCAGATGTTATTGAATATTTTCCTGATCCTGCAGAGGTAGAGGATCATATGCAAAAAATAATTCATGCAACCAAAGTATTAATAAATAATGTTGAGAGGATTTAACGATATTATGACTGAAGAGAAAAACACTTTTGAAAAAGAAAATGAAGAAACATTAGCTCATTACGGAACTCCTCAGTTATATCCTGGAGATCCACATGGCTCTGGTAGATATCGTGAAGGTTCTGGTGAAACACCTAATCAGCACGGTTCTAATGATTTCTTAACAAGATTAGATAATTTAAAATCTGAAGGTATGTCTGAAAAGGAAATCGCAGATGCTTTACGTATTTCTACAGGACAGTTAAGAATTAAGAGGTCTATTGCAATTAAAGAGCGAAGAGCACAACTAGTTGCAAAAGCAAAACAATTAAAAAAACAAGGACTTTCCAATCCTCAGATTGCTAAAGAGATGGGTTTAAGAGGAGAATCTACAGTTCGTTCTCTTTTAAATGCCGATTCTGAAGCACGTATGACATTAGCAGAAAAAACAGCCAATAATTTATCTAAGATAGTAGATGAAAGAGGTATGATTGACGTTGGTGTTGGTACAGAAAAGCAATTAGGTATTTCTAAAGAAAAACTTAATACTGCACTTGATATTTTGGAAACAGAAGGATATGTAGTTTATAGCGGTAGAATGCCACAAGTAACAAATCCTGGTAAATGGACAACATTAAAAGTATTATGTCCTCCAGGAACAGAGCATAAAGAGATTTATGAATATGATAAAATTCATTCAATGGAAGATATTACTTCTAGAGATGGCGGAGATACATTTGAACCATCATTTAGATATCCTGCTTCTATGAGCTCTAGTCGTTTAGCTATTAGATATGCTGAAGATGGCGGTGCAGATAGAGATGGGCAAGTCGAAATTAGACGTGGTGTAAAAGATTTATATTTAGGTGACGGTGTAAACTATGCCCAAGTAAGAATTTTAGTTGATGGCACACATTACATTAAAGGTATGGGTATATATTCTGATGACTTACCTGATGGTGTAGATGTAATGTTCAACTCTAATAAAAAGTTTGCGGACAAAGGTCCTGACAAGCATGCATATTTAAAATCAATTAAAGATAATATTGAAAAAGACCCAGATAATCCATTCGGTTCTGCTATTAAAGAGAATGGTGGTCAATATTATTATGACGATCCAGATGGAGAATTTACAGATCCTGTTACTGGTCACAAACAAAAATTAGGTTTAATTAATAAAAGAGCAGAAGAAGGAGATTGGAACAGTTGGGCTGATAAAGTCCCTTCGCAATTCCTTTCAAAGCAACCTCAAAGATTAATTGACAGACAATTAAAAGAATCTTTGAATGAAAAGAAGGCAGAATATGAAGAAATTATGTCTCTTACCAATCCAACGATTAAACGAGACTTATTAGAATCATTTGCCGATGATTGTGATTCATCTTCTGTTCATTTAAAAGCTGCTGCTTTCCCTGGTCAGAAGTATCAGGTAATTTTACCATTAACCACTATTAAAGATGATGAAGTATATGCTCCTAACTATAAAGATGGTTCACAGGTAGCATTAATTAGATATCCTCATGGTGGTACATTTGAAATTCCTATTGTTACTGTTAATAATAGAAACATGGAAGGCATCAAAAACATGGGTTCAACACCTAAAGATGCTATTGGTATTAATTCGCATGTAGCAAATAGACTTTCTGGTGCAGATTTCGATGGTGATACTGTAATGGTCATTCCTATTACAGATAGAGTTAAGATTAAATCCACTAAGCAATTAGAAGAATTAAAAGATTTTGATACTAAACAAGCATACCAATACGATAAAGATTGGGTAGACAAAGATGGTGTTCATCATTATAGTCGTGCTGGTAAAGAATTTAAAATTATGAGCAATACTCAAACACAAATGGGTATTGTTTCAAATCTTATTACCGATATGACATTAGGTGGTGCAACTACAGACGAATTAGCTCGAGCAGTTAAGCATTCGATGGTAGTTATTGATGCAGAAAAGCATAAGCTAGATTATAAACAATCTGAATTAGACAATGGTATTGCAGCATTACATAAAAAATACCAAGGTCACATTGATGAAGATGGTAACTATCGTGAAGGTGCAGCAACATTAATTTCTCGTGCTAAATCAGAGATACAAGTACCTGAAAGAAAAGATGGAGCGTACTTTACTAAAGATACTAAAGAGAAAGTTATACTAGATCCTGTAACTAAACAGTACACAGTAGAAGCTACTGGTGAAATAGTTAAACCAGGCAAAGTTAAAATAATGTATACTGATCCTAATACAGGTGAGAAGACTCATAGAGATACAAATAGAATGTATACTACTGTTGAGTACAAAGATTCAAATGGTAAAAAGCAAACGGCATCTGTAATTACTAAAGACGGTAAGCAATATTACAAAGGTGAAGATGGTCTTTACAAAGAGTTAACTAATGAAAAGACTATTACTAAACTAGCAACACAAACTTCTACAAGAATGGCGGAAGCTAAAGATGCATATAGCTTATCACGTGGTAGTTTAGCAGAAGAAGCATATGCAGAATACGCTAATAGTCTAAAAGCACTAGCTAACCAGGCTAGACTAGATGCTTTAGATGTAAAAGACATTCCTTATTCAGCATCAGCTAAGAAAACTTATGCAGAAGAAGTAGCTTCTTTAGATCAGAAACTAAAAGATGCACTAATGAATGCGCCAAGAGAAAGACAAGCACAATTAATTGCCAATTCTATTGTTAAAGCAAAGCTAGACAATGCAACAACTCCTTTGTCTGGTGATCAAGAAAAGAAACTTAGACAACAATCATTGTCAAGAGCAAGAAAACAAGTTGGTGCTAAGAGAAACGAGATCAAAATTACTGAAAAAGAATGGCAAGCTATTCAAGCAGGTGCTATTAGTGCTTCAAAATTAAAACAAATTATAGACAATGCAGACTCTTCAATGCTAAAGCAGTATGCAATGCCTCGTTCAACAACAACTTTAAGTACTGCTAAGATTAGCAGACTAAAGAACATGGCTAATCGTGGTTATACAACTAACGAAATAGCACAGGCTCTAGGTATTTCAACATCTAGTGTAGTCAAATACATGAAAGGAGAGTAACAATTATGCAAGATGATGTAGCTATTACAACACTTGACAATCCATTTAATCCATTTACAGACTTTAAACAATGGTACAGTTATGACATTCAAATGGGTTACAATACATGCGAACGTCTTGCTAGTATTGTTAACTCATTACCAGAGTCACTAACACAAGAAGAAAACAATTACTTTGTTAACGAAGCAATTGATGAATTAATAAAAAGCGGTTGCTACAGCAAATTTGGTCAGTTTGTTGAGTACAAAAAGCTAGTTAGAGATTCAAAAGATTAACAAAAGCAGCTGTTTTCTATAATAAACTCCTTCTAACTATTAAAAACTTAATAAACAAGCAAAAATTAACTAAAAAAGTATGAAAAATCGTCCACTTGCAAGCAAAAAATGTTTATCATCGTGTGAGAGACCTTGTGGACACCTGTAAGTCGATGACCCCGTTTTCCTTCCCTACTGACCATAGGGAGGGGTCTCGCAAATTATACCCCCACCCCGAAT
>Ga0326511_10000677_pt1 | contig 29900 bp, 41 predicted proteins | sample 0_2496_0518_D_FD_203701 | JGI IMG/M metagenome (GOLD analysis project Ga0326511, IMG submission 203701) | Bovine rumen microbial communities from UC Davis, California, United States - 0_2496_0518 | ecosystem: Host-associated > Mammals > Digestive system > Stomach > Rumen | place: USA...
AAAGCAGTTACAGCTAACGGAACAACTCTTGCCTACGTATTCTGCCCGGATGACGCTTCGGCTGCCGTTTGGTTTACTCCTGACGCTTCACAGGCTCTTTACAAGGAAAACACACTTGGTCTTACAGGGCAGGGCTTTACAGAAAAGGACACAACTGAAGGCGTTGAGATTTTGAAGATGGCTGACGGTACTCAGGTAGTTCCCCGCAAAGTGATGTACTCTGACGTATTCAATCCGAAAAACGGACAGTACAGATGGCTTCGCTTTGACCCGAACAATCATAAAGCTCTCATTATTCAGAAAGGTGTGACCGTAAACGGTAATGTAAACGGATATGACGTTGTACACGAGTTTGCCGAGGACACTTCTTTTGACCTTGGAACACTCGCAAACGGCGTTAATTACTACGCAGTTCTGACTTATGACGGAAAGAATTTCGGCATGACAGCAAAGACTGCCGCTCGGCTTGCCAAAGGTGATGTAGTTGCAGGACGCTTCCATACAGTGTGTGTTGATTACGGTGACAGCCTTACAATGACAATGCGTGCTTCCCTTGACGCCTTAGTCGCAACAGGCACTACAAAAATGATGGTTAAGCCTTACAGAGAAGAGACTGACCCTGATTTCCACGCTTTTTACGAGAAAGTAATTACAGCGGTGAATAACGCGTCAAACTACAGGGTCATTACCTGTGCACACCCGCTTGCAGGCTACAAGGCAGGAGAAATCATTCCTGAGAGTATTTGGTGCAAGGACTTTTTCCCTGTAAACCTCGTCGATGACGCTGTTGTTTTTGACCAAGACACAGGAAAAGCCATCGACATTTACTTGCAGTCAGGAAAAGGAACTCAGACACGCTCTGCTTACGATAAAACCCATACGGTAAACCGTACTTCTCTGCTTCATTCAATGGATATGGCAGATGTCGGAAAGAAACTGCTCACTGACTGGGAGTTCACTTGTGCAGCCAAAGGCTCTAACGAGACGACCAGTATCAAAGGAAGCTCTGACAAGACTTATGTCGGAGGTCATGTTGACACTGCGGGCCGCCGTATGGTTTCTGCCATTGGCTGCGAGGAAATGTGCGGTTATTTGTGGCAGTGGCTTGACGAGCTTGGCTCTGTCGGTGACAATACGGACGGGTGGACGACTGCTGCTGACAGCGACACTAAGTTCGGGCAGAGCTTTGGATTACCATACGTGCTCCTCGCGGGCGGTCGCTGGTCTGACGGTGTGCACTGTGGTTCGGTTGCTCGTTGTGCGAGTAACTTGCGGTCTTTCGTGCATGGCGGCAACGGTGGGCGCGGTTCGAGCCGTGTGTGTCGCGGGGGCCGCTATTCCGCTTAGGCGTGTGGCGTAGTGGGCGAGTTGACGGCTCACGCCCGCGCAAGCGGGCACGGTAAGGCGGGCGTAGCCCGCCGCTATCAATGGAACGAAAGCAGCATAGGAGGATATATGGCTGATAAGGTTAAGGTATATTTTTGGATTGACAATGGAGTAGCCGTTTACTCGACTTCTCCTGAACGCGCGGAGCTTGAGTACGGCATAAAATCAAAGCCGCTCAAGACTATGGATGCCGAGGAGTTTGCCTCGAAGTACAACGGCATTGTCCGTGCTGAAAACGGCGAGCTTGTGTTCGGCTATTCTGAAGCTGAGATTGCAGAGCAGGAAAAATCAGCGAAGCTCGCTGAGATTGCAGAGCTTAAACAGAAGCTGCGTGACACTGACTACGTGGCCGCTAAAATCGCTGAGGGAAGCGCGACTGCAAAAGAATATGCGGACGTGCTCAAAGAGCGCCAGGCATGGCGCGACCGCATAAACGAATTGGAGGCCTAAATGGACTTCAAGGTAAGCAGGAAAGAAAAGAGATGGCAGCCTGACGGAACAGGCGTTGAGGTGCTCGTCGATAACATATTTGACCTCTATCCTGTTTACGGGAACGCCATCAACAAAAATCTCATTACAGACGTGGAAATTCTTGACGACGCGAGAGAAGAGCTTTTAGACAGAGCCATGTTCGCGGTAGTCAAACAGAAGGGTGCTGACCCCGTGGATATTGATGACGGCAACAGATGGGCACAGGCTATGATAGGGGAGATTTCCTCTGTCTCTGTTTTGGACGACGTATTCAAGTCGGTAGCCGTTGAAGGCACCAGTGTAAGGGTTGCCACGGAGACAGTATCGAACGGAGGCAAGCCCGGCACTGCTTTCGCGGTCGAGCTTGTGGAATAATTTTATCAGGAGGTCGTTATGACAGGACGTACAAAGAAAATGATTTCGGAGCTTGACAGGCGTGCACAGTTCGCGTTCACACGTATGTGTGAACTTTTGGACGAAAGGCTTGGCGAGGAAGGATATTACGTTTTCGAGGGACTTCGCAAGAAAGAAGTCCAGGAAGCGTACTATGCACAGGGCAGGGAGAGCCTGTCGCAGGTAAATGAAAAGAGAGTGAAGGCAGGCCTTTATCTTCTCAGGAGCGAGAAGCAGAACTACAAGATTACTTGGACGCTCAGCTCGAAGCATCTTGAAGGCAAGGCCATGGATATTCTTCCCCTGACTGCCGAAGGAAATCCCACGTGGGACTTGGCTCATTTCAGGGCACAGTTCGAGATTATACGCGACTGCGGACGCGAGGCAGGGCTTGAGTGCGGCGCGGACTGGGAGACTGACAAGCAGGACTGGCCTCACTACCAGCTCAAGGAGGCATAATGCGATGCGGAAAGCTCTTTGTATTCTTGTCATGCTTCTTCCTGTTTTCTGTGTTTCCTGCAAGAGTGCAAAGCTCACCTCAGACGACTTTTGGCCAGACGCAGAACTCATCTCAAGGCAGCGGGAAACAATCGCAGAACAGTCAAGACTTATCGAACAGCTTGGAAGCGAGCTGGGAGACCTTCGACAATCTGTTGAGCGAGCAGGAGAAATCAATTCTGACCTTAGAGCTTGGGCTAGAGAGCACCGAGAAATTGAGGCTAGGGTTGTCTCAGAACTGCGCCGACTTGAGGAACTATGCAGACGAGCTGTCAGCACAGATGTTCAAGCGGGACAGGGCACTGATGGAAGCTCAGATGAACTTAGACCGGGAGGAAGCGAAGTCGAGTAGGCGGCTCAGGCTTCTTCTCCTGACTTGGGGAATTGTCGCAGCTTACGTTGCGCTCAAGGCTATTGTGTGGTATATTAAAAAGAAAGCGGCGGTAATTTAATAGAGGGGATATAACTATGGAGAGTGTCACAGGGATTGTAAACAGTCCCAACTTTCTGTACCTTGCGGGCTTCGTGCTCGTAGCGATTGTCGTTTTGGCTTGGCTTTCCAAGAAAGGCTTTTTCTCGTACAACGGAAAGGGCCTGAAAGTAGGCAGGAGCGAAAACGATGCCCGTATCATGCTGATGCGTCAGGTTGATTTTGTTGGCGCATTTATCCTGTGCAAAGAACAGGAGCTGATGACGGATTTCCACAAGGCCGGAATGCCACCCGATGAAATGCACGTGAAGTACGTTTTCGAGAAAATGCTCGACCAAGTAATGTACTGGCTTTTGGTGAACAACATAAGGCTCGACAGGCAGTACGTTCAGGCGAAAGCGAACGAGAGCCGCATGACAATCAACGCCGCTATCGGCGAGGTCAACAAGCGGCTTTTGGAAATGCCCCAGGTGCAGGAAATAGTGGAACGCATAAGCGTCGAGTACACGGAGGAGCTTCTTTCGGGTCTCGTACAGATAAAGATTGAGGAGGAGAAAAATGCTGGTTAAAAAAGCATCATTCTTGGTAACCAATTCAAGCGGAGTTGAGAGCCGTATCATAGCCGACAAGGCTGAGACAGCAGCTCACGTGTTCGAGAAGGACAGCGACCCCGTTACTCAGGTAGTGCGCGAGCACACCGTACAGGACTACGTGGCTGACGCTGACGTATATTTTCAGACTGAAGTCGCTCCGGCAGGAGCTGTCGCAGCAGGCTGCTTGGCTTTCCCTCAGGGACAGTTTCATAGGACAGCAGGCGACAAAGTTATTTTCGCCGCTCATGCGGCAACAGGCTGGAAACTCGACGGCTGGTACAGGAACAGTGAGAAGCTCACTGAGGACAGCGAGGCTGAAATTGCAATCGCGCCTATCGCTGTAGGTGAGAATGTTCCTGCAATCTACAAGGCATTGTTTGTGCCTGAAGGAGAATAATGAGAGTGACATCAGTCTCTGACCTAACGCAGACTTATAAATGTCAAACTCTCCTTTAATGAAAAAGCCCTGAGCAATCCTCAGGGCTTTTCTTATTCTGTTTCCGGCTCCTCCTCTAATTCTTTTTCCTGCTCCCTGTCAAACAGGCTCAGGATGACAACTCCGGCTGCCACGGACATCAGGCACAGCGCAAACATAACCGTGATAACCGCATCAACTACCTCAATCATACAGCCTCTCATCCCCGTAAATGCAGTGATAGATTGTAGGCTTGAGCAGCTTAATCAGGGAGAAACCTTTTCCGATTTTGTCAGGCCATACAAGACAATACCCCGGAAGCGGAGGCATGAGCGGCACGCAATCATTCACGTGCTGATACTGATGCACAACGCCTGTGCAAGACTTAACATAGTCTTTTGTTTTCTTTCCCCAAAGAGGTTTCGGGGCACCGAAAGTCGTGACAGCGGCTTTTCTTCCTGTCCTGTAGTGGAAGTCCTCGGCGGCAAGCAGGGAAATAGCTCCGCCGTAGCTCCAACCGCAGATATGGGGAGTGTACTCTTTGTGCTCGTCGCAGGCCTGAATGAACATTTTCATAACCTCGTCGTTGCAGCTCTTCCAAGCATCCCCCCAGCCGCAGGCACAGCGCATTACGCTTTCCTGCTTCTTGTAAATCTTCACAGGGAAGCGGAGATTGTTAATCCAGTCACGACGACCGTTGCTTTCCTCAAATACAAGATAAACGGTTTTGTCATTGTCGTGAACGATTACCGCCCAGTCCACATGGTCTCCTGACGTTGTGAAATGGGTTTCTTTGATGAAATTAAACATTTCCCAAGGCTTCATTTTTAATCCTCCAATTTGCCGACTACTCTCAGGCGGTCAAGCCACCTGCTCATCTTGCTTTCATAATCGCACGGAGTAAACTCCTCGTCAAGCAGATAAAGACAGCATTTTACATCTCCTGCTTCCTCACGGAGCATACTAAGAGCCTCATTCTCTGTCACAGGTGTAGGGTTGTCGCCGCGAAGCTGACGAGCGCGTTTAAGCGCGGCTTTAGAAAGCTCAGCGCACTCCTCAGCAAGTTGCTCATAAATTGCCGCCTTCGGTAAACCGTCCAAGAGCTTCTGTTTCATTTCTATCTTATCACGAACCTCTTTCAGGCAGCACGTGCTCATTCCTCAACCTCCGTAAACTTGTCCTCACCCATCTCTGTGTGGAAGTTCACTTTCAGATACCCGCTGGCGTTGATAGTATCAACAGCAATCGCACGCACGCCGTAAAGAAGCACAGCAGCGGCAGGAAAAGCGCACAGGCGATAAAAAGCGTTCTTAGCACCTTCGTTGCCTGCTTCCTTAGCCTTGCGGGTAAGAACCTCGCAGAAGATGTAGTCCGTTCCGTCAACATTACAGATGTAGCTCCCGGCGTCATAAATATCACACACATATCTTTTTGCGGTAGATTTCCTGTGTGAGTGCTGAAATCTCCTAGTGTCTACACCTGCCCTTACAGGAGTTTGTTTAGTTGTCTTTGTCATTACTTTACCCTCTTAATACCATTGTGTACGCCGCCTGCAATACCGTAGGCTCCTAAATCGTACTTAGCCCTGGAACCGTCCGGGCGGACAAGCAGGAGGAAACCTTCGCGAAGTTCCCAATAGCTGCACATATCATTGACTACATGTCCGTCCTCACGGCGGATAATCTTTACTGAGAAGAGCTTAGGCTCTTCCTGCTTACTTTTCATATATTCCTCCCACTCGGCGAGTTCTATTTATCCTCGCTCTTAATTCCTGCCTCAGTGCACATTGACCGCCATATATCTGCCAAAGCAGCAGAAGTTGTCCCGATACGCGCCGCAAGTATGTCTGCCAGCTCTTTTGGAAGCGACGCGCTTTTCATGCTTACGAGCACCTTGTCAAGGAGCACCTTAGCCTCAAGCAGATTGTTTACGCTCTGAACGTCAGCCTCGACCATAGTCGCCGCATGAAGCCCGAAGCCGTCAATAAGTCCCTTCATATCAGGAACCGCAACATATCTTGTCCCATCAGAATAGCCTCCGTTCTCGTAAAGAACCACAAGGCCACCTTCCTTGACAAGCTCATCATCGTAGCTGTCGGTCATAGCCTCACGCACGATGTCACTGTCAATGTACCAGTCTTTCCATTTTTCCGCCATAAATGAAACCTCACTTATAAAGTATTATAAAACTTTTCAAAAGTTTGTCAAGTTATTTCCGAAAAGATTTTACTTTAATCCTATCAGCTAAATCTTTTACAGTTTCTTTTATGTACCTTTTCTTCTTTCTATTGTCATAGTTCTTCTCCTTGTTCAAAAACTCACGACAGGAAGGACAAACATTGTCATTCTTGACCTTTGTTCCAAAAGCACAGCCGCAGGCGCGGCACATGTTAATCCAGCTCACTGCTTTCAACTTCTTCACGCTCAAACCGCTTCCTCCTTTTTTCAGCAAGATATACCGCACACGAAAGCGCGAACGGCGCAATAGCATCAAAGAACATGGCAGGAACAGCCTGCATAAAAAGCCTTAAAGTTCTAGGATTTCCATTTACAAAAGACGCAAGGAACGTGAACACATCCTCATGTCTGTCCTGAGCTTTCTTAATCACGCTCGGACGGTCAGAAAGCAGGGAAGTGTACTCGTCCTCAAGCTCGGTTTTCTTCTGCTTCTCACTCTTAATCTGACTTGAGATTGTGTCATACTTCGCCCAGCTCTTAGACTTCCAGTAGTCAGCCTCACCTTCAAGACGCTCTACCTCTTTCTTCTGACTTTCAATCCTGCCTGACAAAACTTCAAGTTTTTTATCATAAGCCTCAAGCTCAGCGTTTCCCTCAAGCTCAACCTGCTCCTCAGCCTCAGAAACTCCCTTCCAAGCCCCGTAATTTACCGTAAGTGTCGACAACATTGAGTACATGACAATCACTGTGCCAAGCGTAAGGAACATCGCGCTGAAGCCTTTTACGGCTCCCTTCTCGCTTAAAAACCACCGCCCGGCAGTAAACGCAGTCGCTGAGAAAAGTACCATAACCATTCCTGTCACAATACCCACCGCAAGCGGACGACCGAACGACTGCATACAAATCGCTGTATGATAAGCCGACATGACTGCTGACAAAAGTCCTACTACAATCATAACGTACAAAATAATCGCGTCAGGAGAAATCCTAGGAGCCGGATACTTCTCGACCGTCCAGCTTCCAAGAGGAAGCGAGGAAGCCTCGTCGTTCTCTTCCTCAAGCTCTTCAAACGCCTCGTACTCATCTCCTGAAGGCTCGTTCACCTCGACCGAGACAGGAGAAGCCGCAACCTCTTTTACCTGAGGTACGAATTTCGCTTTCCGCCGCATAATGCCTGTTGATACAGCGTAACGGAAATCGAACATATATTTCTGAACGTCTTTTTCCCACACCGCCATGCGAGCGTCAAGTTCTTCGACACTCATTGATAATGTCTGCTCGAACTCAGGAAGTGTACAAACGATACCGTTTTCAAAGATGACTTTCTCCCTGCCTTTCAGGTATTCCATACCGTTTACAGGATGTTTCTTAGTTGGGTTTGCCATCATACGCCTCCATAATTCTTCTTACAGCCACATTGAGAAACTCTTTTTTCAGCTCCACGCCAACGAACTTGCGCCCAAAACGCACCGCGCTCACTCCTGTAGTTCCGCTTCCCATAAACGGGTCTAACACGACCCCCCCCGCCTCGCAGTGGTTCTGCACGAGCATATCAGTAATAAGCTCAGGCTTGCATGTAGGGTGCCCCCATTTATGTTTATCAGCCACATTCAAAGGAGTGGCCCACCAAGTCTTTTTCGTAGCTGCCGTACCAAGCACCTTAACTCCCTTCTCCCGGAAAAACAATACGAATTCAGTGTCCGTGATATATTTGTTTCCGCAGGCAGGTATCGGATTTGTCTTATGCCATGACAAAATATTGTAGTTGCAGCCTTTTCCTTTAACAAAGTAATCAAGTAAAGGTATAATCTGTTTCTGTGAACAGAAAATACAGATATTGATTTTCTTCATAACACGGCACATCTCGTCCAAAAAGTCAGGAGAAAACCCGTCGGCAATCCCGTGAGCTTTAAGCTCCTTCACGTACCGCTTGTCCTTCTGCTTATACATTCCGGCTCCGCTTGTTGCAACCTCATACGGCGGGTCAGTGATGATGCAGTCAACGCACCCGTCCGGGAACAATCTCAGCCGCTCCAAGCTGTCATCAAGATAGACCTCTGGCTTCAAGCCATCACTAAAATATGACTGCTGTGTCGTCGGTTCCTGTTTCACTTTCTGCTCTGTCATTTTGTTTAATTCCCCCAAGCCACGCTGCAAGCGCGGCGTAATATCCATCTTTATGGCTCTCAGCTGCACGGTAGATAAAGATGTCCTCTTCAGGAACACCGTCTGCCATAAGCTCAGCCTTGAAATCGTCAACGACGTTTTTTGGTGTTATTATCAGCGTTGTCTTTCCCTTTCCTAGGGCCGTCTGACTTGCTATCAGGCTTTTTCCTGTTCCGCACGCCGCCTCCACCATTGTGTACGGTCTTTGAATTGACCTTTCTATTATCGGTTTCTGATACTTCCACGGTGTTCTCATTCTCACTTCTCCTGCAACTCCGGCACACTAAAATCACAGTGCCGTTTTTCTGCCTGACGCTCAAAAGTCCCTTGCTCTCAAGCAGGAGGCAGCACTCCCAAACTGTATGCGTCTCCCCGTAGGACTTCCCGCACCTGTCACACTTAGCCTCGTAACTCAAAAATGTCCTTCCTGTTTGCTTCCCCAATAAGCTCGGCTCCGACATTAAGAGAAGCGTAAATACGCTCCTCAACGCTGCCCTCAACATACAGGCGGTAAGCATACTTCATGTGCTCTGTCTGTCCGCGAAGGAAACGGTGGCGTGACTGATAATCCTGCTCCACGCTTGCGTTAGAGCAGGCGTAAATCGTATAATCACAGTTTTTCATAAAGTTTGTTCCGTAAGCCGCTGATTGCTGATTTGCCACGCATACGCGATAACGGCCTGACATAAAGCCCTCGCGGCAGTCAGCCTTCTCTTTATCCGACTGGTCACCTGAATAACAACAGGCACTAATTCCTGACTTCTCAAGCTCATCACGCACAGCCTGCATAAAGTTCTTACGGCTAGACCATATAACAACCTGATGTTCCTCAGGGTCAATCTCATCTATAAGCTCCATGAGAGCTTCCATTTTAGGGTTCTCAGAAAGAGGCTTGTAGTCAGCTTTCGGTTTCTGACACTCAGCATGGAACGGGCAGGTATTGCGGAGTATTCCTTCCTGCTTGCCGCAGCCGAGGCAGGAAGAGACCGGCTCAAAACCGTTGCATACATCCAAAAGACGCTGACCAAGCTCCATAGCGGCAGTCTTTCCAAGTACGATATTGTCGGTAAATCCGAGCTTTACAAGCTGCTTATAAAGCTCAGCAGCTTTCTTTCCGAGCTTCACTTTCTTTACGATAGGCTTCTCGATAAAACGCTCAAGCGAGGTATTGAAAGCGTCGGCGCGACTTACGACTTCAGTACAGTGCGCGAAACGCTGCATAAGAGCCTTGGTGTCCTTAAACGGAGTATATTCCTTATGTTCCATAATCCATCTTTGGTTCTCAGCCGATACAGAGTAGGCGCGGTAAATAGCGTCCATAGCTGTCTGTAATCTTGCGGTTCCGCCTACTTGATATGCGTTTATGAGCCTGCGTCTTATTCCTGCCCAAGAAGCAATATCGCGCTCACCTGAGTGCTCAGGCATAAGAACACGTCGTCCTCGTCCGATATGAATTGTCATCATAATACAGTACTTCTCTGCAAGCTCCCACATACTTTCCGGGAACGAGTTCTCGTTCAGAAACTGGTACTGGTCTACGATGTTAAGCGGAGACTTCGACATAAGAGTACCTGTAAGGGCCATACGCTCACCGTGACGGCTCAGGAGCTTTATGAGCCTTGTGCGTGTAGACTTGTCTTTCTCTGCCTGCGGAGCTGTCGTCTTAATCTTTGAGCTTTCATCAAGCACTATGAACGGGTCAGTAACACAGGAGAGAAAAGTCTGAATGACTTTAGGAAGGTCGTTCTCAGAAAGCTCCTTCTTCCCTTTAAGTCCTGAAGGCGAGAACGCTTCGGTATTTACGATAAGAAATCTCTGTCTTTGCATACATCACCTTTCCTGAAACTTCTGATATTAAGCCTGACTGAAGCCGCGCTCAAAGCAGTCTCAGCGACCTCAGCAGCATCCAATATGAACACGGCACCGTTGAACCAAACAACCACGCTTATATCCAAGTCAGGATGAGACTTATAGAAGCGCGGCTGTGTGACTTCCATCTTGAAGTTCCCGCTCTTGTCCGCAAGTTTCATCTCAAAGAACTCAGCGTGCCCGCTCTTATAAGTTACGAGCAGGTCGGGAAACCCCGGCTCCTTCTCCTCGTTCTCAACCTCAAACACGTCAGGAGTAGTTCCTATCTGACTTGGGTCAGCGCGGATAAAGGTCATAAATGCCTTTTTGAAATCCTGCTCGCTCCTGAACGGACGGTCAAAGCGTTCACTCAGAATAACATGATTGCCAAGATTATGCGCGCTCAGTCTCATAGATTACCTCCATACCAAGAGCGTCAGCGATTGATTTCTCAAGCACCGCTCCCCTGCTGTTCTCCCAACCTGCAAGCATATAAATGTGCGTACAATTCAAAAGAACACGGATGTCAGCCTTCATATAGTCCTTATACTCGGCTTTCTTTCCCATCGCCTGACAGGTCATTTCAACTGCCTCGGCAATCTCACGCGGATTATGAACCACCTCAAAGCCCCAAGATTTAAGCTCCTTGTAAGCCCTGTCGAAGTTCTTTTTCCAATCCTTGACCCCTGTAATGGGGCCGCTTATGTAGGCAGTTCCTTCCTGCCTCTCGTATCTTTTTCTTCTGAACATGCTTAATCCTACCATGAGCAAAATAAATTGTCAACAATTTTCCGAAAACTTTTGAAAATTATTTTAGAAAACTACAGCTTCTTCCTCAGCCTCGTCGTCCTCAACCTGAGAGCAGAACTGAGCGAATGAGATGTCGTCATCTTCCTGCTTCAGATATTCTTTCACACTGCTGCGGAAAGCAGGGAAAGTACCGTTATGAATAGCTGTGTAAGCTCTTCTTACGAAGTCCTCGCACTCACCAAGCTCAGGCGACCACTCAACACCGTCAGCCCATGACGTACCGATTTCCGGGCAGGAAATGATAGGAAGGTCAACGTCGCTTGAAGTTTCCATAGCCTTACGGATTTCAAGAGTGCGCTGAACGGCTTTTTCAACGTCTGTACAGTCAATATCAAAGTCGTCCTCATCGTGTACGGAAAGAACAAGCTCGTCTATTGCCTGTTTCACGATATTACTGTTCCAATATGTGAGCATGGCAGCAAACAATGTAATTGTAGCGAGCTTAGTCATATCAGCGGCAGAACCCTGAATAAGATAGTTCATAAACTTGTATGCGTCCTTGTCACGCCCTGCCCTCATGTGGATGCGGCGGCCTGCAAGGGTACGGATATAGCGTCGCTTCATAACGACCGACTGAACCTGCTCCATAAGCTCGAAGAGCCACGGAGCCGCGCCTGCAACCTTCTCGTAAAGCTGCTCGGCAAACTCCTGAGACCAGCCGAACTGTGTCATCATGCGAGGGATTTGCATACCGTAAGACACGCCGAAGCGAAGGTTCTTCGCGAACTTTCTTCCTGCCTTTGCTCCGTGCTCGGCAGCCAGTCCTGAAACTTCAGTAACATATGAGTGCTCGTCGAGGAACGGGTCAGCCTTATACATATTTCGGATTTTCTCTCCGTTCTTTCCCGGAGCAAAGTGTGCCGCAAGCCTGTTTTCCTGAGCTGAGTAGTCGAACTTCACGAAAGCGTGTCCTTTTTCAGCTATGAAGCACTCACGGCACATCTTTGCAAGGTCTACCTCGTGGTCTGTCTTCTCAAACAAAATCGTTTTTGATGGAATTTGCTGATTATTGCATTGAGAAGAAGAAAGTCGTCCTGTCTGTCTTGCACCTACTACGTTGAATGTAGAGTGTATACGATAGTCTACAGCACCCTCACCGATGAACTCTCCCTCATCGTCAAAGGCAGGGGAACGAGAACCGTCAGCATAATGTGCTACAATAAAACGCCCGAACTTAGGGCCGAGGAACTTATCAACGATATTCTTTGCCTGCTTATACTGAACAAGGTCAGCCACAATCTGATATGAGCCTGCTGCCTCCGCGAACAACCCCTTATTGATACAAGGATTGCAGCTCACCTCATACCCCATGTCATATACCTGCTGCTTTGTGCGCTCAGCGTAACGCTTAGGAACATACATGACAAGGCGGCCTTTTTCAATATGAAGCCCGTTGAATACGTCTTTGAGTGCCCTTTTCTGCTTTGTAAGCTCATCGCCTACGAACAAGTCAGTAGTATTCTTAAACTTACGGCCCTCAACCTGCCAGCCTTTTATGTTGATTTTATATTTATACGGAACGTCAAACTTATCAAACTGAGCCGCAAGCTGCTTCGGAGAGTTGATATTCACTTCCCCGTACTTGCCCTCGTAGTCATTCTTTAAGTCCTGATATGCCTTTCCTGCGACCTCGCAGTTTTTGAGCCACTTAGGAAGGTTAAACTTAACACCGCGAACTTTCATAAAGATTGTCACAGGAAGCATTTTCATGTTCATATCAAGAGCGAACTGCAAATCCTGTTTTTCAATAATCTCTTTCTGAAGCTGCCAAATACGCCACGGCTGGTCAGCGTCCGAAAGTACATAATCCCTGATTTCCTGCTTGTAACCATCATCCCAAAGCTGCCCGAGGTGCTGACGGAAGTCTCCATGAAGCCCAAGCCGGGCACAGACACCTTCAAGAACCTCCTTACCTTTATGTTCATTAAGGTACTTCACTGCGAGGTCGTCCAAGCCATATTTCTGATACTCGTCAATAAGGCTTTCGACAACCGATATGTCAATCAACGAACATTTCATGTCACGCGGGTCAATATTATGCGCTATACACAGCCATACAATATCATACTGAATGTTTGCACCAATAATCGTAACGTCAGGATTAAGAAGCAGGGAAAGAACCGCCTTTCCACCGTTACCGTCATAGCATTTCTTTGTCTTTCCGTCGAACACACCGACTACGATAATGCGTCCAAGCCCGAACACACAGCTTGTGCCACGGGCTTTTATGCTTCCCCTGTCTTTCAGGTACATATCTTCTGTCTCAATATCAAGTGATATAAGTTTTTTAGACATCTTCTGTCTCCTCCAAAATATTTATTTTTTGATATGCTGAAAATAATAATCTTTCCGCTCAGGCTCCTCAAGCCATCTGATGACCATTCCCTTATGCGGCTGAGCGTAGCCTATACCGCGTAAGAAACCTATCATCATCCCTACAGCAGGCTTCTGCTCAATGTACTCCTGCTGTGTACTCATAGGACAGCCTGCAAGCGTAATGTCCGTGTAGTTCTCAGCCCACGCTTCTGCAAGCATGGCACATACAGAATTATTGAGCGGAAGCAGGGTAGACAGGAACTGAGCCTTTCCTGAAATCTTAGTCCACATCACCCTGCCACGATATTCCAGCCCGTGAAACTCATAGTACCTGTCAGCCCCGCCTATCTTAGCTGTGCCGACAGTCCACACCTCACATCCCGGCCAGTCATCGTGCGCGTCAACGCCCTTCTTTCCGGCAACGGGAGCCTTTCCCAAAATAACAAGCCTGTTCTTCATACGTCGTTCACTTCCTTAATTATATCCACAAGCCTGCTCATAGAATATCTTCCCTGGGCAGGAACTATGTACAATCCTTCCCTGCATCTCGTGCAGCCGACGTAAAGAACACGAAGCTCCTCATCAACATTCAGCGTCATATTCTCGCTTACAAGGCGGGTGCAGTCCATGAACATCGCCGTAAAATCAGCCTCACCTCCCTTAACCTTGTGAACAGTAGAAAGCAGGAGAAAAGGCTCGGTCATCTGTGACATTTCCCTGAGAGCTTTAAGCCCCCAAGTGTCAACCAAGTCCTGATAGTAATAACGCTCAATTCCCGGAATAAGCTCCGAGTGTATGAAGCTGTCGTTTATATCCTCAATCTTGTATTCTTCCATGAATTTCTGCCGTGCCTCAGGGGTGCCGTAGCCTTCCTTACGGTAGTTGTAATAGCGTTCAATCCTTGCCAAATCACGCGAAGGAATACAAAATCCCTTATTTGTATTGTATGGAACCATGAACTGCTCAAGAACCTTTGCCATATCAGCGATAAAGCAGTTTGTCCTGAACAAAAGATACCATCTTCCGCCTTTAGGGCCGTTATGCTTCAAATCGTCACGTATGATACGCGCTAGCACGTTTCTGTCTGTGACGTTCTTAACAAAACCTTCCTTGTCAGTCGCAGGCTTGTAGTCTTTGTCAACTTTTTCCTGAATAACACTTGTAATGCCTCGGGCAAACTCATATACCTTTCTCGGAAGCCTGTAAGAAGTCTCATGTTTTACGAGCTTGTAGTGCGCTGCCATCTCAATAAGAAGTTCCGGGGCAGCACCGTTATAAGTGTACAAGCAGTTATGAACTGTAAGTCCACCCTTTGTAATGTATGTATGATACTTAGGTACATCAAGACTGTATACGTCACCATAATACCACTCACGTGATACTTCAAATGGTTTCCAAAGCTCACTCTTCTTGGCATTAGAAGCTCCGTAGTAGACAGGGACTGACATAACCTCAGGAAGAAGATTGCAAGCCTCGCAGAGTGACATACAACTTCCGCCGCTCTTAGCCTGAGCCTTCTCGTGATTGAACATTGGAAGGTCAAGTCTAAGATGTAAGTCTTCCAGCAATTTCTTAGCACGTTCACTGAGAGTATAAGCTCCAAGAACATCATAAAGTCTTTCCACGAGATTTCCATGCCACATCTTCCAGCTAATCTGTGGAATACCGTACTCAAGAGATAGCTTCTGTTCCCAAACAAGTGCGTCCTCTTCTGAGTGACACAACTTCAAAATCCACCCTTCTTCTGCACCTTCATTGTTCATACGCAGGATAAAATGTGTAGACCCCTGCTTATTGAAAAGCTGACACTGACCAATACGGAACCAGTCACCTTTTCTCATAAGGTACACGCAGCGCAAGCTTGTGTCACGATTGTTCCAGCGTACAAGCATCTTATGCTCAGGAGTGAACTTATTCACAGTGCCATTTACTGACACTTTAATCAGGTCACCCTCGTAGTGTCTGCTTGCTACTGTAGGCACATATTCTGCACGCTGCTTTCCATAGTAGGAATAGTCCTTCATAGAGAAAGTTATAAGGCTCTTTCCCTCTACTTTCTCGATAGGTACATAGCCGTCTTTAGTAAGTACAAGCGAACCTGCAGGCTGGCACTGAAAGTCGTCGCCAAGGCAGATTACCTTCTCAGCGTTCTCAAACGCCTTCATGCACACCTGCCACTGAAGCGGTGTCAAATCCTGACATTCATCTATGAAAGCAATCTTCACTCCCTGAAGCGGCTCCCCGTTTTCCATATATCGAAGCAAACAGTCGTAGAAATCTACTAAATCATGTCCTTCCTTGAAGGCAACGTATGCGTTTATGAGACGCTCGTACTGCGCGTGGTCATAGTTTCCATCAACAAAAACACCGCGCTTGCTTCCTGAGCGCATGGCGTCATAACGCTGCAAAAGCCTGTCATCCTCAGTAGCGTAGCCGAAAGCGTCGGACAGGGAGAGCTTGAAACCCATCGCCTGATTGAAAGCCGTTATATCGGCAGCCGTAATAATGTTCTTTCTTGCTAAATGCGCCTCACGGAAACACAGCGCGTGAAGCGTCTTAAAGTGCATTAGGTCGTCAGGGGTAAGGTCTTTGTTTACGGCAAGAGCACGCTCAATACCGTTCTCAACGCCCTTTTTTGTGTATGTTACGAAAGCAATCTCATCTGGACGGTATGTCGCAAGAGCCTTAACAATCTCCTGCATGGCCGCCGTGGTCTTTCCTGCGCCAGCCGCGGCCAAGTGTATCGTAACATCGTCGGTCCTAAAGCGCACTACCATACGGCACCACCTTTGAAACCTACTTCCGTAACGGTGTAATCCTGAAGCGTATGAATAAACTCCTGACAAATACCGCCGCGACGCTCTATGTTGCGGGCCGTCTGCTTCCAGCTTGCAGAAGGCTCACATCTGTTTCTGATGTACTGAAGGCACTCCAAAGCCTCGTAGGCAGTAAGATGAAATTCTTTTGAAGTCTCGCCATCAGCTCTTGGAAGCCTTGTATAAATTCTATTTGCAAGGTCAATATGATAGAGAGCTTTCCCGGTATCCGTGTCCTGAAGCGTAAACTCACCGCCTACCTGGCGAAGCAGGTCACACATATACTCGTTCTGACTGTCCCTAATCACAAGCTCGACACGCGCGTGAGGAAAGTTCTGATGTGCCTCACGCAGCTTGTCAGCTATACACATGATACTTTCTGTATCAACCCCGTAAACATTTCTAAAAAGTGTAAGCTCATTTCTAAACATAGCAAATCCCCCTAAAATCTGCTGTCCTCGTCTCCCGCAGGTTCAGAGGAAGAACCGCCTTCTTTTTCGGCGAGCTTAATTGTGGCAGCCCTCAGCGCATCCTGCTCATACATGTCATCGTAGTATGCGAAACGCTCCTCAAGCTCCTTATCCTCAGCCTTAATCCAGCAACGGACAACCATGTCCCTGCCGCCCTTAGTCTTATACTCAACCTTGCCTTCAGTACAACCGAAGGTAATCAGCTCCTCACGAAGGTTCGTGCGGCCAAGATTGTATCTCTCAACCCTCAGGTAATCTTTGACACCCTCAGTAGAGAAATAATATTTCCCGTCGTTATAGTACACCTGACCTGCGTTTATCATGTAAGGAGCACCGTTCTGAACCTGCCTGTGAGTAAGGTACTTAATCAAAAGCATGTGAAGCTCATTAAGTTCCGTTGTATCACTCTCGGCAGATACCTCAATCTGACGCTTGTCAAGTCCTTCCATGCAGGAGTTGACAATATCAATCCAAACCGAGTTCTTTACCTGCTGAGGCATCCAGCCAAGCTGGTCAATGCACTTTACCTGAACATCAAGCTGATTGCGAAGCTCTGCCGCGCTGTCGAAACGCACCTGCTTAGGTTCCTTTCCCGGAGCCTGTATTTCCCACAAGTAGTAAGGCGTTCTTGCCAATACCCGTGAGATAGGCCCCATCATCTCAGCTCCCGTAATGTCGTTCTTCTGAGCGTCTGTTTTCTGCATACCTGAAAACTCACGCTCGCGGCACTCCTTACGGTTACAGTAGGAGCACATCGGGTCATGCTTACAGGAGTAAGCCCACTCCTTAGAGTTCGCACTATCGTAAGTGCTCTTTATTCCCTGCATGTCCTCAATCTGAAGAGGAGCTTCCATGCAGTTATCAAGCTCCAAAAGCTCATTGAAATAATCAGCGTCCTTGCCGTACTTCTTTTTAAAGTAAACACAGGAATGGAACAAGAACTTATTTCTTCCTGCGTTCTCGTTCAGTGCGCCTGTAAGAGCCATCATCTGAATACAAAACGGAGCGTCGTTATAAGGCAGCTTAGAAAGCGTTTCCTGCATTTCCTGAACAGAAGTGTAGGAAGCCTTAATCAAGTCCAAAGCCTTATCAATGCCGACAAACTTACCGTCAACCGTAATCATACGGTTCATAGCCTTGCCTGACGCAGCATTGAAATAAGGCAGGAAAACACACTTTCCGTCCTCGCCCGGGACTTCCTGAGCGTGCATAGGAAAATACTCAACCTTGCTCTTATGCTTGTCATCACAGTAAAGCATATCGAGGCCGTACACCGCGATAATCTTTTTAAGAAGTTCGATTACATCAGAAGCACTCTCAGCTTTCCTGAACATGAAGTAGATATGAAGCCCCGAACTTTTCGACTGAAAGGCAGTGAACTTCCATCCCACCTGATACATTCGCCTGATTAAGTGAAGGAACTTCCCCGGTTCCCCATAAACGTCAATATCAATCACACCGTAATAGCACATATTGCGGTACATCTTGCCGTCAATTTCCTCAGAGAAAAGAGGCTCGATTGCACAACCCTGCTCACCGTTCAGGTGGGCGCGATAGTCGTCTATTGTGACTGGTCTTTTTTCCTTGTTTGATTTGTCCCGTGGATTAAGCATGGCGTAAAACACGCGCGAAGCCTTGTTCTTACCGCTCGCTTCCCTCTTGAAAGGAGGCTGATGCACAACAAACTTTTCGCGGCTGCCATGAAATATACTGTAAAAATCCATGAGGAGCTTTTCTGCGTCCATCTTGCTCCCCCTACCTTGCTTCCAAGTTCTCTCCTGCCTTACAGCAGCCTAGAGCGACGTATTTCATGCCACAAACTTCAAGCATGGGAAGCTGCCGCTGGATTTTGTACCTGTTCTTCGCACGTACTGAACCGAGCTTTACGAAGGTGTACTTCTTATAAGTCCACCTGTCCGCCTTAGGGTCAACGATGACCGTCTCAGTAACGTCAGGAGCAGGAGAAAATCCTTTAAGCACAGCATCCAAATCCTGAACGACAGGCATATACTGTCTGTCAACTTCAGAAAGCTCAGAGGCCGGAAGCTCATAAACCATCCTATCCATAACCTCAAGCATTTTAAGTTCTCCTGAGAGAACTTCGCGCTGTATCATGTCGTCACCCATGTGAAGGTACGACTTTACTATCTCTTTCGAGTAATAAGGCTTACCGCCTGCTATAACCTTATAGTACATATTTTTCTCCTACGTCCCGGTGAAGGGACTTGAACCCTCATAAACCATTATCCCGCTTCTTACTCACGGCCCACGGGAATACACCGGGAAAGAAGGCAGGAGAAAGCTGCTCCTCAATCTCCTGCCCGCGAGGCTTAGAAGCGTACTTCTGAGCCGTCGCCGTCGTCATCGTCCTCGGCAATTTCTACCGCTGACTTTGCAGGTGCTCCCGGAATAAGCCCTGCGATGTTTGAACGCTTTGAAACGAAGATATACTCGTTGAAAGCCTTGTAAAGCTCTGCGTAGCGAGTGAGAACTTCGTTCAAGGTGTCCTTATCGAGGCCGCCCTTTACAGAGCGCACGCCGTCCTCAAGGTCGTAAGCGAAGTTTCTCTGCTCCTGAAGGTCGAATTTCGGGTAGTAGTAAGTACGGTTGTACTTCTCTGCCTTAATGCCCTGAGAGCCGATTGAGAAGCGGAGTTCAGGAACAATGGTGCTGTTACCTTTAACCAGTTTCTCAAGCTGAGAATAAATCTTGTTTCCTGTAGAACGGAAAGAGAGGACAACGCCCTCAATGTCCGGGTTATCATGCAGGTACAAGAATACCCAGTGAACAGGCTGCAATACGTGTCCGTTAGAGAGCGGACGGTCGAAGCTGCCTTCAAGAGGCACCTGTTCAGCGTCAGCAGGGTGCCAGTAGCCTACTGTTTTTGCCATGTCGCCTTTTTTTGCGGCAGGCTCAACTTCAGCATAAACCTTGAACATACCGATTACGGTAGCATCCAAAGTCTGACCGAGACGGAGCTTACGGTTTGTGATTACATAGTCGCGTGCTTTCGCACCCTTGATGTAATTCTGCTCGCCTTCTACAAGAATGTTACTTGTAGGGTCAACGAGCGTAAGCCATGTGAGGTTCGAGCCTGACTGAGCACGAACGCCAGCTTCAAGTGCCGCGGCAGCCTGAACTGCTGCGAGCAATCCGTCATTCTTTGCAGCAACAGCTGCACCCTTGTTTCCTGTCTTTGCAGGAGCTGATTTTGTAGCCATAATCGCTACCTCCGTAAAAATGATAATAAAACGTAAACGTATGGAACGTAAAACGTATCTTACAGGGCTACACCCTGATAAGGGGCTTGCAGGAATTGAACCTGCATCGTCCGCTTAGGGGGCGGAAACTCTATCCGTTGAGATAAAGCCCCAGTGCACTACGGTTCCGTAAGGGCAGGGATAACCCTGCCCGCCGTACTAATCGTCCTTTACCAGCTCATTGTACTGGTCAAGCAGGCTGCGCATCTGCTCGTTGCTCTCGGCCAGCTTGGTGTAAAGCATCATTTTCTCCGCCTCGGCGAAAGTCTTTTCAATCTGCTGCATGATTTCCTTTGCCTTGCGCTTGCGCTCACGGCGCCCGAAGTATGCGTCGCAGTCCGCGGTTCCGATGAGTGCCTTGGTCAGGGCCTTAGGATATTCCTTGCCCGGCTGGACTTCCTCCGCGTACTCCACGCGGACTACCTTGAGGGTATCCCAGCTGGCATCATCGTCCTTCAAAATAAGGTAATCACCCTTCTTGATGTTCCTGTCAGTGTTAATCCAGTAGTTGTAGGTTTTTCCAGTATTGAAGTCATCTGTCTCATAGTTATGAAACTTTACGCTGATGAACAGGTTTCTGTGATTTGTAGTAATCGGCTGCATGTTGTCCTCCCTAAAATACAGGCATCTCAGGTTCTTTCTTAGAGATAACCTTCATCTTAATTCCTGCCTTACCAAGCTCACCAAAGATACGGGTAAGCTCATCGCGAACGTCAACAGGGTACTTGATTTCAAGAACCATTGTCACGTTCATTCCCGGGAAGTCAGTCTTAAACTTATCCGGGTCAACCTTAACTCCAATCTGAAGCGGTTTTTCTTCAGGTGCTTCCTCAGCTTCAGGCTCAACTACAATGTCGTCCTGAGCTTTCGGACTGTCAATGGAAGCAAGACGTTCCTTCTCAGTCTCAATCTTTTCGATGATGACTGACGCAGGCTCATAATCGAGCATACCCACGTAAAGCTCTTTATTAAGACGCTTATCGTCACACGCTCTTTCAACCATGCGGCGGTCAGCTTCCTTCTGTTTAATTTCAGCAGCCTTAGCCTTGAACTGCCCGCGCAAATCCTCAGCGACAGCCTTCATGTCAGCAGTCTTATTGTAGTAACTCTTCTTGCGCTCAACGTCAGGGAAAGTAACCTTGAACTCTTCCTCAAGGTCAGCAATAAGACCGTCCAAAACAGTGTTGATATTGTCAACTCTCTTCTGCTCTTCCTTATCCAAAACCTCGTCAGCCTGAGCTTCCATTTCCTTGATTTCTGACAAAACTTCGTTCGCAGCTGCATTGAACACGTCCATAGGAGCCTTATAGACTGCCTTGACGTAATCCTTGGCCTGCTTCTCGAATGAAGTGCGCCAGCCAACTATACCTTTTTTAAGGACGCGGACACGCTCGATGTTCTCGTCCGTCATATCCATTTTCAAAACTTCGTTCAAACGAGCTTTCAGAAAGTCCTTCTGAGCCGCGAACACGTTCTTAGCTTCCGGGTAAACAACCTCACCCTCAGCAGGGGAAGCAATAACAGGGAGAGGAGCCAAAAGTTCCTCGTCGGTCATAGGTTTCTTCTTTGCCATAATCGTAATCCTCCGTAAATCAGCGTTTGTTTCGTATCTCAACCGTTTTTTTGTCAAGGGCCTTAATAACGTCCTCAACCTTATCCTCAGGGCCGACAGTAGCCGTCAGCTCGATGTCCATTGTCTCGTAGTTTCCGAGATTGAACTTCCGGCGGAAGCTCACCTCTTTGATTTTCACAAGTACCTCCATACAGGTGCACCTGCCTCGCGTCGATATTCACATCAACGTTATAAGTATCACCGTACTTTTCATCGTCATATAAACCGAACGCCTGATTTCTGTCAAAAACGTCCTGTTCCCGCCAGTCACATCTGTCCTCGTGGTACTCCACAATCTGACAGACAACCCAAATTATCAGAAGCAACGTCAGCATAGGCTACCTCTCTACGAAGTTTACCTTGTCCTTGGCTTCCTCCATACGCTTCACAAGCTCTTCTTTGGAAACCTTTCGGACTTTACCTGCCTTGATTGCTTTACGCAGGTTCTTTTCCCTGAGCTTGCGCTGTATTCTATCGTAACTTGCTCTTCCCATACAAAAGCTCCTTTATATCGTCATACGGGCGCGGCATAACACGATAAGTCATCCTGTCGTGAACGCACACGCACATACACCTGTCAACTTCCTTCCCCTGAAGGGACAGAAACCACTTATAGCAACCGAGCTGCCATGCAAGATAGTCAGGCTTGAACTTCCCGGTCTTAATATCCAAGATGTCGTACCTGCCGTCCTTCTCGACCAAAAGGTCAATCGCCGAAGCAAAGTGCTTCAAGTCGGACACCAAAACCTCAGAGTGAAGGACTGCTATCCCGTCCCCATTGTAACGGCTCTCAAGCTCGCTCTTGACCCACTGAGCACCGGGATGTATGCTCTCCATACGCCCAGTGTCAATCCAGTCCTGAACCCACTTGTGAACGTTAGTTCCTTCGTCGCAGCGACCCTGAATAAGGCCACCTGCCTTGGAGTAGTCAATCCCAAGCCGCTCACCGATTTTACGGGTAACGCCCTCGAACCTCATGCCGTTGTAGGTGTACTCATGCAGAGCTTCATTAAATGAAAGCCCGGGTGCAAGCGATATACGTCCATGTCCTACTGAAAGCATTGATTTCCTCCTGACAATCAAAAATATAGCACGACAAAAATAAACTGTCAAGTGCTATGTAAAACTTTTTGTTTTATTTTTTACTGTTCTTACGATTTTTTCTGATTTCAAGACCAACCGCAGTAAAACTGTCTACACTTTTGTTGCGAATACCATCAGCCTGAGCTGACCATTCACTGAAAGCCTCAACTGCCTCCTCAACCGAAGCCTCATAAGTATGAAGGCCGTTTCCCGCATGGTTTTTCGAGTATATATCTGACACGGTGTGCATACTGTCAATACATTCAGGAAAAGGCTTTGTGACATAACCTATGCCTGCCATAAAAAGAGGCAGAGGAAGTCCCTGAAAAATCATCTTGCCGCTTCTTAAAAGACCAGTGAGCGCGATGTGGAACACATTCTCATAAGCTGCCTTGTTTCTCTCAGGGTCATACCGTGCTCGGCATCCTGAATAAATATTCACGACTTCCTTGACAACAGGCTCCCAAAAATACCTTGCGTTCTGCATAGCTTCATAGCAGCCGTCAACTCCAAGCCTGTCCGCAAACATAGGATATGCCCTGTGATAAAGCTCGTATGTGACTTCCCGTAACATTCCGGGGCAGATACTGTCAGCCTCAGCGCGGATAAAACCGAACATTGGGTAGCCGCATACGACACCGTTCACTACGGCAGCATAACTTCCGAGCGGAGCGTCAAAGCCTTTTTCAACGCATGCAACCATAGCAACCTTTTCGATGCTTTCCTGAACTTTTCCTGAGCTGCAAACGGCCCCGGAAAGCAGAAAAGAGAGATATGCTTTCTTCAAATCTTCTGTAAACTCCTCAACGTCGGTCGGACGGCGCAAGAAATTCAGCACCCAGCCCTGAACGTCAGGAGTGAGCGACTTCAGGGAAGTGTCAATCCCCAAAGCGTCAACGTTATCCAAAGCATATTTATTTTCCATAGTTAATCTCCTTCATAGTCATTGTCATTTGCAAGAACAAACTTACCTTCTTCTAAAGTATACCAAGTGTCAGCCTTGATACGCTTTCCGTCTACCTTAGCAACCTTTACAGTGTCGATGTAATCCTCACCGTCACTTTCATCATGGTGGCACTGTGTAAGAACAATCCAAGAACCAAGAGAGCCTTTTGCCCTCGTGTCGCGGCCAACAGAGAGAGCAACGCTTCCTTTTCCTGCCGAAGCACCGCTCCTGTGGCCTGTTGCCAAAGCACCGCTACAGTTGCCTGTCGCGCTTGCTCCACAGTAGTTGCCTGTTGCGCTTGCTCCACTACAGTCGCCTGTCGCGCTTGCTCCACAGTAGTTGCCTGTTGCGCTTGCTCCACTACAGTCGCCTGTCGCGCTTGCTCCACAGTAGTTGCCTGTTGCGCTTGCTCCACTACAGTCGCCTGTTGCCGAAGCACCGCTCCTGCGGCCTGTTGCCGAAGCACCGCTCCTGTGGCCTGTTGCCGAAGCACCGCTACAGTTGCCTGTTGCGCTTGCTCCACTGTAGTCGCCTGTTACACTTGCGCCACTACAATTGCCTGTTGTGCTTGCTCCACTACAGTTGCCTGTTGCCGAAGCACCGCTCTTGAAGCCTGTTGCCGAAGCACCGCTCTTGAAGCCTGTTGCCGAAGCACCGCTACAGTTGCCTGTTGCGCTTGCTCCACTGTAGTCGCCTGTTACACTTGCTACACTGTGGTTGCCTGTCACGCTTGCTCCACTGTAGTTGCCTGTCGCCGAAGCACCGCTCTTGAAGCCTGTTGCCGAAGTTTCATCAGTCCATCTAACCCTATCAAGGCAGAACTTAACCCCTGCACTAATCAGACCACCAAGCCCTGTCTCAATGACAATCTTGATTTTTTCAAAACTGCTTTTCCCATCCCACTTATCTTCTTTTCCGCTGCCTTCCACTTCGCAGAACCTGTGAAACTCGTTAGGAGCGTAAAAATCGAACACATCAAAAGGATTTTCACACGCATGGAAACCGCTCTCACAAGCCTCAACCTTACCATCATGCACGTATTCTTTATTCACTTCGTACTGAAATCCGCGGCACTTCAAGTCCTTATCGAATCCTTTGTACATTGTCTTTCCCATACTTTACCTCTTTCTAATTCGATGTTATTCATTATTGCGGTTCTACCATATGTTTTATCAAGTCAATTTTTATCATTCTCCTGCAAACAACTCATCTACAGAATTAAGAAAATCTACTACCTTACATTTACCCTCACAATGATAACCTTCATAGATTATTCTTTTTGTGTTTCCTTTGTCACTTGTAACAACCGCAAATTTATTGTTTCCTTCTTGTGTAAATATCATAGAATATTTACGACCTTTATAATTAAAGAATATTCTAGGCATTTTTCTTTCCCTCTATCCGTTTTTCAACACTGTTTTCTCCCAGAGAAAAACCTCTTTAGCCGTATGAAGCGTGCTTTATAAGAAAATAATATTTTCTTCTTTGAAGTAAAAACCGTGTACATATTACCTCCAGATTCTTTGAACCACGACAAAATCAGAGCCACCACAAGAGCGGAAACGAAGCACGAAGTAGAAGCGACCCAGAGCCGGCATAAAATTATTTATGCTGTCATTACCGCTTGCAATCGCTTTTCTTTTTGCATACCGCTTTATAGCGTCTTTCTGCTTTTCGTTCAGAGAAAAAACATTATAGTTTATTTTCTCGTTAAAGTCTTTCAAAAGTTCTTTTAATGCTTTCATATAGTGCCTCCTGTCATAGCATAAAAGCGTATTCTTTCGGGGCTTTTCTTCCTGCCGTTATGACAAGAAGAAAACCACCTTTCTTATTTCATACCTTACTTTCCAAGCGTCTGGGCGTATTTTTCTGCCTCATCGGGTGAACTGTGCTTTATGCTATCAATTATACATTTTCCTCCCTTGGTGTAGTGATAATCTAAGAAAATCAGCTTTCCCTCAGCATATTTATAATTTTGAATCGTATAACCGCAAGAAGCATCCGGCGAGGTGTAACCCCTTTCAAAATGTCCTTCAGAGTTCAAAAAATTGAGCCAGTAGGAATTGTTCCCGTAATATGAAGTGTTCCTGTACTCCACCCTCAAAACCGTGCATTTTTCAAAGTCTTTCATAATTTACCTCCAATAACTATAAACCGTATATTTGACGCCAATCAGCGTCGAACGCCATATTGAAACCTTCTTCAAGTTCGGGCTTCCCAATATAAAGCGTAAAACCCTAATAGCCCGGGTTCAGTGGCACAGTGGCATAATCACAACGTGCGGGTCATATTCCCCTTTAGAGAACACGACAGGCTTCTTGACGATGTTCTTATTGACATTGTTGTCGTAGGCATCTTCCTTCCAGGACATAGTGCCCTCAAACTTCTTTCCGAAGGCCTTCTTCATGTCAAGAACATACTGAAGGTGCATTGTAAGCTGCTCATCGTCAGCAAGAGGCAGGGAAAGACCGAACGGAATTTCAACTCCGTCGTAATTCTGCCATACCTTGGAACCCTTGGCACACAGCTTAGGTATCTCTGATTTTCCGACCTTCTTATAGTCCTTCAAAGCGGCAAAATCAATCTCGCACTTGTGCTCTTCCTGAGCGTAAAAATCCGGGATAACTTTCTTATAGTTAGGGAACTGCCCCTCAACAGGAACATACAGGTAGTTGTTGCCGTCAGCGTTCAAAAGAAACCTTGCATGTGTAGAAAGGTACTTCTCGTCGGGCTGCCCTTCCACTTTCCGTGTCTTTTCGTGCATAGTCCATGAGAAGGCATTATCCTTGCCCATAAAAGGAACCAAGTAGTCCGGGATAAAGAACCCTTCTTCTTCAGTGCCCAAGTGCATACATGTTTTCTGATGCACAAGAGCCGCCGCAGTGTCGTCGAGCTTCTGATATGACAATCTTCGTCCGTCAGTAGCGACGGCCATGCCTTCAGGTGACAGGAACACTCCACACATGAAATACCGCACTTCATCATCCGACATACATACCGAAACATTCTTCACTGCCTCAGCGTTGTACACGCTCATGCGGACAGTATTTTCATACTGGCTGTCCTTGGTGTAAAAAGTGTTGTCAGGAGTGTCAACAAGGCACTCGTATTGAACCGGGAACGTTTTCCCTGCCACGGCCATAAAAGGCTCTCCTTCCTCGTCATAGATTGAGATTGCCTCAAAGTCTATCACATCGGCCATTTTTGCAATAAAGCCGTAGTCCTCAACCGAGCAAAGCTCCCCGATGAATGCCGGGGAGTAATTGCACTTTACGGGGCGCAGAACCGCCATGACACGGCAGGCCTTGTCAGCCCAAGGCAGAAACTGAACGCCGTCAGACGTCACCAAAAAGCGCAGGCGCGTTCCCTTGTTCTTAGAGAGATTTTTCATCTCTGTCTTTCCAAAGATTGTATTCATAGTGAAACTCCTTAAAATGTTTGATTTTGAGTATTAAACTCCTGCCCTAATACAAGCGTACAAGGCAGGAGATGATGACAGTTATTTTCTCTTCCCCTTAGCTATTCCTCGTAGTCGTCAGGATTTATCCCGAGCGCCCTGAAAATAAAGTCGTCGTCAAACCTGAAAAGGTCATTCAGACCCGTCTCGTCAATTCCCTCAGGATACATCTCGGCTATCAGAGCCTCAAGCTCTCTGATTTTGCCGGCCGCCCTCACGATGCGTATAGTCTCCTCGCCGCCGTCCCACCATTCATTAGTTGCAATGTCAATTTCCTGTCTTACGGTTGTCATAACCTACCCCCTTACGTGGTTTTAATCTCTAGAATTATCCCTGCCCTTATACAAGCGTACAAGGCAGGGAATGATGACAAAAATTATTCCAAACCTCCTTTCCTTACATCTCGTCAACAAGACGTATGAACGTCCTGCGGGCCTGAAAAACATCCTCGTATCTCCATCTCCTGACGCTCTGCCCCATATCATTGTAGAGCGTGATTACAGTCCCGGTCAGGCAGAGCCTTGAGCCGTCCTTCAAATCCTTCTCCATGTGTCCCATGATTTACCCCCTTATGTGGTTTTAATATCGTTGCGCCATGCAATTCCTACACCATTACAAGCGTACAAAACGCATGATGATGACAAATTATTTTCAAAATGTTTGCGTAAATATTACACACTAAAACATTTCAAATACTTTTCAAAAGATTTTCAAAAAAGTGTCAAAAGATTTTCAATGTATTATATGCGAAATACCGCAAAATATGTCAGCGTTTAGCAGTATATTCTTGAACGGTAATAATTGGTTATATATATAAACACTGTTTATCATATTCTGAAAAAATAGAGCTTCCCCGCCCCTCTTCCTTTAAGTTTTTAACAGTGATTTAATTGTAAGGATTGAAAATTAGAATTATTAGAAGTCCTTTAGGCACAGGACTTAGATAGGTCACTATGTAGTATAAGACTATAATTCTTTTATGTCAATTCCTTTATGAAATTATTTGTATAATCTCCTTTAGTGAAAAGATTATTTATTAGAGAAATTTTTTAAGAGATTATTTTTTAAGAGTATTTACATCTAAGAGTATAAATACTAATTTTCAGAAATTGTTAAACAGTGTTTATATATATAACCATTTATTACCGTTCAAGAAATGAGAAGAAAAGGTTGCGGTCTCTTCCTGTTTTTTGCGGTTTATCGCAGAGCAGGAGGCAGGCCGCTTTTTCTTTTCCTGATTTTTCAGTCAATTCCCACGGTGTCGCGCTGGACAATCCAGCCTCCGGCGTCTCCGGCCGAGAACACGCTTGAGCCGTCACGTGTGCATACAGAGTAGGGAAGACTCAGGGCGGCAAAAATTGCGTTTATGCGCCGATGCGTTGTCTGAGTAGCATACCCGCAGGTGGAGACGTGCAGGTATTTGCGCTTTTTATCAATACGGGCGATTTTATGCCCCCACAGATAGACGTCCATAGTCCCGTCAGAGTTGCGGATAATCTCGTCCCGGACGTTTTTTAGATAATGATTGCTCTGAATGGTGTCAATAATTTGTTTCTCAATTACTCTCATAATCTACCCCCATGAATTGAGTATTAGAATTGATTTGCTCGCTTGCCCGCTTGCTCGCTTGCTCGCTTGCTCGCTTGCTCGCTTGCTCGCTTGCATTATTGCAAGCGTAACACATGCGGTATGATGTCAAAATATTTTTGTTTTTTGCTCGCTTGCTCGCTTGCATTATTGCAAGCGTAACACATGCGGTATGATGTCAAAATATTTTTGTTTTTTGCTCGCTTGCTCGCTTGCTTGCTTGCTCGCTTGCATTATTGCAAGCGTAACACATGCGGTATGATGTCAAAAATTTTCAAAATATTTTTATTTTCCATATATCGCAAAAAATCAAAAATAATCAAAATATTTTTGTCATCATACCGCATGTGTTACGCTTATTATTTTGCGAAAATAATTTTCAAATATTTTGCGAAAATACTTGACAATTATTTCAGTAAGGTATATATTATACATATACGGTTGAGGCCGTAAATCTTAATTCCCATAGGGGGCAATTTATGAACAATTCAACTTTTTTAATGAATGCCGAAAAAGCCGGCATCGACAAGTCTATGGCATTAAGTGCTATAAAATGGTATTCAAGGGCAATACATGAGGATGGTGGGGAGGTAATAACACTACTATACGAACTGTCTTCTTTTTTCAACACTATAACTTGTTGCAAACGTCTCAAGATGCAGATGCATGCGATTAACCGTCTTGAAAGATGCAAGATAAGTGCCGACATCGAGACGTTGAAGGGCATTATTGACGCAATTATCGAAAATAACGGCAACGAGGGACGCACAGAAAAAAGCAAGGGGTGTGAAAGCATAGAGGCCATGTATGAAGATGGCATAGACATCGCATATATTGGACACAATACAAAAAATGAGAATATGATAATCTTTGATAAAATGATTTCTTATATAAAAAATCACAATATTGACTTTTGTGATGCCATTATCGATTCACGTGAAGCAATAGGACAAAAAAATAGACGGGAAATAAAAAAGCATATTGATAATATGTTAGAGGCGATAGGATGCGATGACTTGAATTTACATATCACCGCTGATATGTTTTGTAAAATGTCACAATTAGCACTACACGGATATTTAGTCGCATAGGACACAAGACGCAAGGGAAATAAAAATTTTCCTTGCGTTTTTGTTACCTGAAAAAGGCGGCAAGGGTGGGTATAC
>Ga0326511_10000679_pt1 | contig 29825 bp, 52 predicted proteins | sample 0_2496_0518_D_FD_203701 | JGI IMG/M metagenome (GOLD analysis project Ga0326511, IMG submission 203701) | Bovine rumen microbial communities from UC Davis, California, United States - 0_2496_0518 | ecosystem: Host-associated > Mammals > Digestive system > Stomach > Rumen | place: USA...
CTCTATGTAGTCCATTGGCAACCTAGTTTCACTAGGATTAGAGTTGTTTCTCTCCTTTCTTTTTATAGTTTAAATAAATCATTTTGTTATCCTCCTTGGTAAGGTATTCACCTTACACCTATTATTATACCCACATTTCCTCACTTGTCCACAACTTTTTACATTATTTTACATTTTTCGACATAAAAAAAGACTTGCATAACGCAAGCCATAAAACTTATAGAACTATGTCAAAGGAAAATGAAAATTGGAATTAGTATGATTTTATTAGGAGGTTTCTATAAGTTTTTTACAAGATTAATTATAATGATATGATTGGATTAATCAAGCGAATTAGGGTTGTTAAATCCAATTTCTTCAACTACCTCAATGTCGCAGTAGTTCGATAGCCCAATTTCAAATTCTTCTATGCATTCCACTGGATCTAGCCCGTTCTTGACCTTTTTAAAGAAGTCCAGCACCTCTTCTAGCAAGGCTTCGTAGTCTTGATTAGAAAATTTAAGTTCATCTTTCAGCCTGTCAATCGTATCAGACATGGCTTCAACCATGTTTTGCTCAATCTTGTTCATATTACTCTCCTCCTGTTACTAGCATATATATTACAGCTATAAATATAGCTAATAGAATTGTTTGTATGTCTGCCATGATTAACTCCTATACCAAATATTTCAGTACAAATATTAAAGGTAAAATTATAGTAATAATGCCATGAATTAATATAAGATTTTTATCTTTTTCATCATAAGCGCATACAGATAAACCGCAATAAATCAGTAATGATATAAGGCATATAATATATAATAAAACTGTTTTAATTATCATCATTATCTTCTACCTCACAATCGTTTAAATAATCCTCTATTTCAGTGTCTTCATAAGAATCTTTGAAATATCCTTTTTCTCTTAAATTGTTGATAATTTCATTTTGATACATTCTAAAATTTCCGTGAATTGAATATACTTCTTGAAGGATATCATATTCCATTCTAGATACCTTGTATTTTTTTGGTGGGTTTTCTTTTGCCCACTTCTCAACCTCCTCAATAATTTCAAATGCATTAACAGAGTTTTCACAAAAGGCAGTATGAAGTGAATAAAGTGGGCATTCTTCACATTTTACACCATGACACCTTTCATAGCCTCTTCTTCCTTCATCTCTATGTGCGTCCCACATCCTCACAAGCTCACGCTTGTACGTCTCTTTGTCAATCATTATTCATTCCTCCTCACTTAAAGAAATCTTTCAAATCATCATATTTTGGATTTTTAATGGTAATACCGTTATTAATACACTGATTTAAATAATCAGCACACTTTTCTAAATCCACTATTTGAAGTGTAATATTATCTTCTTTTTCTTGTTCAAGTCTTCTGCAATTACGTTTGTATTTATAGTCAATCCACTCTTGTAACTGCTCGTCACTGATGTTGTACTTGATTTTCAACTGTTCAAGACAAATAAGCACATCAGCAAATTCTTCAACTAAGTGAGTTTTGTTTGGCATTCCTCTAAGCGATTTCGTGATTTCATGCTGGAGCTCCCCTAGCTCCTCAATCCAGATGATTTCCTGTGTTCTACCTCCTTTCAAGAATTGTGATTGATCATATAGCTTCAAATTCATTTATTCGTCCTCTCTTTCCATGTCATACACGTTGCCGTGTTCTACGCCTTCTAAAATGACAATAATACAATCATCATATAACACGCTGTCGTAGCAATCCTTTATTTCTCGCTTTGCGATTGGCTTGTACGCTTTTTTCATTTCCTCGTACCTTTCATATCACTTTCGCTCTTCATCTATCCTTAATTTCACAAATTCTTCAATCGTCATGTATCTGCCATAACGGCTTATCTTGTCAACCTTCCTTCCTTGTGTCATTTCTTTTATCATGATACCGCCATTTTGGTATCTTGTAACGTTGTCAAGATGTACTTTTCTTCGCTCTTTGATAAACTTTCTATACTTTCTATCAACATTCCTTGTATCTAGGTTTTCAAGTGAACCACAGTACAAGAACGAACCGCCACAAGTTCCAATCTTTATAAGCCTGCAGTTTGCACTTTCTAAAAACTCTGATAGCTTCATGGCAATCACCTTTTCTTTCTTATAACTTTTTTACTAACTACATAAAAAGTGTCGTTGGGGTCGTAGTCGTAGTACTCGCAAAATTCACCACGACTATTAATGTTTTTAGTCGTATACGTTGCTTCACAAAATCCTGTATAGCCTTTAACATGGCATGACCACTTGCAAAATCTACACCACTTATACTTTGGCTTGTTCATCTAATTGTCCTCGCTTTCTTCATGAATGAAAATTAATAGATAGGGAAGAAAACAAACTGCTGAAATGATTGAATAGATCAATACCTTATAAATTGGATAGTTTGGGTATGCGTCACAGTTGCCAGCAATACCAGCAACAATACAAACACCAACAAAGAATAATATTTTTGATAGGGTTCTAACCCATTTTTTTAGCTTCATTTTGGTTCTCCTTTAGTAATTTATCAATAAATTTAATACGAGATTTTAATTGCTTTTCAAAAAAAATTCTATCCCTGTCGTTTTCATCAAGCTCTTTTACTCTTTCTAACGTTTCCAGCGTTCTTTTTCTCGTTTCTTTAAGTTCATGAATAATCTGATTTTGCATTTTCGTTTTATTTCCTCCTTTTGATAAAAACAAATCGACTACACATTACAACTACCAATAATGAGACAAAGCGCAGGACTTTCGCAACCGACCTTTTGTATAGCTTAATTCTTGTTTAAATGCTTGTTTAAATGTTTTATGTATGCGTTATGCTCATGAGAATAGTGTATGAGAAAGGTAAAGTGCAATAGCGCATACATCATGATATTATGTTGTTGCGATACCTGACTAACTACAAGGAATAGTAGGAAAGTTTTTTCGCCTCCTTTATTAGTGAAAATATGTTAATCAGTAGTTGTTATGTGCAGTCGATTTATTGATGTGAGTGATGTAATTGAGTTAAATTACTGCTAGTACGAATAGAATAAACAGAATTGCTAGAAGTGTTGCGATTGATAGAAGTGCGATATTGATAGAGTTGTATTTTTGAAGTTCCTTATATAGATCTTCGTTGATAAGATTGGGATTTTCTAGTTTCATTTTCTAAGTGCCTCCTTTTCAGCTTTCTTTATAACTTGGTTAGATACAAGGTTGTATAAAAAGTCAACTGCATTATCTTTGTTATGTCCACTTAATTTTTCTACTGCTGAAATTGAATAATCAAAATTCAATTCGTTTCTATAGCAGTCGTATTTGATTGATTCTAACTTTTGTTCAGTTGTTAAGATGTCATTTAATGCTTTCATGTTCTTTTCCTCTACTTTGTTGAATTGGTGTTGTAGTGTTATCGCTTCACTTCGATTGATAATTAATGAATAAATCCTGTAATCATGTCAACTTTGTGATACTTGATTTCGTCCTTTCTAAGCTGGATCTCTCTAGATCCTTCCTTGATACCTACAAATTCAACGCCATTTTTAGAAGTCCACTCTCTTGTGATTAATTCCTTGTGTGCTTCAAGTGGCTCAAACTTAAATTCAGTATCAGAACCATATAAGATTTTACCTAATTCCTTTAAGCCTCTCTTTTGCGCTCTTGTAAGATTGTTTGTGTTTAACATTTTCCGTTCCTCCTATAAAATTGCTTTTTATGATAATTTCCAATTTCCTTTTTTAATTCCGTTTATAAGTGTTGAATATTTAACACTCTCATTAATCCAGCAATTATAGCGTTTGTACCATTTGTAAGGATAAGCAATAACAAGACTTCCGTTGATATCCTTTTTTGTTCCGTGCTTTACAATGCCATTTTCAACCCAAATATAACAATCATAGACCTTATGCCAACCATCATTAATTTTCTTCATGTTTTTATCTTCCTTTCTGTAGTGCCCACTCTTTATGGCGGTGGGCTTGCCTTTATATCATTAATTCATTGCCTGCACTTGGCTTGCGCTGAAGAAACTCGCTTTTTTCATGAACATTCTTTTCTGCTCTTCGGTCATTCCATTGCTGTTTTCAACTTCCTTTGATACGCATTTCCAAATGTAGAACTGTGCGACTGCTTTCTCGCCTTTCTTCACACAATAGCCAAGCTTTTTCCATGCTTGGAATGTATGAATGTCTTCCGGTTCATCAAGCATGATCTTATTTCCATTTTCATCCTCGGCTTCAAACTGTCTGCCTGTCTTTCCGATCTTTCCATTTTTCATAAGTTCAACTGCTTCATTAAATATAATCTATGCGTTTGTCATGTTCTTTTTTCCTTTCTTTTTTTCCTTTCTATTTCATCCAACCTAAGTTGTACTCCTTGATCAACTGCTTTGCCTGTTTAACTGTGAAGTCTGACTTTTTAATTCCACTTTCACCATTTCTGTTTAAAATCTGTAATGCTAATTCTTTGATTTCCTTTGTTGTCATGTTTGTTTTCATATCCTTGTTCCTCCTTTGGGATTTCCATATCCCTCTCTACATCTATTATTATATACTTTTATTTACATATTTCAAGTACTTTTGACAAATTTTACCATTTTTCTTACACAATAAAAAGCCACCTAAAATGGTGGCTGGCTCGTTATTCTTCGCTCTTTTTTATCGTACTTAGCTCTTTCGTGAAGCAACAATGTATTTAAATCAAATGCCCAGATGCTAGCAAGATACGCAATAATTGCTTTATCTTCGTCAACTGTCAAGCGTTCAGCGACTGGGCTGTATCTTAAGTTGCTGAATATGATATTCTTAAGCGTTATTAACTGTTCTTCAGCAATCACTAAATCTTCGTATCTTTCAATTTCAACTTTCACAATTTCGGTTTTCATAACTATTTATCTCCCTTATTTGCTAATTTGTGTTTAATGATTGCGCTTGCTTGATTGGTTGTTAACTGATCTATTGATTTGATATTGTTTTTTGCAAGCACATTATTTAACTCTTCCTCTTCATACAATCGCTTGATAGTTTCCTTTTGACTGTCACTAATTGGTTGCGTTGTGGCTCTTCTATAGCCTTCCTTTGGGCTTGCTTCTTTGTCTGGGTCGTCACCCGTGCTTAACTTATAAGCCTTCATCAAAGCGTACTTGTCGGCATATGTCATTGCCTTGCCTGGGGCTTTGTCGCCAGTGTCAATGCCATCACCGTACGAAATAACATCAATGTATTCATCTTTGTTATCAATGTTTACAAATCTATAAACCCTTTTCAGCCTTAAAAATTGTGATGTTGTAGTCCCGTAATTGTTTGCTTTTTCAAGCACTTCATTATTGATAATTTCAGTATCATAAGGATAGCTATAAACTCTATACTTTTGTTCAATTGGCTTGATAGCGTCCAGCACGTCTCTTTCTGACACGGCTTTATAACTGCCTTTTCCCATTGATACGGATAAGCCTTTTTCAACAACACCAATTTCATTTTCAATCAATGATAGCTTTTCATATATATTTAACTTTCTAATGTCTTCCTCTTTCATGCTTATTTCCTCCATCTCTTTATATCTTCCAACGTGTCGTACTGAAAATACCCCACCTCAACATCTAAATAACTTATGTCGCTCTCAAGGTCAAAACTTTTATTACAAGTTAAGCCATATACCTGCTTATCGTCAACATATGCAACACCATTTAGAGCGTCAAGAACAGACTTTGCTATATTGTCTACATCTGGTTTGGATTGCGGCACATAATTAGCTTCATTGCACGAAATCCATTCTCTAATGTATTTTGGCGTGTTCTTTGCGAGCTTGTAATTTGCTTTTATATTTATCGCAATTGGTCTTTTACTTGGCTCAAAATCCTTTGCTTCCTTCAAAAAGCACTCTCTTATAAGTCTTTCGTATTCAATATCTTTCTTATCTTTATAAGCCTTGGAATATCTCGAAAATCGTGGTCTTCCTTGACCTCTCAAAGCTGGCACTTTAAATTTTATTACCAATTACATTCATACCTCCTTTATATAGCCTAGCTCTTTTAACTTGCTTATGATTTCTTCAGTGGTTTTAGGTTTGATTTCTACTAGTTGCCCTAGTTCTCCTTTTGGCAACCACAAGCAATAATATTTATCAAAGAGAAGTTTCCTATTTAGCGCTAGCGAGTACATACCTAGTTGCCACTCTAAATACTCTTCATCAAGTGCGCTTGTAAACTTTATATCAATCAAAGATAGCTCCTTGTTAACACTTGCTATCATGTCTAATGTTCCAGCGTATATATAGCCATAATGCACTTTCAGTTCGTGTAAGTGAGGATTGATATTGTATTTGCTGACAAGCCTTAGGTATTCTCTAATGCAAATTTCTAATGACTTGTTTTCAATGCTTCTAATGTGCTTTTTAGCATTTTCTAAGTCGCTAGTGTTTAAATATTCAATAATTTTATGTCCTTCAGTTCCAAACTTAGCCTTTTCATTTAGAACACGTTTATTAACGTTAGCATATTTGTTTGGCATTATCTCGCTGATGATTTGCGTGACGCTTGGTAAAACAATACCATCAAGCGTATAAGTGTGGGTTGCTTCATTAAATTCTAGCAATCTAATCACCAACTTTCAGCACGATAGAAGGTTTTACGATTGTTTCTTTTTCATAAATCTCATAAAGCCCATCACGCTTTAATTTATTTGTATCAACTGATTTTCTAACGTAGCTATCTTTATACGTTGCATGAACGTTGCCAATATCAAGCGTTTTTAAATCTAGCGTTTCCATGGCTTCTAATAGTCCTGCCTTCAAAAGCTTTTCTTGATACTCGATTTCTTTCTTAGCGTTGTTAAATTCTTCAATCTTCTTAACAACGTCTTCTTTTAAAACAATTTCATTGCCATCATTGATTTTAACAAGTTCATTTAGTTCTTTCATTTTCCTTTCTCCTCCTCTAGATAATATTCCTTATACGTTACCTTTTCTAAATAACGATTATATAAGGCTTTCCAACGTGTTTTAATATCATATCCATCTTTCTTAAGTTCCCAAATGCGTGCGCCTAGCTGCGTTATGCCCAAATCCCTATAGGCTTCAAAGCTTGATATACTACCAAAATCTTCTATGTATTTTAAAACCCTTTCCTTTTGGCTTGGCTTCATACCTTTTTCACCTCACTTTTTTAAAATGCTAAATTATCATCTTCTACTCCCCAGTTATTGAAACTTGACTGATTGTTATTAAATGTTGGCTGTTGTGTAAAAGATTGTTGTGGTTGTGGTTGCCCTTCGTTAGCCTTTGCATTGGCTAGATATTCAATGTAGTTAGCAATTACGTATGTTCTTGATTGCGTGTTTCCTTGCTGATCTTTCCACACGTCCTTTTTTAACTTTCCACTAATACCAATCAAATCGCCTTTGTGTTTGTAGTTTGCGAGGTTTTCAGCGTTTTGCTTGAACGCTCTACAATCGATAAAATCAGTGTTTTCTTTGTTCTCGCTGATAGCAAGAGTAAAGTTAGTGATTGCGTTTCCGTTTGATGTTCTTCTAATATCTGGGTCTTTCACAAGGCGACCAACCAATGTTACAAAATTCATGTTCTTTCTTTCTCCTTCAATTTTTCAATTTCATCTATAGTTCTTACTATGTTTTCTAATGTTTGTTGTGTCGGCTTTCTTCTTATAATCATTATTCCTCCTTAAATAAGTAGTCTAGCGTTAATAGTTCGGCTCTTTCAGGCTTTCTATCTCTCAAATATGACTGAATTTCTAGCATTTCTTTCAAAGTCCATTCGCTTTCGTTCTTCATCTTTGAATATACGCTTTGTCTAGTCTTGTGAATGGCTTGTGCCAGCATATAAGAATTTACGTCAGCCCTTGCCAGCTCGCTTTTTAAGTTGTCGAACATCTATAAACCTCCTTTCGTGAACGCATGAACACAACACTTTGTTATGTTTGTGCGTTTGTTTTTTACAATTTAATAATATTCCTTTTTCTTCCAAAAGTCAATTAAATTAGACATACTTATACATAAAATTTACAATTTATGTAATTTATTTGTTTTAATCGGACTAACTATTTTAGAAATTCGTTTAGTTCATTGAGCCTGTTTAGGCAATGTTTAAGTGCTTTGGTTGCCGATTAAATTATTTATTATATATAAAGCTATAACATTTGATTTAATTAAAACTATGAGTATAATAATTGTTGTAGGTTGAAGGTACAACCTACAGACTTTCATTCCTTGTGGCTGGTTTTCATACTTTTTCCTTTCGACACTTGAGGGCACTAAGCCCTCGCTTTTTTATATATAAAGAAAAGGCTAGGCATTAAACCTAGTCTTTTTGTTTTTCCAAGTCGCTAATGTGTTTCCATAGCGAACCTTGATTATCTTCTACTGTCTTAATTCGTGTTTCTTGTTCTTCAATTCGCTTGAAGTAAGTATCATATCTAGTAGATAAAGACGTCAACTCGACCATCATTTTTTCATATTCCTTTTTGTTTTCTCTTGCGTTAAGCTGAAGCTCGTTGGATTGCGAGCAAAGTTGATCTAGTTTCATGTTGACCTTGACACGGTTTTCAGCCTCTTTATTTGTGTCCTCTCTTGCGCTTCTTCCACGAGTAGAAAAGAAGTTAAGGATAGTAATAACCGCTAAGCTGATTGTGATAATTGATTGTATTGTTACTGTTTCAGATAAATCCATTATATAAGTATCTCCTAGTTGCAAGTGAATTTGATTGAGTGAACTTGAATAGTTTCGGTAGTGTCATTAATACCATTATAAGCGCTAGTTTTACTCAAGATAAAAGTTACCATATTAGCGCCCGTCTTAATATCGTTAGTAATTGTGATAGCACTATCAGAAAGAACATCATACCCGCCTGTGACATAGTCATTGGAAAGCGTATAGCCACCATTGCCATGTCTCACGTTCAACTTCATTTCTGTTAGCGTAATACTGTTAATGTCTTCAAGGCTCTTTGCTAGTGGGATTGAAAAATACAGTTTTGTATTGCTTGAAGTCGTGTTGCCTGCACAATAAATATCACTTATTGCTACGATATCACCGCTAGAATAATAAAGCGATTTAAGAGTCCCATCTATTGACCATGCACTTTTAAAATTTCCATTTATGCCACTGTTTGAAAATGCTATGCCTTGATTGTTTATCAAAATAACATTTTTTGCCGTTTCTACTGGTATGCTATCTAATATTAAAATCTTTGTGCCATCATACTGAACATAAGAGCTAGAAAATGAACCAGTAATATTTTGTGTTACTGTATCCGATATAATCGGTACGCTTTTATCGACTTCGTTTTTAGCTGATTGCGTAGCACTTGAAACAACCGAACTTGCAAAGTTACTTAACGATTTCTTGAAATTTCCAAATTCTATTTCAGTGTACTTACCTAAAATGCAATCATACTCAAAAGCAATGATATTTGTCATTAAATTCACTTTAAGCCTTTCGTCAATAACTTCAACAGTATCACCAATGTCAGTAACATTTTCAAGATTTGCTTTCATAGTGTAATTGACCTGTGGCATACAGTTATCTTCAAGATATCCTCTAGCCTGTTCTTTTAGATCGTCAATGAGTGCTTGCTTATATGAAGTTTCATTTTGATAATTATCTTGTTCAATGTCATTTTGCTCAAAAGATACTGTCTTTGTATAAGGTATATCCCACTGCTTATCACTAACCATGTAAATTGATTGGCTAGCGTCTAAGTCATTTAATAATATGCCATCTTTTCCAACTGGCAACAGCTTTGTCACGACATTATCCCAATTTTCCTCACAAGTTAGCTCTTTTAGGTTCTTGGCATATCGTACTGTAACACCATTATCAACACCGATATTTTGCATTATCTTTATGTTGAAATTGTCACGTACCAAATGCCCTCCCCAGTGCTCTAAGACCGTCTGAATGGCTTCGTAAAGGCTTTTGCGTACACATCTGTATGAATCTACCGTTGATATGTTAGAAAGCGTTGTGAACTCGCTTGAAGGCTCTGTAGCCATGTTAAGATGGTCCAATGCATTGTTGCAGTTCATATCAACAACATAGCTATCAGCGATTAAATAATTCTCACTGTCATAAAATACGTGCCACGCTTTGACAGTTACTTTTTTTCTGGTCTTTTTAGGGTTTGTAATTCTAAAAGCCTGCTCGCCTTGTGGCGTATCAGCGACTACAATATTTCCCTCAATTAAATAATCAGCATAATCTAATGATGTTTCTAAGTCTAGGTAATAATCACCATTGTCTTGCTTATGAACTTTAGCTTTTAATGGATTAATGACTACATCACCATTTGACGTAAATATTTTATCATTAGGAGAAAATACTCTAACCATTTAGCTCCTCCTTTAATTTTCTAATGCCCTCTCATAACAAGTAATTAAATCTTGTTCGTCTGTTCTAACTAACTAATCACATCGGTACACAACCACCTTCTAGCCATATAGTTCCTTGATTTGGACAATATGCCACATAATTAAGTTGCATATCATAAGAATCTCCGTATGCAGACCATTTCACTCTTGTTATTTTAGAATTTGTAAAATCATCGTCTTCTGAGTATGCACACAAAGTACTGACATTATTATTGTGTGGAGATACTCTACTAGACAATCTAAAAATGCTACCGCTGTTGGTAACTTTGATACTTCCTTGAGTGTAGAATATACCATTCTTGATTTTAATTTTAGCATCGCTTGATACTATATTGTCTGCTCCAGACTCAACAAAATCAGTCAAATTCAACCAACCGGAGTCATCTACAAATTCAGTGATAAAGTTCCCGCCATATCCATAATTTGCAAACAATCTATTATTAGAGTAATCATAACAAATATCCTCTATTTCAAGATTTTTCAACGCTGTTTGTGTTCTTATATAATTTCCAAGTCTGTCAAAAATTAAGATACAGTCATAACCGTCAATATATCCGACCGAATGTAGCGGTACATAAAAGTAAGCTCCATCAAAACCAATACCTTGTTGTGTACTACCATACCCAGTATATTTTGAAAATACGTCATTATTAAATTCAAGTTCACCAATATATTGACCATTTTTATCAAACTCTCTTAATTTAATCACATTATCAGTTCTAAATCTGTTTGTCACATAAAAATGGTTATTCAGTTGGTCTATGGCCATCCCGTGTGGATATATAGGTTGTTCATCATTGTCAACCAAAGTATAAATTCTCTTAACCGATAATGTATCAGCGTCTATTACTACAACTTTATTATTGTTGTCACTTCCACCATTTGCACAAATATATACTGTGTTATCATTTGAATTATAATCGCAGCTATTTGCGTGTTTTAACAAACTATAGCCAATAAGATTATCGGTATATTCTTTTGTAGCAATATTTATTTTGCGTACATATCCAGAACCATTTGTTACAAATAGATACTTACCATCTGTTGCAATTCCCTGAGGCCCGAAACTATCATCAGCCCCAGTCGAAATTGATATTATTTGTTTTTCATATTTTGGCATATCTCCAAGAAGAAAACCATGTTTAATTGAGGTTTTTTTATTAATTGCTGATAGTTCATTTTTAATCTTTTCTATTTCCGTGTCAAATTCATCATCAAATACTCTACATTTACAATAACCTGTATACATTCCTGCCACTTGCAACTTAATATTTGCCAAGTCTTTGTTAGGCGTGTAACTTATATCAAAAGTTTTATCACCTGTTATTTTATATGACGCGATATCACCATTGTTGTTTGCAATCCACAGATACGCATTACCAGATATAACAGAATCAAAATCCAATTTGAACCTATATGTTTTGCCGTAATATAAGTTTATGCTTTCAACTAATTCAACTCTATTCCATGAGTTATTTAATATTGCACTTCCTTTAGCAATGTTAGAGTAGATAATACTGTCAATACCACCTAAATCTTCATTTATATCATTTACCTGTGTTCTTATCGCTGTTCCTAATGTATTATATGACGTACCATCATACCCCGTTCTAGCGTCAATGACTTCTGCACTAGATTCAGTTCCACTTGATAAGATTAAATTATCAATTCTTTTTCCCAAGGCTTCCACCGCTGGCTTATAGGCGCTGTCACCTATATCACCCTTTTCGCCTTTTAACATCAAGACTCTTGCTTTGATATTGTCACTCATTTCCAATACCTCCCTATTCAGTGATTTCTTTTTGAATATTTAAAATTCCGTTTAATATTGTGAAAATATCACTATTTATTCTAATCTCTAGATCATAATAATATCTTCCTGTTTCTAATTTCTTTGTGTCCTGTGGTGCGATTCTAACACGATAATATAGCTTGTTATCAATTTGATTAACATACTCGATTCCATTATTTAAGGACTTTTGAAATAGTAGTTCTTCATCAGAAATATTCTTGCATGAAAAATACGCATTGTTTAGTTGCTGCGGGCTTTCATCAAATTCAATTTCTACACCAAAAGCTAGTGTATCGCCTTTTATCATTTCTAAATTTTGTCTCACATTGCCACCTCCTAAATCCATCTTGAGAAGTTTGAAATTTCAACATCAATAACATTCTTGCCTACCACTGCAATAACATTCTTTCCAACATTAAGTTTAATATTTTCATAGTTTCCCGATACATGCCTATTCATTAATGCTGATGTATCTTTGTTGTATGCTTCCATTTTTTCACTATCTATCGTTATTTGTGTTTCTTCTCCTAGATCAATTCCAAGTATCTGTGGACCATTTACGTATAAAGCCATATTACCTGTTCCATGAATCGTAATTGTAGGTCGTGAAAAGTAATTGCCACTGTTTCTGACATAGATACCGTCAGTTGTTGAATACTCGGTTTTGAAAGTCGGTTGCGTGCCATTTACTGAACCTAGATAAAGCTCGTTTTGTCCAATTTCTAGCTCGATACTGTTTATTGCGTTCTTCTGTGCTTGTGTTAGATCTTGCGTAATTGCATTGTTTAATTCAAACAAGCAATACACATGATGATTTTTCAAGAATGATTTCAACTGATTAAGATTTGTAACAGTATCATCATAGTTAATTGCTATTGCCGTGTCGCCAACAAATATAGTTCCTTTTGTACCACTACTGCCAAAATTAAAATGGTTTGAGTAAATTCTTCCATGTGGTTTTACATTAGATAATCCATCTACACTTGTTAGCATTAAATAAGCATATCCGTTAGTATCATCACTAGCCCAACTTTCATTACCCGTAAAAGTGTACTTGCCAACTTTTCTTACGATTTTGCTACTGCTTGTAAGTTTATCTTGCATATCATTATGAATGCCATTATCGAAATATAGATTTCTTAGAGGTTCATCAATAGGAATGCTATATTTCTTCTCTATTGTACTGTTGCCGTTTGATGTAACTGAATTGTATAAGTTGATTGTCCCATTTTCACCTAAGCTAACCAAATCAACCATTTTGCTTGTGGTTGGTACAGCATTAATAAGCTTTTGTGTACAGCCATATAAAACAAGGTTTGTTATTTTCTCGTTTTCCGTGCTATCAATTATATTTGTTGTACCAGTGATAGAGCCACCATCTTTATACCATGTTTTAACCGTCTCTATGCTAGAATGCTTGAAAGGCTGAACATGGAATTTGACTTTTGCTGTCTTAAATCGAATTAGTTTTTCAAAGTCTATCTGATCTAGTATTTCATACCTATATAGCTTGTCTTCTTCGTTAGAAAATAGCACTGTTCCCTTGTCATTTTCAACAAAGTATTGTATTACCTCGTCAATGTCATAATTCCACGACAATCCTATTGAAATTTCTTTATCATAAGCGCTATATCCTAGTCTTGTGACAATGTCGCCATCTCGCCCATCAATTTCGGTTGTTTCGGTTCTTATCTTTGGCTTTGAAATAGGCGCTAAGGACTGCACTAACAGCCCTTGAACGTCTAGACTAGATACCCCATTTAGTTCTATATAGTTCATTTCTAGCCTCCTTTACTGATAGATTGCCTTTGTTACAGTCCTGTCAACAAATTTTCCCATTTCTTCATCATCAAGTTCAATTTTCATTTCGCTTAGTGCCTGCTTGAATGCTTCTATCAAATTTGTTGTATTGCTTGCATAATTTCCACCTGCTACAGTTCCATTTATATTGGTATCGACATTTAAAGCGTCACTCATGCCACTTGCAAGCGCTTTTGTCTGATTGATTAAGTCAGGGCTTGCCTTTTTCAATGAATCGCTTAATCCATGTACCATGTCAGGCATCCATTCCTCATATTCAGCCAATGGTCCTTCGTCAGGTCTTGAGAAATGAAGGAATGACTTGATTTTATTGGCAACTCCTTTTACTGCGTCACCGATTTTTCCAATCATGCCCTTGATGCCATCAATCAAGCCCTGTATCATGTCTTTGCCCCATTTAACCATCTTTCCAGGTATGCCTTTAACGCCGTCTATGATTTTAGTTGCAACTTTTCCAATTACACTTCCTAAGTTTCCAATCTTTGACCCAATGCCACTGATGAGCGAGCCTAAAAGCCTTCCGCCCATTGACAGCATTTTTGGCAAGTTTTGAGCTAGAACATTTACGATTGCCATGATCACTCGTGGTGTCCACGCTATAAGCTGTGGCAATGACTGTATCAAGCCTTTTATCAATGCTACAAGAATCTGAAAACCTGTTTTGATGATAAGTGGCAAGTTAGCAATTAATATGCCTTCGATTGTCCCTATAATCGTCGGTAGCATGGCTATTAATTGTGGCAATGCCTGCACAATACCATTAATCAGCGCAACGAGCAACTGCAAGCCTGCCTTTATGATCATTGGTAAGTTCTTGATTATTACGTCTGCCGTCTGCTGTACGATTGTCGGCAACATTGCTATTAGTTGTGGTAAAGCCTGCGTAATGCCCTGTATCAGTGAAGTTAGCATTTGCAAGCCTGCATTAATGAACTCTGGCAACAGTGTAATCATTGCCTGCACAACTTGCATAATCCCATCTGTTACGACTGGCATTAGCTGTGGCAATACCTGTAATACTGTCTGTACGAGTGAAGTCACTGCTTCAATAAGAATAGGCAATGTTTGAGTCAGCAATGGAGGTATCATCTGCACTAGCTGTGGTACAACCTGCTGAATAAGTTGTGCTGATACCTGCGCCATGCCCTGAATAATTTGCTGAACTCTTGGTATCATGTTTTTAGCTACGGCAACAGCACTATCAACTAGGTTATTAATCAGTGTTCCAAAGTCTGCTGAATCGTCTGACATGCCTGTAAGTAGGTTCTGCCATGCCGATTTTAGCATATTTGTTGACCCTTCAATGGTTCCCATGGCTTCCTTGGTTGTGGTTCCTGTTATGCCTATTTTTTCCTGTGTCTTATGGATTGCTTCAATGACTTTATCAAAAGGTACGTCCTTAACAGTCTTAGCCGTAACCTTTACCGACTTGCCTAGAACTCCACTGTCATTAATAAGCCTTGCCATTTCTCCCTGTGTGCCACCATACATATACATTCGTATGAGGTCGTTAATCTCATACCGTTCTCTTATGAACTGCTCTATATCACTATAGAGATTAGACTATCTCTTTCACCTATTTAGGCTACCTCGCACTTCCACGCACTTGCGTGTACTCTACTCACTTCCACATATTTGTGTGTTTTCGATAGTCGTTACACGTTCCCCTTTAAGAGGCTTCGCACGGTATTGCCTTATTTAAAAGGGTTTCACCGTTTTCACGAGGTTTATACTAGGCAATGGTGGGTTTTACCTAGTTTTAAGTTATCTAACATCGTGTAATTATCTTTTGCAAAGCCTTGGTAAGCGTTCTGAATCATGTCCATAGATGTGCCCATCTTGTTTGCATTATCTGACATGTCAATAATTGCCATATTAGCATATTCAGTAGCCTTGTTGGTGTCTCCATGCAAGCCCTGCAATAATGTTGCTGAAAAGCTTGTTGCCTGTTCCATGTACTGATTAGCGCTTAGCCCTGCTGTCTTGTATGCGTTGTTTGCGTATTCCTGTAACTTCTTTGAGGACTTGCCAAACAGCGTATCAACACCACCAACTAGCTGTTCATACTGCGAATAGCTTTCATAGGACTGCTTGCCTACATTGATGAATGCCATACCCAAATTCTTAAGCCCGTTTATTGCTCCACGAATTGCGTCAGTTGCTAGGTTTGCTAACACGCCTTTCATAACTGTAAATCCTTCTGAACTATCTTTAGCCTTTTTTCCACTTTCTTCGGCTTCGTTTCCTAATTCGTCAAGCGACTTTGTAGTTTTGTTAATTGTGGTTTCAGCGTTAGCAGTCTTGATTTTCATATCATTTAGGGCTTTGCCTTGTGCGTCATACTTCTTTGCGCTTTTTTCTACTTCTTGCGCCAGTTCATTAACAACTTTTTGTTGTGCTTTGTACTCGCTAGACGCTTCACCGTTCTTTGCTTTGATTTCGTCTAGTTTTGCTTTTTCCTTTTCGTACTTATCTACTAACTCCTTGTGCGCCGTGCCATTCCTTTTATATTCGGCTTCCATTTTAGACATTTGGCTTTTTAGCGTTGAATATGCAGTTTTTTGAGAATCAAGTGCTTTCTTTAATTGCTCTGAACTTTCCGTTACTTCTTTTTGAGACTTAGCACCAGCTTCAAATCCACTAGAAGTAGCACGCATTTCAGCACTTATAACCTTTAAGCTTTGTGTACACTGTGTTAAAGCTCTTCTATATTCGCTTTCTCCCGTCAGCTTGATACTTCCACCCATTCCACCTGCCATAGCGTCACCCCCTTTTTAAAACCACTCTTCGGCTTCTTGCGTCTTCTTGTACGCTTCGGCATATGTCATATTTGAGTTTTTCAACATCATTTCCAAATCAAAATTATCTTTGTAGTGACCGTATAGCTTATTAAAAAGCGTTAGTGTAATGTGTCCTATTTCCTTATTAGACAAGTTTAATTTAGTTCTCCCAATGAAATAGAACCAACTAAAATCTATTGGCTCATTTTCCTCTACTTCATCGGGAATTATGCGTTTTTTTCGTTTGATTTTGTGCTATCAACAACGGTATCATTCATAGCCTTTGTAGCATTCAGTAAACCGTATTGCGTGATAATTCTACCAACCTTGCGAGTTGTTAGCATTGGTCTATTTTTTCCGTCCTTATCATTCCAGATGTCTAACCCTTCATTAATCATTTGAGTAAATCCAAAGATAACTGCTTTTGCATTTGGCTCTCCTTGTGAGCCATCTGTAAGGCTACCCCATTTTTCGATTGTCTTGTATTCCTCTTGTATTGCCTCCATTACATTAAGATTAAACACTAAAGGATAATCAACACCGTTTACATTAATAACTCTTTCAATATCTTTCATATACTATACCTCTTTCCTATAAAAATAGGGTGGCTATTAACCACCCATGAAATTAAGCTGAAGGTGCTTTTAATAAACCCTCTAAATATGTAATTGCATCTTGCTGTGTTGCAAAAGTTTTTGTTTTTGACCAATTGCCATCTGCTAATGTTGATACAGTGCCTTGTAATTCAGTTGTTTTAAAGTCTAGGTTTTCGCCTTTCGTTGCGTCATCTTGTGATGGTTCGCTAAATTTAACTTTGTTCAAGAACTCAACTTTATACTTGCGTACCCCGTTAATCATCTTAACAACAACTCTGCCTAATCCAACATAAGGCGCTGAATCGTTTGCGTTACGTGTCATTTCTCCCTGCTCGTCAATCTGATGACCTAATAGCTCTGCTAAAGTCTTATCATCATCTTCATCAATACCAATCGTTACCGTGCCACTCTGAAAAGTAGTGTCGCTTTCGGCTTGAGCATCATCAGCATATAAAGACGCTGAACTTGTAGAAATATCAACCTTGCAAGAAATAGCCTTAGCAGGTTTCTTTGCTCCAGCGTATGTTGGTGTTCCGTCTTCGTCCTCCGTTAAGATTGAGTAACGAAAGTTATTTAAACCAATTTTTGCCATTTAATCGTCCTCCTTTAAATATGCAAAACATAACGTCTTGTGGTAGTAGCCGGTATCATTTTCATAAAAATCGGGTGATGTTCGGCTAGCTTGCCACTCAAAGTTATTTGCTTTTAGTAATTCTTTAACACTCTTTATAATATTGAAATAGTCGCCTTTAGAATAAATGTCAAAATCGTAATATACAACATATCCTAATAAATCATCATCACCACTATAAGAGTTGTCCGTGTCGCTATTTTGATAAGTTATATATGTGTCTTCATGACCATCATAAAACATGAACGAAACGGGTATTTTAGAACCGTCAACGGTAAATCCATCAAAGATGTTTTCTATTACGCTATTCATCTAAAAGCCCTCCAAAAGCCTTGCTTTGAACTTCAAGCATCGCTTTTTCAATTTGTGCTTTCTTGAAAGACTTTCTAAAAAAAGGCTTCTTTTTGAATTTTGTACTGCCATACTCAAACACGTTCGCAACCAATGGAGCTGGCACAATAACATTTTTGCCGTCCTTAGTTTTCTTCTTGCTTTCAAAATAACCATAAAACCCAACTTTGGTATTTATTCCATCATCTGTTGGCGTATCGTATGTTCTTGTCATTTTTAAGCAATTTCTTATGTCCGAATTTTTAAAGCTTTCGGGCATGTTTGAAAGAACATTCTTATAGGCAACCTCTGCGCCCGCCCTTGTCATTTCTCCAAAGACATCTTTACAACCATTGTTTATCTCTTCTAGATCTTTCATGATTTCATCGGGCATAATCATCTCAAACTTAGCCATTAATGCGTAACCTCCTTAGCTTGAATTTCTAATTCGGTGTTTTCCTCATTCACATTGTTTAGATACTCAATTGTGTATTCTTTTTCATTAAATTCAATTGTCATGTCTCTGTTTATTTCAGTCTTTGGAAATCTGATAGTGAAGTTGGTATATGCTTTCTCAAAGTCAGTGCTACTAGCTATTAATGTCATGCCTCGTGTTGTCTTGACACTCGCATATGGCTCTAATACTAGTGTTTTTTCCTTGATTGGAAAGCCGTTTTTGGTCTTGGTGGTTTCAACTTTGTAAATTTTTATACGCTTGTTATACTTTCCTGCATTCATCATAGCAAATTCACACTATGCATTCCTAAAATAGTCTCTACAACCATATTTAGGTTCTTTGTGTCTACATAAAGCGTTTTGTTGTCGTACATATCCTGTACGAGTACAAGCGTTACAATTACAAAGTCCTGATATTTATCTAAATCTTCCTGACCAGTGTATGACTTGATAAATGCTTTTGCAACATTCAGTAAATTATTCAAGAGTGTTGTTTCATTTTCATCTAGCTCGTAAATACGCAAGTATTCAGCTAGATCATTTACAGTTATTTCACTAACTTTGGTGATTTCTTTCATTTTATCGCTCCTTTCTTTTTAAGGAGTTTTCTTTTTGGTCGTTCTTTTAGCTGTCTTTGCTTCTTTGACTTCTTCAATATAGCGAGCTTTCAAGAGGTCACTAATAATATAATTATCAGTGATTTCTCTTGTTTCGCCTTCGTGCATAGATACAAGACCGCTAAAAGATTTTAAAGCCTTGTATTTCAACTAAATCACCTCTTAGCCGTTTTTCATGACTAATTTAGCTAAGCCCTGTTCATTTTCAATTTTTGAATCAAATTCAAACCAGCCAACAACACCTGTTGCGTGTTCATCGGCATATTTTTCTCTTAATACCTGAACGTTTACATTTTCGTTGAATTTAGTAGCTAAGCATGACATATCGCCATAGTAGATTACGGCATTGCCCGCACCGATTTCAGGCATATTATCAGATACAAATACTGGCTTGCCTAAAAGTGCTGTTCCAAAAGGTGCTGAAACATCATCATTTAATAAGTAGCGTCCATCTTTGTCCTTTAAAAGTCTTAAAGCAGTTCTAGTATCATTCGACATAATAAAGATTGCATTATTTTGGAAAGCGTCTTTGATACTGTCTTTTAATTTAATTACTTCATCAGCAGTAATAGCAGTAGCGCTATCAGTTGTTGTAGCGTTCTTCATTGTTGATAAGCCAGCAACCTTTCCAGCAGTACCAATTAATAACTCATGCTCGATAAAACGAGCGATTGAATCACCCATTTCATCAACAACGAAAGAAACAATATCAAACTGTGAGTTATTGATTAATGAATTGGAAATTTTAGATAAAGCGCCAGCCAAGAAACCAGTAAGTGTGATTGATTTAAAGTTTCCGTTGCTAGAAGTGAGTGCCTTAAATTCATCCTGGTAAGCAACCCTGATAGAAGATGTTGTTGTGTCATAGTAAGGAATTTGCAAATTGCCTTTTACGTTGTACTTAGTTGATTTTTCCAGGATTGGGCAAACGTCATATACACGCTTGATAATCTTCTGTGCGATAGTTGTGGGGATTACTGCGCCGTTGTCAGTCTTAGTAAGCTCGCCAGTTCTTTCATGCACAACTACACCTCTGATGTAGTTTTCAAACGCTCTTGCCTCATTTGTTGCCTGTTCCTTTTTCTTTTCTTCTTCGGTCATAGTGTCGCCTCCTTCTTTTGCTTTAGCTTCGTCCTCTGGTGCTGGTTTTTCAGTTGTCTCTTCCATAGCTCTGAAATCATCATCTAATTTTAATGTTTCAATGATTTTTCTAACGTTATCACGAATTTCAGCTAATTCCGTTGCCTCGTCTTCAGTAAGCTCTCTCTTTTCTTCCTTGCATTTGTCTAAAACCGCGTCAGCTCTAGTTAATAAATCATTCTTCTTCTCAAGTAATTCTTTTCTCATCTAAATCGCCTCCTTTAACATTTTAAATGCTTCACTATAGTATGAGAATTTAGGTTTCTTTGTCTCTTCTTGGCTTGGCTCTACATCACGTGTTTTTGTGTCCTCCTTGCATTCATCAATAAGTTCACAATCGCTCAATAATTCCTCACCTAATTTTACCACATTTTTGTTGTTGTCCCTAGTATTAATTAAAGTTCCCGCATAAGCTGGGTTTCTTGTCTTGTCTAGGATGGAAACCTCGTCTAAGTTTAGATCACGAACTTTTCTAAGTGGTAAGTTGGTATCACTGTCAACGCTAGTTTCATCAACATCAACATCAGTAAAGCCAAACGACCAGCCAACCAGGTCACCGCTTCTAGCTTTGTCGATAACATCACTATCGTAAATGGTTGCTCTAGCATGAAGCCCAATGCTATCCTCATGTAATTCAAGGTTGCCTTTTGCCGTGCTTCCTAAGTCACGTGTCCAATCGTGATTTAGCAAAATGTGTACATCATTGTTGCGATTTAATGCACGAGTAAAAGCCCCCACGCACATACGTTCTACATAATGCCCGGCGCTATCAGTAATAGGCTTAGAATTACGTTCAACACTGTTCACATATCCTTCAATCTCGACATGATCACTTCTTAGTGTCACTCTCATTGTTATCACCTCCATTCGTTAAATTGTCTTTATTTTCTTCAACAACGTTTTCAGCGCTATCATTTTCTTCACTGTCGCTAAAACCTTGCATAGTGCCAGTGTTTGGTGTGAAGTATGTCTGTGTGTCAACGTTGTAAAGAACGGAGCTTAAGCCTACATTAATAACGTCTAATCCGTCAATATAGTTCATGTTTTCGGCTTTTCTAATCTCGTTCAGCGTCATAAATCCCGTTTCCTTTGCGGTCTTATAAGCGTTATATCGTTCTACCAAGTTAGCTTTAACAATCTCTTTAACATCAAACTCAAAATACATTGACTTCTTTTCACGCTCTAATAGTAAGTCACGATTTAGTGCAGTCTCAAACGCCTTTACGATTGGATAGATAGCTTCCTTAAATGTCTGGTCAAAGCTATCTGAATGAATGTGGAAAATGCCGTTAATTTCTTCTTGCAGTGTCTTCTTGTTTTCGTTCAACTGCATTTCCACACTTGTATTAGAAGACTCTTGGAAGTCCAGCCCATCATTTAACACAACAACATTTTCTGTATTGTTGCTATATAGGTTATTCCACGCCTTTTTCAATAGGTCAATGCTTTCTTGTGTTAGTCTCTTGTTGGACTTGATGAAGCCTTTCTTGTTGCCACCTGTTTTTACAAGTCCTAACTGATATAGCAACGTTCTATAAGCTGTTTCAAGTGCCTTAGATACTTCATAGGTTACACCCGTGCCACTAGCTCCATCTTTTGTATTTCTAAGCAACTTGATAAAGTCAAACTGCTCATATGACTTTGCGCCTACATTGATTGAATAGCTTTTAAAAATCGGGTCGGTATTTGTAATGATTGATACGTCCCTGTCTTCAACATAGTACAATCCAGTCACCGTATTGCGCTTTCGCTTGATATAGCAGTAACCACCCTTACCCAAAAGGTAATCAGAAACCATTGCCTTCTTTAACTGAAAAGCGTCTAGCGTGTCGCCCGTGTCCTTATTTAATAGCGTTGTTCTATAGTCGTTCGTTACTTCCTCAACCTTGCCTTTTTTAATCTTGTATAGCTTGACTGGCATACTCGCAACACAATTGCTAATTAGGTCAACCGCTGAAGAAACGGCTGGCAATGTCAATGCCTTATCACGGCTTATAGTCTCATTTGATAGCAAAGCCGACAAAAGCACATCATCAACATGAGGTGTTAGCTCAATTTCATCATTTGTTGGCTCGGCTCTTTCTCTTTTAAACATATCTAATAGCCCCATCTTTGCACCTCCTTTTTAAATTACTTGGATTGTGAAATCCATTGTGTTGAAAACAACATCTTGTTGTAGTAAGTAAATCGCGTTTATCAGTGATACAACTTCATCTACTTTTCCACTTGATTTTTTCTTGTTCACGTATAAGTTTTGGTTAGTGTCCTTCGTACAACGTGCATTCTGAAAGTTTATTTCTAGTAGCTTGTTATCGGTATATTCAAACTTGCCACTTAAGATTTGCTCTTTTAGGAATTTAGTAGCAGGGTGAAGCACGCTTGAATGTTGCTTAATCTCAATCATGTTATAGCCCTCTTTTTCAAGCTTTTGTGCCGTGCTAAGGGCGTTCCAACGGTCAAACCCTATTGCTTGTACCTGTACACCAAAACGTTGCTCTAAGCTTAAAATAAAGGCTTCTACATAGTTGTAATCAATAACCCTATCTCCACACTCCATAACCTTTCCATGCTTAAGCAACTCTCTATAGTTTACCTTCTCGCTGGCGCTCTTTTCATCAATCCTATCACTAGGAATAAAAGCAAAGCTTTCAGCAAGTATCTTGTTATCATCATCAACGCTAACCATAGAAACGCTTGTGTTATCGTCCGTTTGTGATAGATCCAATCCCAAATAAACAATTCTTCCTTTCCAGTCGATATTAGCAACCTTGCATTCTTGCACGTCCTTAACGTCAACATATGTTTCAGTGCCAACACCTTGATAGATAATATTGCAATGCTTGGTTACAAAGTTTTCACGTGCGCTTTCAATAGCTATAGCCCTTGCACGCTTTTTCAATAGGTCTTCCCATATCTCGGGAATTTCAAGAGCAACGGGATTAGCTTGCTTCAATATCAAATCATCAGTTTCCCAATGCTTTGTGTTGTCTGGTTCATATAGCAAACTGAATACCGTTTCATCGTCTTCAATACCGTCAAGCACATCTTTAGCGTACTTCACTTCATCTTCAAAAGGGTTATCAATCGTTGGATACTTCGTTGAAATAATAAAGCCTAGCTTGTTCAGTATGTTCAACTGTCCCGACTGCATAGCCTCAATAGGATAAGAGTTAGGCAAAGCCCCAACTTCGTCAGCAATAAAGGCGTTTGGGAGTCTTCCGTCCATTCTACTAGTTGAATAGCTTAAAGGGATATATTGCGTTTGTGTTGGCTTGAACATGATGTAATCACGCAAAATCTTAAAACGCTTGTTATCTCTAAATTCATATACTAGTGGTGATGATCTAATTGTTTCTGCTATTGCCTCTCTGATTTCTCTTGATAAAGAGCCGTCTGGTGCGACACTGTAGAATTTAGAAAACTGTGGCTCTGTTAGGAATAATAGAATGAATATAGTTGCAACGGTATATGTCTTGAAGTTCTTACGACATATCTCTAAAACACCTGTTTCATACCTTCTTTTATTTGGATTGTTCCTGTAAACCGTACATAGGATAGCTGTGTAAAATGTCCACTGATAGCCTGTTGTGCATTCATACAATGATTGCCCTGCTTTTAGTCCTTTAGGCATTCTAAGAATTTTAAGAATGTTATTGAGCTGTTTGAGTTTTTCCTTGCTTATCTTGTACTTCTTGTTTTTTCCCTCACAAACTGAAATGAAATCTTTCATTTGTAATTTTACATATTTGGGAGTTGTTTCTAGTTCTATTGACTTCTTGCAAAATTCTAGAGCTTTATTCTGTATCATCAGTATCACCACCATTGATGATTTTCATCAGTGGGTCTTCATCAGTCGTATTGTCATCTACTCCGAAATTTCGTAAAATCCTCATTAATGTCGCTACTGTCTTATTCGCTGAATCGGTAGTTCTGTTGTAATCAGAAATAGCAGGATTCGTATAAAGGTTTTTCCTGTTCTTGACGTATTCTTTTGTTACCAATGCACCTTCTTGTTTTATCGTCTTCTCAAGCTCTGTTAGGATATTCAGCTGTACCTGATAGCGCTTGAATGTAGTGATGAAGAAAAAATTAGACTGGACACCACTTTCTTCCGCAATACGAATAATCTCTTGCGCCTGTTCATTTAGTGATAGTTTTGCCAATTATTTCACCTTCATTTCTACTTCTAACTTCATCTAATTTCTGCCTCCTAATTTTTTAAATGTTTTTTAATATGTTTTGCCTAATAAAAAAGCGTTTTATCAATTTATATCTCGTTTTTCCAAAAAATCACGCAATTTCAATATTTTTGTATACGGAGGTTGCGTCGTGGTCTAGCAAAACCCTACGCTTGGTAGGGTTGATAGGTAGGGGGGATATATCCTCACCCTAGCTTATATTTAGTTTTGCTAAACATCTTCTCTTTTCTTGGCTAGCTCTTTCAGATAGTTTTTATTAATCAATCCATCATCAGCCTCTTCATGATGTCGTTTACATAACGCTATCAAGTTGTAGTTATCTAATAATAAGTCTGGTCTATCTCTAAGCTTATTGATGTGATGAACTTCAACACCACTATAAGTGTACACGCCTTCATCTCTGCAAACCTCACACAAGTAGTTGGCCTTCTTCCTAATCTCTATGCTCTTCTTCGTCCATGCATAGGTGCTTCGTTGCTTGCGTTCCTCTTTGCTGGGTTTATATGTAACTCTATATGAAAACCCTTTAGTACACTTATAGTTTGCTGGGTGTATCTTGCCACATCTAGGACAACTCTTAAACATTATAGGTTGTTAAGATAGCGTTGCAATGCCTTGGCAGTTTCAGCACCTAGGTAGCCATCTTGCTTAACTCCTAACATTCTTTGCAATGCCACGACTGTATTCTTACCCATGATACCGTCAATAGCACAACCTAATTTCTTCTGTAATGCCTTGACCATAAGAGAGCCTTTTGGGTTATCGCTAAACTCCCATGCGTTCGATACGCAAGCAATAAGATATTTCTTTTGCTTGTTAGACTGACCAGAAACAATACCATCTTGAACAGTGCCTAACCACGATTGCATTGCCTTAACTGTATCATGTCCAACCTTGCCATCGATAGTTAAATTAAATCTATGTTGTGGTTGTGTTGGCTTTGGTGCTGGCTGTGCAACTGGCTTAGATACATTTGTTGTAGTCGTATTCATTAATGCGTCAACAATAGCATTTGCGCATTTGTCAACATTCCACTTGTCGTGATCTTCCTTGCTGTCAACGAAACAGCATTCAATAAGAATTGCTGGCGAATGTGTTTTACGCAATACATATAGCTTAGTAGAAATCTTGAAACCTCTGTTAGTGATGTTCAACGCTTTGGAAACGTTAGAAGAAATTCTAGAACCAATGTCTCTAACATTGTCAGAATAACCCCATGTCTCTACTCCATGACCACCACCAGCGTTTAAGTGAATAGATACATCTAAGTCAACCTTGTGAGAATTGCACTTTGTAACAATTGTGCTTAGGTTGCCATTTTTAGTCGTGCTTGTGTCGTCCGTGCAGTCATATACTGTATGACCTTTAGCACGCAATAACTCGATTACCTGATTCTTAACATTTCTATCTTCATTAACCTCGTCAAGAAGTCCACTAGCTCCACGGCATTTTAGAGAGTGTCCGCCATGCACATTAAAAGTTGACATTATCTATCTTGCCTCCTTCACGCTTTCGTAAGTGTTTTTCACTCCACTGAATAGCCCACAAGCGCTAAGCCCTAAAGCTAATCCAACGAGAACTCTATAAACAACCGTCAAATCAGAATAAATGAAGAATGAACCAACTAGCCCAACGACTAGATCTAGCAATGGGATATACTTCTTGTCTACACCTAGATTTTTCGCAACCTCGGCAAGTGCAATAATCAAAGCTACCATGCCAATAGGCGTAACCAGGTATGTAACCAATGAATTAACGTCATTCATTTTAAAATCATCTCCTTTTGTCACATTATACCACATAAATATAGCATATCTCTACATATATCTACATAGTTCGACATGGCAAAATCACAAAAAGAACCTTAAGTAAATAAGGCTCTTAGGTTTAGATATTTTTCTTCAGTTCCTTCACAACGCTAGATATATCAAGCGATACCGTTTTGTCAGTTGTGTAAAGTATCATCTTGTAGTGTGATTTGTTTTTGATAACGTTGTATCTATAAATTCTTTCTCTTTTGCTGGTAAGTTCGTTTTCATCAAACTCAATTGCTTTCATGTTTCCAGTAAGTTTCATATATTACCCCCTATTTGCTTGTTCTGTTGTCATTTCCCAAGAATGATATTTTTTTGAACGTGCTAAGTCTTGATACAATTCTTTGTCCGTATCTTTCTAAAAGTTCATTGTGATTTAGATTTGTTGTGATAAGAGTTGGCTTTCTATTGCAGTATCTCTTATCTATAAGAGTTGTGATGTTTATTTTTGCATCATCTGTTATTGGTTCAGTTCCCAAATCGTCCAATACAAGGAAATCACATATTTCATATGCCTTTAACTGTCTTCCTACTTCCTTATAAGAGTAGCTTTCTTTTACAAGGTTGTAATACTCATTTGCTTGTATTTTCTTTGCTTCATATCCGTTATTGATAATTTCATTAATCATATGACACGCTACCATTGTCTTTCCAGTTCCAGTAGTTCCGGTAAGAAGAATATTTATGGCTTTTGAATTATCGAATGATCTAGCAAAACGCATTAGATTGTTGTACTTGTCAATGTTATGACCTTGAAAGCTAAAAGAAATCATTTTCCTATCGACTTCGTTCATTCCACTTGTCTTTAATAATGTATCAATGTGTTCTTTGCCGTAGTTTTCCATTGTCTTCTTTTGTTGTTCAATCTTGCTTGCTTCATAGTCGCAATCGCATTCAGTGACATAATCGACATAGCCAGTTCTATTTTCTGGGTCGATATATCCATTGACCTTATAAATGCTTGCTCCGCAAATTGGGCAATACTTTAAAAATATTCTCTTTACACCAGGAAATAGGCTTTTCATTTTTTCGTTGTGTTCTTCGTCGCTATATCCGTTTTCATAAAATGCCATACCACTCATTATTATATTCCTCCTTTTTTATAGGTCACTTAAATCGTCATTAAACCAATCATCTTCATATACCTTGTTGTTGTCTGTATAGATTGGTGAGTTGGAAGCGTTCTTTTTATTGCTATTGTAGTTGTTTCTATTCCAGTTCCTTGCCGTTTCCTTCCAATCCTTCATTTTGTTCTTTCCTACGTGCCAGTCATTACTTTCGTAGTAATCATAGAAACGTTCACAATCTATGTTGAGGTCGTTTTGTGAGCAGTATTCTTTTATCTCTTCAATAGATGGCTTTATAAAACGCTTAGAAGTGTGCTTAGGCTTGCTTTCAGAATTGTCCCCCATATATATATTATTATTAGTTTTATTATTACTTTTATATTTATTATTATTAGTGGTTAGTTTCTCGCTATCTTGTTCGTTAGTTTTTAACGTATAGTTCGCTAGTTTCTCGCTATCTTGTTCGTTAGTTTCTTGCAAACTTGTTAGCGAGTTTCTAGCTATCTTGTTCGCTAGTTTCTCGCTATCTTGTTGGCTAGTTTCTTGCAAACTTGTTAGCGAGTTTCTAGCTATCTTGTTCGCTAGTTTCTCGCTATCTTGTTGGCTAGTTTCTAACGAACTGCAAAACAATTTATCTGTGTTTATTCTTATATATCTTTTTGCTGGCATTCCTCTTAATTCAACATCAATCACACCTTTTTTCTTTAATTCATCAATTGCTTTCTTTTGCTGGTATCTTGATAACCCAGTGTTATTTTCAACATTCTCTATGGTGCTGAAAAACATGCCATCATCACTCAATCTGTTGTTGTCGTGATAGTAATTATACTCGCTAGCCAATTCACCTAATAAGATGGCTCCATTTGTTCCAAACTCCTTTATTAGATCACGATTGACGATTATAAAATTACTGCTTGCCATAAGCTTGAGTATATCCAATGTCAATCACCTCTTTCCATTCTTTCAACTTCTTCCTTACTAATTAAAAACTTATTACCAACGTTAAACGCTTTTAGCTTTCCACCTTTGATATATCTATAAAGCGTCTTTTTACATAGTCCCCATCTTTTAGATAATTCATTTATTGAATAATATTCTTTTTCCATGTTATTGTCCTCCTTTAATCATATCAAATATTGTTATTTGCTCGTGATTTTTCAGTCTATAACCCAATCGCCTATACTCGTCATAAACTGGTTTCCATATAACTTCAGCTCTTTTTCTCTCGTTTGGCAATAATTCCTCTAAAATATCAAGATATTTTTGAAGCTTTATATTACAAGGGCAACCAACGCAACCAGTTCTTTCAAAATTGTAAGGCGGATAGTATAGATCACATAATTTTATATCATACTTTTCAATTAGCCAATTCTCCCATTCCTTTGTCACAACGGCTAATGGGTGAAAGTGATACATTCCTTTGGGGTACTTGACAAAGCATTTTGTGCTTTCTCTTCTTCCACCTTCTTCTCTCATTAATCCAACGATACAAACTTTCATATTGTTTTCGCTTTCGTATTCTCTTAACGGCTTCTCTTTAACGTTAAAGCAACACTTATCAGATATCTTCAGCTTGTCATATCCATTTTCAAACTGATATTTAAGTATATTTGGACATTTGTTAGAATTAAAGTTATAATCACCGTCCCTATATTTAATTGCTGAATTGCTTTCGTTGTTTCTTTGATAGATTGCCACCATTTCAGAATGATGTTTGCTTTTAAATGGGTATCCATCTTTTTCTAACATATTCTTTATGTTTGTCTTTGGCTTTAAAATAATAAATCTATCGTCATTGCTTGCTATTTCTTTTACAAAAGCAGTTATAGCTTTATAATCCATTCCAGTATTTGCGTATACTCTTTTAATCTTGTTTCCAGGTATTGCAATATCAATTAAATAGTGAAGTATAGTGCTATCTTTTCCACCACTGAAACTTAAATAACATTTATCTTCTCCATATTTTTTAATCGTGTCTTTAATTACTCCAATACGATCAATTAATAATAATTCGTTATCCAACTCACCACACTAACTAAAATCTTAGTATGGTAAATCCAAAACCGAATACGCTTAAATATTCACTTGGTGTTTCTTTACGTCAACGCTCTATGTAGTCCATTGGCAACCTAGTTTCACTAGGATTAGAGTTGTTTCTCTCCTTTCTTTTTATAGTTTAAATAAATCATTTTGTTATCCTCCTTGGTAAGGTATTCACCTTACACCTATTATTA
>Ga0326511_10000680_pt1 | contig 29807 bp, 19 predicted proteins | sample 0_2496_0518_D_FD_203701 | JGI IMG/M metagenome (GOLD analysis project Ga0326511, IMG submission 203701) | Bovine rumen microbial communities from UC Davis, California, United States - 0_2496_0518 | ecosystem: Host-associated > Mammals > Digestive system > Stomach > Rumen | place: USA...
CTGGCTCCCAGTTTGCCTTGCTTTATACTGCTGGAGGGGTTGACACTGTCACAGTGGTGGTGACCAACGACTACGGCAGCGACACCGCCCGATGGGTGGTCGTGGTTCGTGACTGTCAGGTTGTCGTTACCTTCCCCTATGTGTCGGTTCCGGCAGCCAATGACGACAGCCTTTATTGCTGGAAGATATGGCAGCTTGATTCCATCCGTGCCACCAGCAGCGATACTCACGGCCGATGGTTCCGCCATCTTGACTATTCCAACGACTATCGTCCCTGCATGACGAGCAACGAGATAAACCGCAACGCGGGCGGCAACCCCAGGGTGATGTTGGACGACTGGCTCGTTTCCCCACTGATTGCCCTGCCCGATGGCGGTGCCGACACGGTGATTGCCAGCATCACCCTCGAATGGAACAGTTTCTGTGAAAACACCACCTTCCAAATACTCCTTTCCACCACAGGTCGCACCGCGCCTGCCAACTTTAGCGACACGCTCTATGTCCAAACCCACAATGGCGGTTACCCCTATGGACAATGGGAAAGTCATAGTGTTGACCTCTCAGCCTACGCTGGACAAACTGTCAGCATCGCCTTCCATCATTCAGGTCCGATAGCCAGTTACGGATGGGGAACAGTTTCGATGGACAGCATCAAGGTGAGCTGTACCTACGATACCGTGGACGCCCCAGACACCGTGTGGCGCACCGTCAGTGTGACGACCGACGCCCCCGAGGCCTGCGAAGTTTATGGCAGCGGCGTCTATGCCGACAGCAGCACGGTGGAGATCGGATTCCTGCTTGCCGACACCGCCATCGAGGGCGGACATTGGCAGTTCCTCGGCTGGAGCGACGGCGTCAGTGGCAACCCGCGCGACATCCTCGTCACCTCCGACACCTCCCTTGTCGCCCTCTTCGAATGGATAGAGGATAGCGTCGGAATCAATGAGTTGAGAGATAATAGTTATGAGATAAGGGTTTATCCCAACCCGGTGCATGGTGCCGTGACTGTCAGCGTTGGCGCTCCCGCCACCCTCACCGTCCTCGACCTCACTGGCCGCGTCGTCGTCGCCCCACTCTCTCTCAGCTCCTCAGCCACCCTGCCCTTCACCGACTTGCCTTCCGGCACCTACTTCCTCCGAGTCACCACCGAAGAGGGAACGGCTATCAAGAAGCTGATAGTTAAATAACTATTGCCTTCATGGCAACAAAATGAATAATGGATGAATAATTTAAAAAAGATGAATATAAAAGGATTGATTTTCGGAATGGTCATGTGCTGCGTGGCGAGCACGGGTCTGCGGGCGCAGAAGGTGATCGACACCTGGAGCTTCTCCACGGGAGTGGATACGACGCTGTGGTACGACATCAGCGGCGTGGACTCGATGCTTATTGCCCCGGGCAACAAGACGTCGGCCCGGTCGGGGCTGGTAAGTATCGGCTTCGATTTCACGCTGGGCGAGACGACCCATACCCAGTTCTCGACCAATATTAACGGCACGGTGCGTCTGGGCAATGTTCAGATTCTGTCGAGCGGCGGTTATTCGAACGCCTTGAACCAGAGCAACGGTCCCAAGATAGAGCCGTTCGGTTACTGTGGGCGTTTCGACAGCACCTGTTATACGCGTATGGCGCTGCTGGGAACCGCGGGGAACCGCGTGCTGGTGGTGGAGACACGGATGAAAGACTACAATAACGCCAGCGACTCGCTGTATTTGAGTTTCCAAGTGCAGCTGTTTGAGGCCGGCGGCCTGCGCATCGTCTATGGCGAGTCCGACCCCGGGGCGGTGTATAACACCTCTTTCGCACGCTTACAGAACGGTGTGTCGGCAAGCCTGAACAACAATAACAGGGACATCATCTACATCGACTTCGCCACCCACGAGGCGGTGCGCCTCAACACCACTTGCTCGCTTTACAACACCGCGGAGTTGTGGCCTGAGAAAGGCCGCTGGTACAACCTGGAGCCCGACGCCTCGCCCTGCCCATATCCAGGCAACATCACCGTGGTGAGCAACAATCCCGACAGCACGGTGCTCAGCTGGCCTGCGGTGGCGGGCGCAAACTACCACCTGATGATTGCCGAAGCTGGCCTCAACACCATCCTCACCGACACCTTTATCTGCATCACGGGCATGCTCAACGGTGCCACCACCTATATTGGGACGTTACAGACGATGTGCGCCGACGGCAGCGAGAGCTACCGCATGCGCGAGTTCTCGTTCACCACCGCCAACGGCGCGGTGAACAGCCTGCCGTGGACTGCCGACTTCAACAATGCCACGGCTGCCGCCAACTGGAACATTACCCTGCGGGCCGACCAGATTTCGAACTGGGAGCGCCGCACCTCGAGCGGCAACGGATATATGTACAGCGGTGCCATCGACAACCCCGCCTACACTGCCGACGCGTGGCTCATCTCGCCAGCCATACAACTGCCTGCGGATGCCAACGTGCCGTTAATGTGGGACTACCGCTCGCTGCAATCGACCAACCGATACGACACACCGGTTATCGACGTGATGGTGGCGGTGTGCGACACAACCGATGCCATCGACACCTCAGCTGCCGCATGGACCAAGCTGATGACTCTCGAGGGGCTGGTGCAAAACTACAAGACATACTGTCTCAACCTCGTGGGCTATAGCGGCCATCGTGTGCGCGTGGCTTTCGCACGACACGGATTTTGCTTCGGCACCGCCTATATCGACAATGTGCGCATAGGCACCGCCGATACCCTGGCCCGCATATATGCCCCTCTGCACCCGATGGTCGGTGATACCGCCGAACTGCGGGCGTTGTATGTCGGTGTCGACACCATTGCGACACCTTTCAACTGGAATTCCTCCAAGCATGACAACAACGAGGCCACTATGACAGCACGGGCCGACAGCCGTGTGGTCGACATCGTCTATGCCACCTCCGGCCTCGACACCATCACCCTGCAATACGGCAACCGTACCGACACCTTGGTGGTGCTGGTCAAGGACTGCGCCACAGCGTCGAACTACCCCTGGCGCGACGACTTCGAGAACGGTACCGACTGCTGGACGCTGCCCTCCGACAACCGCTGGTACGTGCACCGCTACCCCAGTTGCGCCTACGACGGCAGCTGCTACATGCGTTCCAAAACAAATCCGGCGACCGTACACAACCGCCTGTTGTCGAATACCTTCGTGATGCCCTCGGCAGCCGATATCGCCTACCTGTCGCTGATATTCCAAGCCCGCAACACCTACGCTAATACCGACGCCCACCTCTCCGTATACTTCGCTCTGGACAGCAATAACACCGAGACGCTACTAATCGACACCGTGATAGGATGGATCACCTACAGGCAGATAATCGTTCCGCTCAGCAGCCTGGCGGGGCAGACAGGCCACTTCGTCTTCGAGCACTGGACATCATCGACTTCAATCACCCATGACATATACCTCGACGACGTGGAGGTGCGCTACGCCGCCAATCCTGTCATCACCCACAACATCCCCGACCATGCCTATGTCGACGACACCAATGCCTTCACCGCTACAATATCGGAGGGTTCCTCTATGGGGCTCACCTACAGTTGGCGCTCGTCGATGATAGACTTAGGCCATGCCGACACCATAGGCAATGGCCACGATGGCAACCTGCACATAGTTTATCTCTCTGGCGGCGTCGACACCATCATTGCCACCGCCACCAACGCCTACGGCAGCACTAGCGATACCACAATAATTACAATATGCGATCCTATCGACCAGTTCCCGTGGCAGGCCGATTTCAACAACAGGGGCTGCTGGTACACCGCCGACGCACAAGATTGGGCCATAGTCAATAATTATACCGTCAACCACAAAGTGCTGTCGGCATGTGGTGACCTTTCCACACAGGGCACCATAGCCCTGCCGACGATGCAGCTTCCTATGGACACGACTCTGACTCTCGAATACAAAACACGCGGCAACACGGTGTACAGCGTGCTGCTGACCACAGGCACCTATGGAACCTACGACAGCGTGCTGTACAATAACACGATAACATCGGGAGGCACTTTCGCATGGCAAAGCATCAGTCTCGGCGCCTATGCCGGGCAAAGGGTGCGCATAGCCTTCAGCAAGCCCCACAACCACGATGACATACAGATTGACAGCATCATAGTGCGTAGCCACAACTACCCAATCATTGTCCTCGAAGCCCCACGTCACGCTTTCACCGACGGCGCCGCCACCGCCATGGTACGCCTCACCCACGGTGACTCGTCGACGATGGTCTACCAGTGGCGCTCAACGCTGTTGGGCACTACCGTTACACAAACCTCGCCGCTGATAAACCTCACATACACGACCACCGGTATTGATACCATAAGCGTGGTGGGCGCCAACAACTACGGCTCCGACAGTGCAATGGCTGTTACTGTGGTTACCACTTGGGACACCCTGCAGGCGCCATGCGTGGTCGACGACTTCGGCGGCGGCAACCTCGACCACTGGTACCAGGATGCCAAATGCTCGTGGCAGGAATACCTCGGCACAGGGCGCTCATACTGGTACAACCCGACCGTCGACGCCCGCATGGTGTCGCGTGCCATCATGGTACCCAACTGGGCTGACGACAGCCTGGTGCTAGAATGGAAAGCCGCGGCCGAGAGCCGCAACACCGACATGCGCTACTATGTGCTGGCCACCACCGGCGACTACACTGACTACTCACAGTACGACACCCTCTACACCTTCGACACAGTGCTCAACACCGCCCAGGTTGCTTGGAACATAGGCCGTGCTGGCCTGGGGGCCTACGCCGGACAAACCATACATGTGGCTTTCGTCAACCACCCCACGGCCACCTTCTACCAATACGACGCCCGTGCGCTGCGCCTCGACGACGTGCAGATAATCAACCTGCGACTTCCGAAGGTGAGGATCGTCAAACCGTCGGTGGCACATAGCGGCGAACCGACATTGGTACGCGCCGAGCTGGTGGAAGGCACAAACACTGGTCTTAGCTGCACTTGGCACTCCACCATGGCCACCGCCGGACTTGCCACTCTGACCGTAAACAACGACAGCCTGCATATCCACTACACCTCTGCCGGCACCGACACCATCAAGGTCATTGCCACCAACACCCACGGCAGCGACACGGCTGTGGCGGTGGTACAGGTAACGGAATGCCCGTCCATTGCTACCCTGCCGTGGACGGAGGACTTCAACTCGGTGGTGGGCACGGCCTACAATGCGGAGGGGTCGCTGCCCGACTGCTGGCGCAGCTATTGGAGCGGCAGCAGTGCCGCCTATGCACCGCATGTCATAGGCTTTTATCCCTACAACCCCATCGGCAGCTATGTCTCGAGCAGTCAGTTGGCGCTGATGATGCTGGCCGGCATCCCCGGACAGGGTTCGCTGGAAGGGGTTGACAGCGTGGCCATCGTGGAGAGCCCCGTTATTGCGCTGCCGCTGAACCAGCACAGGCTGTCGTTCCACTATATGCATGAAAGCGCCAACAGGGGAACGTTGAGTGTGGGCTACATGCGGGGTGGCGACTTTGTCAGTGTGGCCGATATGCCGCCGCAGTCGTTGGGACGCACCGACACGGTGAGCCTTGCGGCCTTCCCCGCCGACGTACACCGCTTCGCCTTGCGGTGGACGCAGAACTTTCTGTGGTATGGCGTCGTCGTAGACAACATAAGCCTGCTGGCTTTCGACACGATGCCCACCGTCCAGATTGGCACGCCGGTGGTCCACGGAGGCGACAGCGTCCACTTCCGCGCCTGGCTTGCCGACGGCCTTGCCGACAGCCTGTCCTACACGTGGCACTCCTCCATGGCCGCCGCCGGGCAAGCCACCCTGACGGCCATGGGCGATTCGGCCTGCATCGTATATACCGTGCTAGGAACCGATACCGTCAGCGTGACCGCCACCAACGCCTATGGGGTTGACACAGCACAGTTGCTCTACACCTACCCGGGGGCGCCCGATGGTGTCATCGGCGGTCCCACGTCGGTACACAGCGACGACACCCTCACCTATGCTGCCTATCTGTTCATCGGCTCAACCACGAGCGTCAGCTTCAGCTGGCAGTCGACCATGGCCGCCGCTGGGCAGGCCACGATGCTGGTCACAGGTGACACCTTGCGGATGGTCTACCTCACCGGAGGTACCGACACATTGACTCTCATCACCACCAACGCCTTTGGTGTCGACACCACCAGGCGCATCATCACCGTCACCAACTGCCACATCACCACCTTCCCATGGACGGAGGGCTTCGAGAACGGTATGAACTCCTGCTGGTACCTGTCTACCATTCCTGGCAGCACAACGACGAATTGGAGTATCAGAGGCGAATACTGGTATGCCCATAGCGGCAGCCACTATATGTACTCGCCGTTTGCAACGGCGGATGGCGACAATAGCTCTATTGACGCATGGTTCATATTGCCGCCCGTAGAAGTGCCTGCCAGCAGCAGCCTGTCGCTGAACTTCTACGCCAATTTCCAGGGCAACAGCACAACCCATTCATATCCGCGCCTGACCGTTCTCGTCTCCACCTTGGGGAACGCCACGAACTATTTCACCGACACCATCTACTCCGAGCAGACCAACACCCTCGACCGTGAATACCTGTTCGGCAGCGCGTCGCTGGCCGCCTACGCCGGTCAAACGGTGTGGATTGCCTTCGTGCATGGGAACCGCAACGTGTCACTCGGCATCGATGACATCAGCATCGACTATTCTGCCGTGCCTGTGGCGGGCATCAGCGGCCCCACCGAGCAGCTATCGAGCGAGGAGGCCATCTTCACCGCCCACCTGCTGAACGGCGACACGACAGGCATCACCTACATCTGGCACTCCACCATGGCCGATGCCGGCTTGGCCACCCTCACCGCCACCGACTCGACGGCGGCTATCGAGTACCACGCCGGTGGCACCGACCATGTGAGCGTCGTCATCGCCAATGCAGCCGGCAGCGACAGCGTGGCGATGACCTGCAGCGTCACCGACTGCGAGCCCATCACCCAGCTCCCCTACACCGTGCGTCTGAACAGCAACAACAACATCACCTGCTGGCAGAAGGACGGCGGCTGGTATATCGGCGACTATTTCAGCAGCGGCATCACCTGCATGCAGTGCTTGAACTGGGATTTTGACCCCGTCGACAACTGGCTCGTCATGCGCGAGATAGCTATCCCCGACGACTACACGCAGAGCTACACGCTGCGGTGGCACATGCAGTGCAACCACTCCAAGTATCAGGTGATGGTGTCGACCCAGGGCCGCAGCGACCACAGCCTTTTCGACACCCTCTATTACGAGCAGAACGACAGCACTCACTGGACCTCGCGCACCCTGTCGCTCGACGCCTACCGCGGGCAGAACATCTACATTGCCTTCCGCAACCTCGGCTGGTACAACAGCCCTGCCCACTACTCCGACATGGGCGTCTTCCGCATCGACACCATACAGGTCTTGGTTTCTTCCGACCCCCAAACCTACCGCACCCTCACCCTCGACGTGAACGACCCCACGATGGGCAGCGTCAGCGGCGCGGGAGTGTATCCTGATAGCAGCGACGTCACCATCAGTGCTACCCCCTTCGAAGGCTACCACTTCGTGGCATGGAACGACAATGACACCTGCACCGTGCGTACCCTCACGCTGGTTAGCGATACCGCTTTCACCGCCTACTTCGCGGCCGACACCCTGCCGACACCGCCGCCCGACACCCTCTGGCGCACGGTTGCGGTGACGGCCAATGTGGATGGAGTCTGCGAGACTTACGGCAGCGGCACCTATGCCGATAGCAGCAGGGTCGAGATGGGCTACACGATGGTGGATACCGTCACCGAGGGCGGCCACTGGGAGTTCCTGGGCTGGAGCGATGGAGAAAACGACAACCCGCGCGACATCCTCGTCACCTCCGACACTATCATCGTGGCTCTCTTCGAGTGGATGGCCGACAGCGTCGGAATCAATGAGTTGAGAGATAATAGTTATGAGATAAGGGTTTATCCCAACCCGGCGCATGGTGCCGTGACTGTCAGCGTTGGCGCTCCCGCCACCCTCACCGTCCTCGACCTCACTGGCCGCGTCGTCGTCGCCCCACTCTCTCTCAGCTCCTCAGCCACCCTGCCCTTCACCGACTTGCCTTCCGGCACCTACTTCCTCCGAGTCACCACCGAAGAGGGAACGGCTGTCAAGAAGCTGATAGTCAAATAAACTGCAAGAATAATGACTATCTTGGCAACATACAAGGCTCATGTAACCCCGAAGTACGACACTTATCTCCCCCACCGCATGGGCGTGACATGCTTTTGCGCGTTGGTGTTTGTCGCAGGATCGGTGGTGGTGACATATTTCAACTATCGAATCGAGGTACTTATGCTTTACCTCTCATCGCTGTGCTTCGTTATCGGCGCGGCCGTGTATATCGACATGTACATGAAATGGCATTGCACGGAGGAGACCGTGTCGGTGCAGCACGAGATGCTTGTCGTCGAGCGTCGCAAATGCATCTTCGGCCGGCGGAAGGAGATTCCGCTGTCGGCCATCAAAAAAGTTGAGACCTACGACGACGGCGTCGGCCAGCGCTCGGCGACGCTGCGTGTGGTCTATTCCAACACCTCCTACCGCTTCGGCCTCTGCCTCTCCGACGCCGACCGCCAGGCCCTGGGAAGAAAGATTATGGAACTGGCCGGGCGGTATGTGTGATTTCGTCCGGTGGCTGCTACCGTCAAGGTAATAAAAGGAGAAGAGTCTGTATGGAAAACGTTATGAAACAGATATTGATGATTGTCGCAGTGGTGCTTGCTGTGTCGTGTGCCCATCATGGCGGCGGCGTGCAGGCCGATGTGGCGCCGGAAGACTGCGTGGCGGACACCCTTTGGGCTGACGACAGCTCGTGGTGCGACATACAACAGCCTTTCGTCGAAAACGGGCGGCGGGTGCTTTACCGTCACACCACGTTCTACGATGGCGACACGCAGGTGATGGACTACGTGTACATTCCCCGAGGCAGCGACGAGCATGCCTGGCGGGTGAAGGAGCTCTTCGGCGATACCGGTCGGGAACCCTATGCCGACGACCTCTTAGACAGTTATGGCTTGCCGTGCACACACGTGGACCTTGGCGACCTTCCGCGCGACTGGTTCGTGGTGATGTGCTACAGGGGCACGCCTGTCTTCACGGCCGACTATCCTTATTACCTGCATTTCACCGACAGCACGCTGGTGCATCACGGAATGGAAGACTGGGTAGACCATTTGTGCGGTGTGGAAAAGCTGCCCGACGGAGGGTATGCCCTCAAGCTTGAACGCTTCGACTTCGAGCAGGGCCGTGTCGTGTCCTGCATCGACACCCTGCCGCCTCTCGGAAAGGACCATTGCGTTCATTTCGCAGGGTGGCTGCTCACCACACGTGAGCACTTGAAGGACTTCGACCTGATCGATGTGGACAACTGGATAGAACTCGTCGACCCCCTGGTTGGCGATTACCGCTTCTGAACATCGGCGTCCCGCGTTTACCATTCCTCCCCGTACCACGCCATCTGCAGGGGCTCCTTGCGGTCGATGACTTCGACGGGCATGTTCAACTTCTTCACCTTGGGGCGGAAACCGAAACCTATGCCGCCACCGACGTGGGCCGAGGCGGCGGCGCTGCGCGTCTGTTTGGACAGGGTAGGGATGTCGAGGGCGTCGGAGAGGCCGTTGATGCCACCCACGCCGGCGTTGAAGGAGAAGAAGAAACTCTCGCCCACATAGTAACGCAGGCCCACATCGAGGCTGCCGCTGAAACCGTAGCGGTTCAGGCTGTAGTCCTTTCCGCCCGAGGCGAAGGTGTTGTGCAGGATGGCTAGGCCGAGGGTGGCGCCGAACTGCAGCTCGAGGCTCTTGGTGAGCATGGACGAATGGCGGATGACCAGCGAGAGGTTGTGGACGACGGCGCGTTCGTCGAGGGCCAGGTTGCCGGTGAAGACGTTCGTGTTCTCGTAGCGCAGGCCGTAGTAGGCGTGGCTCCCATGCCGTAGACCGAGGTTGAAGGCCGAGGTAAGACCCGTATACCCCTCGGTGTTGTCCTGCAGGGCCGAGAGGGCGGGGTAGTTGAAATAGTGGGTGATGCCCATGCCCACCTCGTAGTCGAGGTGCCATGCGCGCTCCTGCCCGTGGGCGGAAAGAACCACAGCAAGCGTGGCGGCGATAATCGTGATACGTTTCATGTTCATATTTTTTGCGTTCTTTTATTAATAGACGCGCAACCTCCCGAAATCTTACAAAAAAAAACTGAAAAAAAACTTTTCCATTTTGGAAAGTTTGTGTATCTTTGCATTTCAGAATGGAGTAATTTAAAAACAAATGAATGTGGAATACAGAACTTTGGCTGAAATTAAAGACCGATACATCGGTGAAGTAGGTTCCGAAGCAAGAGAGAAGTATGAAACTGAACTAAAGGAGGCTCTTGAGACCTACCGCCTCGGCGAAGCCGTGCGCGAGGCACGCAAGAAACAGAACCTTACACAGAAACAGCTCGGTGAGCGTGTCGGCGTGGGCGAAGCCCAAATCTCGAAAATCGAGAGCGGCAAGGCCGCCACCTTCGGCACCTTCAATCGTGTTTTCCGCGCCCTCGGCGCCACCAGCGGCACCCTCGACCTCGGCTCCCTCGGCCGTATTTCCCTCTGGTAGTCTCCGTTGTCGCAAAACCTTAAACCTTAAACCTTAAACCTTAAACCTTAACAATGGACAAATACAACCAACGCGGCGTTTCGGCCTCCAAGGAGGATGTGCACAACGCCATCAAGAATATCGACAAGGGCCTTTATCCCAAGGCTTTCTGCAAGATTATCCCCGACCTGCTGGGCGGCGACCCGCAGTACTGCAACATCATGCATGCCGACGGCGCAGGCACCAAGAGCAGCCTGGCCTACATGTACTGGAAGGAGACCGGCGACCTCTCCGTGTGGAAAGGCATAGCCATCGACGCCATCGTGATGAACACCGACGACCTCCTCTGCGTCGGCGCCCTCGACCACATACTCCTCTCCTCCACCATCGGACGCAACAAGCAGCTCGTCCCCGGCGAGGTCATCTCGGCCGTCATCAACGGCACCGAGGAGTTCTGTCAGACCATGCGCGACATGGGCATCGACATGGTGCTCACCGGCGGCGAGACCGCCGACGTGGGCGACCTCGTCCGCACCATCATCGTCGACTCCACCGTCACCGCCCGCATGCGCCGCGCCGACGTCATCGACAACGCCAACATCAAGGCCGGCAACGTCATCGTCGCCCTCGCCTCCTACGGCCAGGCCACCTACGAGACCGCCTATAACGGCGGCATGGGCAGCAACGGACTGACCTCGGCCCGCCACGATGTCTTCTCGCACATCTACGCCGAGAAGTACCCCATGTGCTACGACCACAACCTGCCCCAGGAGGTAGTCTTCTGCGGCTCCAAGCTGCTGACCGACCCCACCGAGGTGCCTGGCGTCGACGCAGGCCACATGGTCCTCTCGCCCACACGCACCTACGCCCCCATCATCCGCCGCGTCCTCGACGAGTACCGTCCCAAAATCGACGGCATGATCCATTGCTCCGGCGGCGCACAGACCAAGGTGCTGCACTTCATCGACAACCTCCACGTCATTAAGGACAACCTCTTCCCCGTGCCGCCGCTCTTCAAGATGATCCACGAGGAGAGCCACACCGACTGGCAGGAGATGTACAAGGTCTTCAACATGGGCCACCGCATGGAACTCTACACCGACGAGGCCACGGCCCGCGGCATCATCGACATCGCCCGCAGCTTCAACGTCGACGCCCGCATCATAGGCCGCGTCGAGGCCGCCCCGAAGGCCCAGGTGACCGTTGTTTCGGAAAACGGAAAATACGAATACTATGGCTGAAGCAACCTTTGTCGACACCTTCAACAACCGCAAGCAGGCGCGTCTGGAAAGCGGCGAGGCCGACCGCCTTTCGAGCCGCAGTTTCAACCTCGCCCTCACGGGTATGCTGGCCTACGGCCTGCTGCTCAACGCCGTGATGGTGTACTACTTTGCCGAGCCGCTGACGAACATGCTCGTCGGCGTCAGCCCCTGGATGCTGCTGCTGGGCTACATCGTGCCCACGCTCATCGGTGTCCTCCTTGCCGCCAAGTCCACCAACCCCCTGGTGAGCTTCGTCGGCTACAACCTCGTGGTGCTGCCCATCGGCGTCATGCTGACACTCATCGTGCCTGGATTCTCCGCCGCCGTGGTCACCAAGGCCATGACCCTCACGGGCATGGTCACCGCCACCATGATGCTCCTGGCGCTCATCAAGCCCTCCTTCTTTCTCGGCCTGGGGCGCACGCTCTTCTTCGCTTTGATAATCGGCATCGTGGCCGAAATCGTGGCCACCTGGCTGATGGGCTACCGCGGCGCCCTGTTCGACTGGCTCTTCGTCATCCTCTTCTCCGGCTACATAGGCTACGACGTCGCCAAGTCGCAGGCCTACCCCAAGACCCTCGACAACGCCGTCGACTCCGCCCTCGACATTTACCTCGACATCATCAACCTTTTCATCCGCCTCCTCTCCATCCTCGGCCGCCGCGAATAGTCGTGGACACCGACGGCAAATATTTTTTTTCAAAAAAAAATAAAAATCACACAATAAAAACAAAACACCCTCGTTTTATTGGGGTCTTTCGAGACGAAAGAGTGCGATAATAGCTCAGTTGGTAGAGCGGCGGCTTCCCAAGCCGCAGGTCGCGGGTTCGAGCCCCGTTTGTCGCTCAATCACAGCGGAGTGCAACCACAAAAGGTTGCACTCCGCTTTTTTTTTCGCCCTGAAAACATGCCGTGCCGCAACATGCCAACAAGCCTTCCGAGAGGGGTCGAAGAGGTACATAATTCGGCATTTCTTATATCGTTCTTATATCGTTCTCATATACTTCTCATATACTTCTTATATAGGTAATATAAGAACTATATGAGAACTATATGGGAAGTATATAAGAAGGGCCGAATTTGCCCCCTTTCGGGGGAGTGATGAGGGGGGAGTGATGAGTGATGAGTGATGAGTGATGAGTTGGGAGTGGGGAGTTTTGTTGTAATTGGCTGACAAAAATTTTGTTATTCCAGCCCTTTTTAGTATCTTTGCAAATTCACCTTGGTGTGAATTAACTGCATTATGAATTAATAATAAAATAATTATGTCGAAAGAGAAGAGTGTAGACAACAAAAAAAATGGTGTCCTGAACAAGATATGGCAGTCGGAAGACATGTCGTCGAACAGTTTTTGGCGTGAGGCCTATGCCTATCTGCTGGTGATTGTGGGCAGTGCGCTGTTCGCCGTGGGCGATGTGATGTTCTCCAACCCCTACCTGCTGGCTCCCGGCGGCACGTGGGGTCTGTCGAACGTGCTGAGTACGGTGTTTGGCTGGCAGATCAGTATCACGGCCATCTGCATGGACATCCCGCTGCTGATTATCGGCACCATCATCCTTGGACCGAAGTTTGGCGTGAAGACGGTGGTTTCGACCATCCTGATTTTCGTTTTTGCCTGGATATTGGAGCACACGTGGGGCTATAACCCCGTGGTGCACATCGGCGACTTTGTGACCACGCAGCCCGCCGACCTGACGGACTACAACCTGGTGCCCCACAGCGACGAGGACGGCGGCACGGGCCTGTGGTTCAAGCCTGACTATGTGATCAATACCCTCGTGACGGGTCTCATCTATGGCGCTGCCATCGGCTTGATTTTCCGCAGCGGTGCCACCAGCGGCGGTTCGGACATCGTCTCGATGATCATCCACAAGTACACCAAGATTTCGCTCGGCACGCTGGTGATGATTGTCGACGGCTGCATCACCCTCTCCACCTTCATCGCCTTCAAGGAGGTGCGCCTGCCCATCTATTCCATCGTGGTCATCGCTATCGAGAGCTTCATGATCGACCTCATTGTCGACGGTCTGAAGACCCACAAGACGATGTTCATCGTCACCGACAGGGTGGACACCGTGCGCGACTACATCATCAACGACCTCAAACGCGGCGGCACCTGCTTCTCGGGCACGGGCCTGTTCAACGGCGTGGAGCGCAAGATGGTCTACGTCACGCTGGAGCGCGCCGACATGGTGCGTCTGCGTTCGCACCTCTACGAGCTCGACCCCGATGCTTTCGTCAATGTGATGAACAGCTCGGAGATTCTGGGCAAGGGCTTCAAGGCTCTGCCGAAAGAGTGAGGGGTTTGGTGGTAAGTGTTTAGTGTTAAGTGTTTAGTGTTAAGTGTTAAGTGTTTAGTGGTAAGTGTTTAGTGTTTAGTGTGGTTGGCGTTTTTTTTAGATTGACATAATAAAAAGGCAAAAACTGCGTTACAATTGACATGAAGGTACTCCAGCTCTGCAACAAGCCTCCCTATCCGCCCGTCGACGGCGGCACTATGGCCATGAACAGCATCACACAGGGATTGCTGTCGAGGGACTGCGAGGTGAAGGTGTTGACGGTGAAGACCGACAAGCACCCGTTGCAGGAGGAGCGCATCGGCGCCAACTACCGCCGCCAGACGGGCATCGAGGCCGTGTATGTGGACCTCTCGGTGAAGCCGCTGCCGGCGCTGGGGGCCATGCTGTGTGGCGAGTCGTACCACGTGAAACGCTATGTGAGTCAGGATTTCGCCGTCGCGCTGCGGTCGATTTTGGAGAAGGAGGAGTTCGACGTGGTGCACGTTGAGAGCATTTTCCTCACCCCCTATGTCTCCCTCATCCGCAAATACTCGAAAGCCAGGGTGGTGCTGCGTGCGCACAATGTGGAGCACCTCATCTGGAAGCGTGTGGCGCAGAGCTGCACGAACCCCTTCAGGCGCTGGTATCTGAAACACCTGTCGCTGACTTTGCGGGCCTACGAACTGGAGCACCTGAACGACTACGACGGCATTGTCTGCATCACCCGCAACGACGCCGAGTGCTTCAAGAGCAACGGCTGCCGCAAGCCCGTGACGGTCATACCTTTCGGCGTTGAACCCGAGGAGGTGCCGGGTGTGGAGGCCGAGCCGGACTCGCTGTTCCACATCGGCGCCATGGACTGGCTGCCCAACCAGGAGAGCGTCGGCTGGCTGCTGGAGGAGGTGTGGCCCGTGGTGCACCGCGAGGTGCCGCGTGCCAAGCTCTACCTGGCAGGACGCAAGATGCCCGAACGATGGATGAAAGCCCAGATTGAGGGCGTGAGTGTTGTGGGCGAGGTGCCGGATGCCATGTATTTTATCGGCAGCAAGAAAATCAACGTTGTGCCGTTGCTCAGCGGCAGTGGCATCAGGGTGAAGATTATCGAGGCCATGTCGGTGGGCAAGACCGTGGTGACCACCACCGTCGGCGCACAGGGCATCGACTACACCGACGGGGAGAACCTCCTCATAGCCAACACGCCCGAGGAGTTCGCCCGCCAGATCAAGCGCTGTCTGGACGACGAGGAGTTCTGCAACCGTGTGGGACAGGCCGCTGCGCGTCTCATCGCCGAGCAGTACAACGAGGGCAAGCTTGCCGACCAATTGATAGACTTTTACAACCGAATATCAGAAAAATGAAAACGAACTGCTTCAAGAAACTCATCCTAACGGCCCTGATGGTGGTCGTGGCCGGCATTGCGTCGGCGCAGCTCACCATTCCCGGCACCAACATCACCTACCGCCTCAACAGCGAGGACTGGCGCTACCTGCGCACGTTCGAGTTGGCCGAGGGCGGCGACGTCTACCTTTACTGCTACACGGGGCACGTGCTGGTGGACATGGAGGGCGACACCGTGCTGCCTTTCCTGCGCATCTATGTCAACAAGGACTACGACGGCGACCTGTATGAGCTTGCCTACGAGCGCTACGAGGCCCAGCCGTTCCAGTCGCTCAAGGAATACACCAAGGGCGAGGGACTGCCGTCGAAGGGTGGCATAGGCTACATCGGAGCCTACACCAATCCCACGGACCAGAAGGATTACCAGTTTTACATGACCTATTTCAAAGACCGTGGCACCTCGGTGGAGTTCCGGCTGGAGACCACCAAGGACACCTTCGAAGAGATGGACTTTGAATTCAAAGATATTCTGAGCTCAATAAAATAGTGACAATGAAAAGACTCTTGACAATATTGGGATGCTGCATGCTGGCCACCGCAACGATGGGGCAGGGCGTGCTGCTCGATTCGCTCAGCGACTACCAGGCCCGCTTCACGAAGCTGAACAAGGCCTATGCCAAGTCGCCCGACAATGTAGAGGCCCTCTACAATCTGGCGCAGTTCTATTTCGACAACTCGCACCCCATGCGCAATCTGCCCATGGCCATGAAGTACATACAGCGTGCCGAGGCATGCCACATCAAGCTCATCGAGGACGACCACACGGGCGAGCTTGCCCGCCTAGTGCGCAACGACATAACCCTCACCACCATCCGCCAGACCAAACAGGCCATCATCGATGCCGCCTACAACACCATCGAGGTGCGCACCGATATGTCGGGTGTGGAGCTGGACACCTACCTCGACGCTTTCGGCATCGACATGGAGCTAGTGCGCCTGCTGCGCCAGCGCCGCATCAACCAGGTGTACGACGACTGCCTGAAGAAGGGCACGGCGGATTCGTACTACCACTTCATCGAGGTCTATCCCGGCACCACCGAGGCTGAGCAGATGGAAGAGCGTATGGCCCGGTTGGCCCCCGGCATGTTCGAGGGTGTGACGACCGAAGAGCAGGCCGACGCCATCGCCGCGCGCTATCCGCAAAGCCCCTCGGTGCAGCGTTCGGCCGAGAAGCAGAAGAGCCGTCTGGCATACGCCGTTGCCAGCAAGCGCAACGATGTGGCAGGATACATGGCTTTCCTTGAACGTTACCCCTCCAGCGACGAGAGCCAGCAGGCCCGCGACCGGCTGGACAACCTCCTCGAGGTGACCTACGCCAAGTGCAAGACCGCCATGGACTACGCCCTCTTCGCCAACACCTATTCCGACATTCCCCTTGCCGACAAGGCCTTGGCCGAGGTGCGAAAACTGCTTGCCAAGCAGCAGGATGTGGCGGCGGCGCGCTACTACCTGGAGCATTTCAAGTTCGACCCCGCCTACAACGAGGTCTACAACCTCTACTATTCCTGGCATGCCGCCGAGGGCAACGGCGAGCCCATCAAGAGCTTCAGCCGCGAGCATCCCGACTTTCCTTTCCAGCGTGCTATCGACAACGACCTTGAGTCGGCCAAGATAATCGACCGCATCAACTTCATGGAGGACTTCCTCGAGGTGGAGTATAACCGCTATGCCGGCTATGTGCGCCAGCTGATGGGCAAGCGCATCGCTTTTGTGCCCCTGCAGCGCATGATCCAGGTGATGCTCACCACGCGCAACTATCAGGCCGCCCTCGACCGTGTGCGCCGGTTCGACCTTTGCTTCGAGAACCTTTCCAACGCCGAGTACAAGGAGTTGCAGCGCATTCTGTCGGCCCCTGCCACGGGCCGCAAGCTTACCAAGGAGTTTTCGGCCACCTACCACGTCATGAACCCCTGCCTCAACGAGGCCGACGGGCGCCTGTATTTCACTCGCACGGCCGGTGCCAGCCACCGTATCTGCTACGCCGTGAAGGACAACGGCCAGTGGCGTCCGGCGGGTGAGGTATCCTTCAGCTCGACGGTCGACCGCGACGGCATCACGCTCTTCGGCTTTTATGCCGGAGGCACGCGCATGCTCCTCGGTTCGGACGGCAACATCATGATGGCAGAGAAAGACGGCGAATCGTGGCGCATCACTGACATTCCGCCATATCCAGTTAATACCGACTATGTCGAGACCGATGCCTACATGCTGCCCGACGGCAGTGGCCTCCTGCTGGCCTCCGACCGTCCCAACGGCTACAACCTGCAGTCCTCCGGTGCCTATTTCCATGGCGACACGGCCTTGGCCACCGACCTTTACTATATTCCTTATAATAATAGTACGTGGGGAACGCCCGTCAACCTGGGCCCCGCCATCAATACGCCCTACAGCGAACGTTGTCCCATCATGAGCCGTAACCTGAAGACCATGTACTTCGTTACAGACGGCCGCGGCGGCCTGGGATACAGCGATATATATGTTGTTACCCGTAACAATGTCCAGGACTGGACCTCGTGGTCCACGCCTCAGAATGCCGGCAAGGAACTCAATTCGGGCTATACCGAGACCTCCCTCAGTTTCGGCCCTGACGAGAAGCGAATCTACCTCTCCATCAATTCCAGTCTCGGCACCTTCTCCGCATACAGTTTCCCCACATGGCACGATGCCTCCAACTCCTATGAGCCCTACACCCTCGACATTCTCGGCATGGAGTCGAACCTTTTGCGTGTCCGCGTGGCCGACATGAACCAACAGTCGGTGGTGCAGACGGTCGACTGCTCCGGAGAGAGCAACATGCTTACTATCAATGTCTACAAGGGTAAGACCTATGCCGTAATGGGTGATGCCGGACTCTATTTTGTCCCTGCTGTCATCATCAAACCCGGAGAGAAAAGCAAGCAGCGTCTGAAAGGATACACCTTCCCGGTGATGGTGGCATCCGACAAACCGATACAGCTCTACGCCGTCGACTTCAATGCCGCGGGCACAGAGCTCACCCCCATCGCGCGCATGCAACTCGAACAGCTGGCGCAGTTCCTTAGCCACAACCCCGACGGTATTGCCGAATTCTGCATCGACGTGGCAGGTACGGACGACAAACTGTGCTACAACCTCTCCCTCGAACGGGGCCGGCTCATCCGCGATTTCATGACCGAGCAGGGGTTCGACAGCTCCCGTGTCATCATCTCGGCCTATGGCAACGTAAACGTCAAGAAGAAAGGTAAATCGGGCGTCGCCGTCCGTTTCAGAGAACAATAAAAACCAAAGCATTATGGAACAACACCGTATTATCATGGTTGACGGCCGTGCCGTTCATTACCGCGACGAGGGTCGCAGCAATAGCAAGGTGGTAGTCCTGCTCCATGGCTTCCTGCAAAGCCTCGATGTATGGAGCTCCTACGTGCTCACCTACATGCACGACCTGCGTGTTATTACCATCGATCTTCCGGGACACGGCCATTCCGAGTGTTTCGCCGAAGTGCATTCGATGGATTTCATGGCGCGAATCGTGAAGACGGTGCTCGATGAAGCTGGTGTTGACCAGTGTGTTATGATAGGACATTCCATGGGTGGCTATGTCGCCCTGGCCTTTGCCGAGAAGTACCCCTATTCGCTCCGCGGACTCGGACTTGTCAATTCGCATGCCCTCTCCGACAGCGAGCACCATCAGGAATGCCGCAGGACGGTCTGCGAGCAGGTGCTCGAAAACCGCGCTTCCTATATCGTCAACTTCGTTCCAACGCTCTTCGACGAATCCAGTCGTGCTGCCTTGTCTCAGGATATCAAGGACCTTCAGGACCAGTGCCTTGAGACTCGTGCCGAATCCATCATTGCGGCACAGAAGGGCATGTTGGCACGCCCTTCCCGCATCGGTGTCCTTCAGCAGTTGGAGGTGCCTGTGCTTTTTGTCTATGGCAAGAACGACAACCGTATTCCCCTCGAGATTGCCATCACGCAGGCCATGCTCCCTCACCACTCCGAAATACTCCTCCTCGACCATGTGGGCCATATGGCTTTCATGGAAGACCGCGACTATGTTAAACCTCGCATTAAGAACTTTGTAGATACCTGCTATTATTAAATATTTTGTTAAAAACCGAAAAAAATTTTTCCAATTGAAAAAATAAGTGTACATTTGCCGTATTCAAAAAAAAACAATGTTTAACATAATAAATTGAGTAACATGAAAGTAAACGAAATCATGGCCAACCTGGAGGCCAAACATCCTGGTGAAAACGAATACTTGCAGGCCGTCCGCGAGGTCCTCGAGACCATCGAAGAGGAATACAACAAACACCCCGAGTTCGAGGCTAACAAAATCGTCGAGCGCATCGTCGAGCCCGATCGTATCTTCACCTTCCGTGTGACCTGGGTCAACGATAAGGGCGAGGTTTGCACCAACCTCGGCTACCGCGTGCAGTTCAACGCCGCCCTCGGCGCCTACAAGGGTGGTCTCCGCTTCCACAAGGCCGTTAACGTCAGCATGCTGAAGTTCCTCGGCTTCGAGCAGATCTTCAAGAACAGCCTCACCATGCTGCCTCTCGGCGGTGGTAAGGGTGGTTCCGACTTCGACCCCGTTGGAAAGAGCGACGCCGAAATCATGCGCTTCTGCCAGGCCTTCATGTATGAGCTGTGGCGCAACATCGGTCCCGATCAGGACAGCCCCGCCGGTGACGTCGGAGTTGGCGGTCGTGAGATCGGCTACCTCTATGGTGCCTACAAGAAACTCGCCCGCGAGCACTCCACTGGTGCTCTGACCGGCAAGAGCTACGGCTGGGGTGGTTCCCTCATCCGTCCCGAGGCCACCGGTTTCGGTGCCATCTACTATGTCGACCGCATGGTCCGCGAGAAGGGTGACACCCTCGCTGGCAAGCGCATCGCCCTCTCCGGCTTCGGTAACGTTGCTTGGGGTGCTGCCACCAAGGCTGTCGAACTCGGTGCCAAGGTCGTCGCCATCAGCGGCCCCGACGGTGTCTGCGAGATCGAGAACGGTATCACCAAAGACATGATCGACTACATGCTTGTCATGCGTGCCTCCAACCGCAACAAGGTTCAGGATATGGCCGACAAGTTCCCCGGCCAGTGCAAGTTCACCGCCGGCAAGAAGAGCTGGGTTGTGAAGTGTGACATCGCTATGCCCTGCGCCTTCCAGAACGAGCTCGCCGAGGAAGATGCCAAGATGCTCCTCGCCAATGGCGTGAAGTATGTTGCTGAGGTCTCCAACATGGGTTGCCAGCCCGCCGCCATCGCCGCCATCCAGGCCGCCAAGGTTCCCTTCGGCCCCGGTAAGGCTGTCAACGCCGGTGGTGTTGCCACCTCTGGCCTCGAGATCTGCCAGAACGCTGAGCACCGCAACTGGACCGCTGAAGAGGTCGACAAGAACCTCCACACCATCATGAACAACATCTACGACATGTGCGTCGAGCACGGTCGCGAGGCTGATGGCCACATCAACTACGTGAAGGGCGCCAACATCGCCGGCTTCATGCGTGTTGCCAAAGCCATGGTTGCTCAGGGTATCATCTAATCTTGATAAACCATCATTAAAAAAGGTCGCCCAATCGGGCGGCCTTTTTTTGTTTCTGTATGTTGTCAGGAGCGAAGTCCGCAAGCCCTTTCGAAGTCCTTGCGGAGCCCTCGGCCCAGGGTGGTCTGTTGGGCCACGAATTCCCCACGGTTGGCCTCCACGGGCTCCCATCCCTCCGGCGTCAACGCCATATCCCAGCCGATGTAGGTCATGCCGTCCATCGCCAGGGCCATCTGTCGCGTCAGCGCCAACAGCTCCTGCCACCTGGGTATTTGCTCGCCCTGGTAGCGGATGCCGCTGTCGGGATGGAACAGGTATACGTTGCCGTGCTCGTCGTATCCGTCGGTGATGATGAGGCCGCTGGCATCGTCGATGGAGGCGAAGATGCCACCCTGCGCCCCGTTGTCCACGAACACCCCTTTCCGGCCTGTGCGAATGAACGACGTGAAGAACTTCACCTCGCCGCCCCTGCGGAAGGTGTTGATGCGTATGGTGTTCACCGAGTCGGCGTTCCACCTTGCCGTCGCCTCGTCCTGACGGATACACTGCTCGACAAGGCAGCCCTTGCGGCTCTCCAGCAGCTTCTCCCATTCCTCTCTTGTCGAAGCCCGCAGCAGCTCCACTCCGCGCCCGCCGCATTGGTTGGCGGGCTTGGCCACCAGGCGTCCTTCCCGTTCGCCCAGGGCGACGGCCTTTTGCAGCGAGGCCATGTCGTCCAGCCGTACAATCTGCCGGTGGTAGTGGGGCTTCAGCCGTTGGTAGGTCTTCCATTTGTTGGCCACCGTGCGCTCGCCCGCGCGGCTGTTCACCCTCCGGCACAGCTTGTCCCTCACGGCGTCGGTCAGGTATTCCCGCCGCTCCTCCTCGCTCATCCCGGCGAAGCCGTAGAGGTCGTATTCCTCGTAGAAGGTGCCGTGCAGCAGCGTCTCGTGGCATTTGTCTCTGTCGCCTCCGGCCAACGCCAAATATCGGCGGTACTTCCACGGCAACAGGGTCTTATATAATAAAATGTACGGGTGCATAACCAATGTTTTCTGCTGCAAAGTTACTATTTTTTTCGCAATCGCGGAGCAAAAGTTCTCTCTGGCACAATAACTTTCGTCATTTCCCGTTGTGTAGAACATGAAGTGCAAGTATCACGAAACCGATGGTTCTGGCAACCTCCTCCGGCGTTGGACGGCGGCGGTTGTGCTCGTCGTTGTGCTTCTTTTCGGACTTGCCGTGGCGGGGTGCCATCGAATGTTGCAGAGCCCGGAGGTCTACGGCATGGTAAGCCCGGTTGTGAAGACCTACGAGAAGGTTTCCTTCGACGATGGCTCCTGGACAGCCAACCGTGTCGAAAAACCCTTCTCCGTTGTCAGCGACGAGGGCCTCCTTTCGTGGGATGCAGCCCACTACGATGAAATACGCCGTTACGTCTACGACACCACCTCCATGTGGCAGGGCAACTTCGCTTTCTTCCCGCTATTTCCGCTTGTATGGCGCCTGTCCCATCTCGGCCCTGTCGGCATCTCTGTGCTCAACTGGATGCTCTTTGCCATCGGACTGGTGCTGGTGGCGCTCATTTTTGGCAATTCCTTGCCATGGTGGAACTGTCTGTTGCTCCTGTGCGCCCCTTATCTGGTGATCTTCATGGTGCCCTATAGCGAGGCTGTCTTCTTCCTCGGCATCGCCGCAGGACTCTACGGACTGTCGCGCAATCGCTACTGGCTCTACTTCTTGGGTTTCTTTTTGGCCTGCACCACTCGGGCTGCCGGCAATATTATCGTCGTTGCATGGGTGATTGTCGATGTGCTTTCGGCAATCTACTCCCGCTCGGGCATGCTCCAGCTGGGACGCAGTCTCTTGCGCCATCTGGCCCCTGTCGTGCTGGGCGTGTTGGCCGTGATGCTGCTGCAGCACATCCGTGGCGCCGAGCATTGGTTCGAATATGTGTTGGCCCAGCGCGAGTGGGGCAAAGAATGGGCTTGGCCCTCATGGCCATTCTCCGACTGGAGCGAGGAGGGAAAGAGCGTCTCTCAACCTTTGGTTTACATGCTTCTTGTTCCGTCGCTAGTGTGGCTTGCGCTAAAGCTGTGGCACGCATTGAAGCCCAACACCCCTCGGACCCTCGACACTATGGAGCAAATCCGTCTGCTCTCTGTGCTTTTCTTTGTAGGCAATGTCTTGTTGGCCCTTTTCACACAGCAGGGGAGCCTCTTCTCGCAGGCCCGGTTGCTCACGTGTACCCCCTTCTTCTGTTTCCTTGTGCTCGATTTCGCGCGCTCGCCGCTTCCCCGAGCCTGGCGTTGGGGGCTCGCGGCGGCCATCCTCGTGGCGGTGTTGCTATGCCTGCAGTTTTTCACGCACGCCTATATGCTGGGTGCATGGCTGGTCCTGCTGCTGGCCGTGATGGTTTTCTTTGGAAACACGATGCGCCCCTGGATGCGATGGACCCTGATAGGCATCACCTTGGCCATCAATATATTCTGGACCGCCTACCTGTTTGACTGCTTCCTCATCGGGGGCTGGATTTTCACCTGAAACCTGTATTATTGTATGAAAAGAATAGAAATCATCAACGGACCCAACCTCAACCTCACGGGCCGCCGCGAGCCCGAGGTCTACGGCACCACCACCATGGAAGACTGCGTGACCCGGCTGCGCCAGGCCTTCCCTGACGTCGAGATAGGCTACTACCAGAGCAACGTCGAGGGCGAGCTTATCAGCCACATCCAGCAGGTCGGCTTCTCCGCCGACGGCCTCGTGGTCAACCTCGGCGGCTACAGCCACACCTCCGTGGCCCTGCGCGACGCCCTCCTGGCCGTCCCCGCCCCTAAGGTCGAGGTGCACCTGAGCAACATCTTCGCCCGCGAGGACTACCGCCACCATTCCTACATCTCCTCCGCCTGCCGCGGCATGATCTGCGGCCTCGGCCTCCAAGGCTACGAGCTGGCCATCCGCAGCCTCCTGCAGTAATTTGTTGCAATCGTGATTGTCATAGCGGCCCTGGGTCCGTGGGATTGTACCCATGGCCGATAGCCGCCGTCCCCTCGTTGACCTCCGCGGGCGCTGCGGATATTATCTCGCCCGTCTCCGGGTCGACGGTCTCCCCGGAGACCCCGGATAATCCGGAAACTCCGGAAGCTCCGGAATCTCCGGAAATTCCGGAAACTCCGGCTTCTCCGGAAAATCCGGCAAACCCGGCATACGCCGTCTCCGAGCAGCGCCCCTGGGCGTCCTGCGCGAAGGCATAGACATGGAGCGCCGGCGTCCCGCCGGCAAAGAAAGCGTCCGGCAGCGCCACGCTCGCCCGCTGCATGCGGCGGTAGACGGCGTTGCTTAGGTAGCCCTGCTCAAGCTCCTCGTTGTAAATCCAAAAGTATACGTTGTCGAAGCTCTGGCAGCTCCGGCGCAGGGGGTTCTTCTCGAACCTGACGTTCAGCACGTTGTCCCCGTCCACCGAGGCTTCGGTCAGCGCCACGGGCGCCACGGGGCCGCCGCTGACCTGCAGGGCGGCGTAGTCCACCTTCAGGGCACCGTCCACGGCGCTGAAAGCCTGCTGGTTGGCCTTGACGAAGAGGTTCAGCGTGGTCATGTTCATCTCGTCGGCCGGGAGCTTGAGGCCGATGTTCACGGCCCAGCGCATCCTGCCGGCGAGCTGCACCTCGGCCTTGAACAGGGCGCGGTGCGCCTGCTGCGCCTCGGTGCGCGGGTTGTTGACGAATCGCGACTGCGAGCGCATGCACCACAGTCCCTTCCAGCGGTATCCCACCACCGGCCCGAGCTTCCCGTTGAAGCCCCCAAGGAATCCTTCTGTCTGTTTAGCCATAGGCGAAAGTGTTTGATATTAAACGTTTTAAAACGGCGAAATAAATTTTCTTTAACGGCGAATTAATCGAATTTTACGAATGCTACGCGGGTCAATTACAGGCGAATTACGCGAATTATTTGCTGCCGCAGGTTGTCGATTGTTCTCTTCTGTAGAGACGCGGCATGCCGCGTCTCCATGAAATGCTTCTGTCTACCGGGGAGACGCAGCACGCTGCGTCTCTACATCGGGGGGGCGGGTGTTTGCCCGGGGAGACGCAGCACGCTGCGTCTCTACAGAAGGGGAGGGCAAATGGTTGGTTGATAGAGGTTAAGGTAGTGTTTCTAGTTTGTTTTCCAGTTAAGATAACGTTATCCTCGCTTTATTATTGCTTACTTTTAAAAATTTTCATAAGGAGGGGGTAAGGAGGGGAGTAAGAGAGGAGTAAGAGGGGATGGCTATTCGGTGCTGGTTTTCAGCGGGGTTGGGAAGGGGTGAAATGGCGGAAAAGTGATGTTGGTGACAAATTTTCATCAAAGGATTTTCAAACACGTAAACCGTTGAATCCCAAAACGAAATCAGGAAAACGACCCGCGGCAGCAAAAATTCGCGTAATTCGCCAGTAATTGACCTGCGCAAGCCCAATTCGTATAATTCATTTCATTCGCCGTTTCGAAGAGAGTCATCCGCCGGGAGAAAAAAAGTTTTCGCCGGGGCTTGGAAATGTCGGGGATTTTGGTTATCTTTGCAGATGTGGATTGTCGGGGCGGTTGTGTGCAACTGCCTGGCATCCACATGTTAATGATGTTGGATTTGATAATTAAAACATATTATTTATGGCAAAGATCAACAAACTGATGGGTAAGGGTGCCTACGAGTGGAAATTCAGCACGGTGGGCGGTGTGACACGTGTGAACATCGAGACGGGTGCCGATGTGGCGCACCTGAACGAGCTGGACCAGAAGCTGTGGACGGTGCTGAGCTGTCCGGTGAGCGGCCTGGAGTTCGACGAGAAGACGCTGCGTCTGATGGATTCGAACAACGACGGCCGCATCCGCGTGGGCGAGGTGGTTGGTGCGTCGCAGTGGCTCACCAAGGTGCTGAAGGACATGAACTACCTGCTCGAGGGCAAGGACTGCATCGACTTCAGCCAGGTGCAGGCCGACAGCGACGAAGGCAAGGAGGTGCTGGAGAGCGCCAAGCTGATACTGAAGCAGCTGGGTGCCGAGAAGGAGAGCATTTCGCTGGCCGACGTGGCCGAGTACATGGCCGGCTACGAGGAGAAGTGCAAGGCCGAGTACACCGCCGCCAATCCCGACCCCTTCGAGCCGCCCTACGGCGACAAGAGCAACGATGCCGAGGCCGCGGTGAATGCCCTGCGCGCCAAGGTTGCCGACTGGTTCATGCGTTGCAAGCTGGTGCAGTTCGACGAGGAGGCCTCCGGGGTGCTCGACGTGCAGGTGGAGAAGATTGCCTCCATCAGTGCCAACAACCTGGCTGCCAGCACCGCCGAGATTGCCGACTACCCGCTGGCGCGTCCCTCTAAGGAGGCGTTGCTGCCCTTGAACGGCGGCATCAACCCCGCCTGGCAGGGCCAGTTTGCCACGCTGAAGGCTTTGGTGCTGGATGTTGACTTTGCCGGCAAGGAGAGCATCAGCGAGGAGGAGTGGAACGGAGTGCTGGCCAAGGTGGACGCCTACACGGCCTGGAAGGCTGCCGGCGAGACAGCGATGAACGAGGCCGTGGCCGAGCAGCTGAAGGTGCACTCCGCCGCCATCGAGCCCGTGGAGAAGCTGCTGCGCCTCTGCCGCGACTTCTTCAAGCTGCTGCGCAACTTCGTTGTCTTCAAGGACTTCTATAACCGCGCTCCCGGCACCGAGGCCATCTTCCAGGCCGGTGTGCTCTTCGTCGACCAGCGCAGCTGCGAGCTGTGCGTGAAGGTGAGCGACATGCCCAAACACCTGGCCACCGCCGGCAAGAGCGGCCTGTACCTGCTGTACTGCCATTGCGTCAGCAAGGTGCTGGGCAAGGAGATGGACATCGCTGCCGCCGTGACCGACGGCGACATCAAGGAGCTGCACGAGGGCAAGAACGCCGTCTTCTATGACCGTGCGGGCAACGACTGGGACGCCACCATCACCAAGATTATCGACAATCCCATCTCCATCCGCCAGGCTTTCTGGAGCCCCTACCGCAAGTTTGGCAACTGGATTACCGAAAAGATTACCAAAAACGCCCAGGAGAAAGAGGCGAAGCAGTTTGAGAACATGACCGCCAAGGCCGACGAGACGAGCACCAGCCTCACCGCCAAGCCCGACGATGCTGCCGCTGCTGCCGCCAAGGCCGACGAGAAGAAGGCCCAGGTGTTCGACATAGCCAAGTTCGCCGGTATCTTTGCCGCCATCGGCCTGGCCCTCGGTGCCATCGGCGCCGCTTTGGCCACGCTGGGCGGATTCGTCATGGACAAGTGGTACAACATCATCCTGCTCATCGCCGCCGTGGTTATCTTCATCTCCGGCCCGTCGATGCTGCTGGCGTGGCTCAAGCTGCGCAAGCGCAACATCGGCCCGCTGCTGAACGCCAACGGCTGGGCCATCAACTCGGTGGTGAAGATCAACACCACCTTCGGCCAGACCCTCACCTCGATGGCCAAGTTCCCGAAGGTGGTGGGCAAAGACCCTCTGGCCGACAAGAAGATGGCCTGGTGGAAGAAGTGCCTCATCTGGCTCGTTGTCCTGGCCGCGTTGTTCGTCGTCGGCTTCCGCCTGGTGGAGCACCGCTGGGTATGGGAGCCCAAGCCCGTCGAGGTGGAAGAGGTGGTGGCCGAAGAGGCCGTTGCCGGAGGAATGGTGGGTGATACTATTCTCATGGTGAGACCTAAGGTTGATGAAGACGGCGTGCCTTTGTATGATGAGGATGGAGAACCCATTATGGAAACATACACCCATGTCGTAACCGAGGAAGAACTCTGATGATAAAGAAATCATTCATATTCCCGCTGCTCTTTGCCCCGCTGCCTTTGATGGGGCAGGGGCAGCGGGATGCTTTCTCCACGTACACCATCGGATGGTGGAACGTGGAGAACCTCTTTGATACGCGCGACGACCCGAAAACCAATGACGACGAGTTCACGCCCGAGGGTGAGAAGCATTGGACGCGGCGCCGGTTGTCCAACAAAGTGAACGGCTTGTACAAGACGCTAGTGATGATGGACCTGCCGGACGTGGTGGGGCTGGGCGAGGTGGAGAACAAGTACGTGCTGCGGGAGTTGTGCCAGGGGACACCGTTGGCCAAGGCCCACTACCGCTACGTGCATTATGACTCGCCCGACCGTCGCGGCATCGACGTGGCCCTCATCTACCGTTCGGACCGCTTCACGGTCACCGACTCGCACCCTGTGCATGTGAGCGACAGCGCCGACGGCTTCTACACGAGAGACATCCTCGTGGTGGAGGGCGTTACGGCCGAGGGCGACACGCTGTGTGTGCTGGTGAACCATTGGCCGTCGAAGAGGGGCGGCGAGGAGGCTGACGCGCGGCGGCTGGAGATAGCGCAGACGTTGCGGACGCTGATGCTCGAACTGAAGAAGAAGCATCCGGAGGCCGCCGTTGTTGCCGTGGGCGACATGAACACCACCGCCGACGAGCCGGCCGTGGCCGACGGCATGGGCTTCGGCGACGACAGCGTCAACGCCGACGGCATTCGCAACCTCATCCATCGGTTGCCGAACGACTGGGGCAGCCACAAGTACCAGGGCGAATGGCGATACATCGACCAGGTCTTCCTGTTGGCCGACGCCCCGTGGGAGGTGAAGAAGCTGAAACTGCTGAAATTCGACCACCTGCTGACCGACGACAAGGGCCAGACGGGCCAGCGCCCCAAGCGCACGCACCGCGGCCCCCTGTACGAAGGCGGCCTGAGCGACCACCTGCCGCTGCTGCTGAAGCTGGTGTGTGCAAAATAATTTTGCTCTTTGCAGAAGTTTGTGTATTTTTGCAAATTGTACAGAAAAGAAAGGAAACAATATAGATATGTATAGAACAAATACTTGTGGCGAGCTGAGACTTGCCAATCTGGGACAGACTGTCACCCTCTGCGGGTGGCTGCAGCGTAGCCGCGACCTCGGCGGCATGACTTTTATCGACCTGCGCGACCGCTACGGCATCACGCAGCTGGCCTTCAACATGGAGACCAATGCCGACCTCTGCGAGAAGGCTCGCAAGCTGGGGCGCGAATATGTGCTTCAGGTGACCGGAAAGGTCATCGAGCGCAGCTCGAAGAACACGAAGATTCCCACCGGAGAGATTGAGATCGAGGTCACGGAGCTGAATGTCCTCAACGAGGCCAAGACGCCTCCCTTCACCATCGAGGACCAGAGCGACGGCGGCGACGACCTGCGCATGAAATACCGCTACCTCGACATCCGTCGCAACCCCGTTCGCAAGAACCTCGAGATGCGCCACCGCATGGCCATGCTGGTGAGAAACTATCTCTCGGATAGAGACTTCCTGGAGATTGAGACCCCCATGCTCATCAAGAGCACGCCCGAGGGTGCCCGCGACTTTGTGGTGCCCAGCCGTATGAATCCCGGCGAGTTCTACGCCCTGCCGCAGAGCCCGCAGCAGTACAAGCAGCTGCTAATGGTGGCCGGCATGGACCGCTACTTCCAGATTGTGCGTTGCTTCCGCGACGAGGACCTGCGCGCCGACCGCCAGCCGGAGTTCACGCAGATTGACTGCGAGATGAGTTTCGTGCACCAGGAGGATGTGCTGAACATGTTCGAAGGCCTGGCCAAGCACCTCTTCAAGGAGATGAAGGGCATCGAGTTCGGCCAGTTCCCCCGCATGACCTGGCACGACGCCATGCGCCTCTACGGCAGCGACAAGCCCGACCTGCGCTTCGGCATGGAGTTCAA
>Ga0326511_10000681_pt1 | contig 29754 bp, 47 predicted proteins | sample 0_2496_0518_D_FD_203701 | JGI IMG/M metagenome (GOLD analysis project Ga0326511, IMG submission 203701) | Bovine rumen microbial communities from UC Davis, California, United States - 0_2496_0518 | ecosystem: Host-associated > Mammals > Digestive system > Stomach > Rumen | place: USA...
AGGGCTTGCACACCAGAACGACCCTCCCGACTGGGTGGTATCGCGCCGCCCCGCGCCCTGCCGCTACAATCCCGTGTCTTTTGGAGGACGAATGACCGAGCTGCGCGTGACCATGACCCCGACGGACGAGCTGGTGCCCTACGCGGGCAACGCCAAGGAGCACCCCGAGGAGCAGGTCGAGCAGATAGCGGAGAGCATCCGCACCTTCGGCTTCAACGACCCCGTGGGTGTCTGGCACGACGAGCAGGGGCGCCCCGTCATCATCGAGGGCCACGGGCGCGTGCTGGCCGCGCGGGAGCTGGGGCTGGACGAGCTGCCCACCATAGCGCTCGACCACCTCACCGACGCTCAGCGCCGCGCATACGTGCACGTGCACAACCAGACCACGCTCACCTCGGGCTTCGACCTCGAGGTGCTGGCGTCCGAGCTGGACGCCCTGCCCGAGTTCGACTGGCAGGCCTACGGCTTCGACGTGGACGAGCTGCTGGAGCCTGTGCCCGACGCCCCCGAGGAGGACGTCCCCGACGCCCCCGAGGAGCCGCGCACGAGACCCGGCGACCTCTGGCTGCTGGGGCGGCACCGGCTGCTGTGCGGGGACAGCACCGACCCCGCACAGGTGGAGCGCCTCATGGGGGGGCGGCAGGCAGACCTGCTGCTCACAGACCCGCCCTACAACGTGGCCTACGGGCAGGAGAACGGCAACAGCGGCTGGGACCCCGTGAAGGGGAAGCGCCGCAAGGACCGAAAGACCATCCAGAACGACAACTTCAGCGACGAGATGGCCTTCCAGCGCTTCATCGAGGACGCCATGAGGGCGGGGGCGGCGCACATGCGCCCCGGGGCCTCGTGGTACGTCTGGTTCGCCGCCATGCACGGCCCCGCGGTCTTCGCCGCGTGCGCCGACGCGGGCCTTCACCTCAAGCAGGAGCTGGTGTGGGTGAAGAACCACTTTACGCTCGGCAGGAGCGACTACCAGTGGCAGCACGAGCCATGCCTCTACGGCACCGTGGCGGGCGGCTCGCACTACTTCGCCCCGACGCGCGCGGAGACGACCATCGTAGACGACACCGTGAACCTGAAGCGGCTGGGGAAGGCCGACCTGCGCAGGATGCTCGAGGAGATCCTGTCGCCCGACGCCCCGACCTCGGTGCTGCGCTTCGACAAGCCCGTGGCGTCCGCCGAGCACCCGACCATGAAGCCCGTCCCGCTCTTCGCCCGCCTCGTGCGAAACAGCAGCCGACGCGGAGACGCCGTGCTGGACCTGTTCGGCGGCAGCGGCACGACCGCCGTGGCCTGCGAGCAGATGGGCCGCGACGCATACCTGATGGAGCTGGACCCCGGCTACTGCGACGTCATAGTCGCGCGCTGGGAGCGCCTGACTGGGAGGAAGGCGACGCTCGCGGGGCAGGAGTAGGAGGGACCCATGACCGAGGCCGAGAGGATATGCGCGGGCATCCCCGAGAAGCTGCGCCCCTACGCCACCGAGCTGGCGGAGAACGTGGTCTTCCAGTGCTCGAAGCTCGCCGAGACGCGCAGGGCCATGCAGCGCTCCAACCAGCAGCTCGTGGTGGCCTACGACAACGGCGGCGGGCAGCGCGGCGTGCGCAAGCACCCCATCTACGAGGCCTACAACCAGCTTATGGCCAACTACCGCAAGAGCCTGCAGCAGCTCACCGAGCTTCTGCAGACCTACGGCATGGACGACCCGCGCGACGAGGACAGCCCGCTGCAGCGCATCCTCGCGGCGGCCGAGGAGCTGTCATGAGGGTCGGGAGCCAGACCCCGACCTACAGCTGGTGCGCCTCGTACTCGCGCACCGAGGGCAAGCTCGCCGCCGACCTCGCCGACGCATACGGCATGCCGCCGCACCCGTGGCAGCGCCTGCTGCTCAACGACTGGCTGGCGCTGGACGACGACGGGCGCCTGCTCAACAGCATGTGCGTGCTGCCCGTGCCGCGTCAGAACGGCAAGACGGGCGTCTGTGACCCGCGCGAGACCGAGGGCCTCATCATCCGCGGCGAGTGGATCCTGCACACGGCCCACGAGTACCAGACGGCCAAGCTCGCCTTCGACCGCCTGCGCGCCAAGTTCGGGAGCCGCCGCAACGACCCAAACGCCCGCTTCCCCGAGCTGAACCGCCTCGTGAGCCACTACACCACCAGCGCCAACCAGATGGTGCTCGACCTCACCAACGGCGGGCACATCGAGTTCAGGACGCGCGGCGGCAACGACGACGCCGGCCGCGGCGGCACCTTCGACCTCGTGGTGATAGACGAGGCCCAGAACTATACCGACGCGCAGGACGCGGCCCTAAGCCCGCTGAACTCCGCGGCGCCGCACGGCAGCCCCCAGACCATCCTGATGGGCACCGTGCCGAACCCGGAGAAGGCCCTGAAGGGGGAGAAGTTCGCCTCCATCCGGGCCTCGATGCACGAGGACCCCTACGCGGGCGGCTGCATCCACGAGTGGGGCGCGCCCGAGGTCGGCGACCCGCTCGACGTTGGCCGCTGGTACCAGTACAACCCGAGCCTGGGATACCAGCTCCTCGAGCCTGCCCTCATGAAGGACGCCCGCACCATGAACGCGGACACCTTCGCGCGGGAGCACCTCGGGTGGTGGCCCGAGGCCATAGCGACATCCGCGCCCATACTGCGGCGCGACTGGGACGCGTGCCGCACCGACGCCCCCGAGCGCGGCGACGTGGTGTGCTACGCCGTGAAGTTCAGCCCCGACGGCGCGGTGGGGACGCTGGCCGCCTGCCACCGCAACGAGGGCCTGCCGCCGTTCGTGTACGTGGTGGACAGCCGCTCGCTGGGGCACGGGATCGCGTGGTTCGTGCACGCCCTCACGAAGGTGCGGCAGGAGGCCGCGCTCTTCGTGATAGACGGCCCGTCCAACAGCCAGAACCTCGTGGACCGCCTCATATCGGAGCGGATCCCGAAGAACCAGATCTGCAGGCCGCGCACGCAGGACGTGGCGGCCGCGTGCTCCTCGCTGTGCAACGCCGTGAAGGAGCGCGCCGTGACGCACTACGGCCAGGAGGCGCTCGACACCTCGGCCTGCGAGTCCCGCAGGCGCCCGCTGGGCCAGGGCGGCGGCTACGGATTCGCCTCGACCGAGCGCGCCGACGCGACGCTCGTGGAGGCCGCGGCGCTCGCCTACTGGGGCGCCATGACTACCAGGAGGAACCCCAACAGGAAGGCGGTGGCATGGTGACTGACATGGTGACGCAGACGCCCGCGTCCTACCCCGACGGCATGGGCGGCCGGAAGGTGAGCGACGCCCCGCAGCCCGACACCTGGCGCACGCTCTACGTGCAGCCCGCCGACGGCCTGCCCATCGAGATACCCCCGACGCTGCCCGAGCGGTGGGCCTACGAGCTGGCCGACCTGCTCGGGGTATGGGTCCGTAACGTGGGGCGCAACCGCACGCTCTACGCCTACTACGACGGCCGCAACAGGCTGAAGGACCTCGGGATATCGACGCCCCCCGAGCTGCTGTCGGTGGAGACGGTGGTGGGCTGGCCCAACAAGGCCGTCATGGCCATGGCCACGCGCTGCCGCCTCGACGGCTTCACCGCCGCCGACCGCGAGGTGCAGGCGGCGCTCGACGCCCTGTCGCGGCGCAGCAACCTGCCCGCCAAGTACCGCCAGACGGCGGAGGCGGAGGGCGTCTTCGGGTGCTCGTTCGCAACCGTGGGCATGACCGACGGCGGCGCCCGCATCGACATGCACGACGCCGAGCACGCCGCGGCCCGCTGGGACGACGCCCGCGGCCGCACGGCATACGGGCTGACGCTGCGGCTCGGGGACGACGGCAGCCCCGTGGAGCTGACGCTCTACGACGACTACGCCGACGTGTACCTGTGGCAGGAGGGCGCCCGCTGGCGCTGGGAGGCCTACTCGCACCGCATGGGGCGCTGCCTCATGGAGGCCTTCGCGTACCGCCCGACGCAGCGCAAGCCCTACGGCCAGAGCCGCATCACCCGCGCCGTCATGAGCATCACCGACAGCGCCGTGAGGTGCGCGCTTGGAGGGGACATCTCCTTCCAGTTCGCCGTGGCGCCGCAGAAGGTGCTGCTCGGGGCCGACCGCGACGCGCTGGACGGCAAGACCAAGTGGGAGGCCTACATCGGCAACATCCTCGGCGTGAGCTACAACGGGGTGGACGGCGTGATGCCGCAGTTCCTGCAGATGCAGCAGGCCAGCATGCAGCAGTACGTCGACTACATGCGCAGCCTCGCCGCGCGGTTCAGCGGCGAGACCAACGTGCCCATCAGCCAGCTGGGGGTCATACACGACAACCCCAGCAGCGCCGAGGCCATCTACGCGGCCTCCGAGCCGCTCATCATCGAGTGCCAGGACCTCATCGAGAACAACCGCGAGACCATACGCACGCTGGCCTCCATGGCGCTGGCCGCCGAGCGCGGCGTGCCCCTGGACGAGCTGGGGGAGGAGTGGTCCAACTTCACCCCCAACTTCGCCAACCCGGCAATGCCCTCCATCGTCTCGATGGCGGACGCCGCGGTGAAGATAGCGGGCGCCGTGCCGGGCTTCGCTGGCACCGAGAGCTTCTGGAAGATGGTCGGCATGCCCGAGGACGCGCGCCGCGAGGTAGTGGAGCAGGTGTCGCAGGCCAACGCGCAGGCCATGCTCGCGCAGATCTTCGGCGGGCAGGCGCTGGCGCAGGACGGCGGCCAGGATGGCTAGCGTCACCATCTCCCACGCCATCCTCGAGAACTACGCGGAAGGCTCGCGCGCCGTTGGCGAGCGCTCGGCGGCGACGCTGGCAGGCTCGCTGGCGGCCATGGACCTGCGCGACCGCGACCTCGTGGAGGGCCTCGTGGCCGAGGCCTGCCGTGCCGCCTCGCAGGCGGGCAGCGACTACGCCACGCAGTTCTACCGCGGCCTGAGCATCCTGCAGACGGGGGAGGACGTGGACTTCCGCGCCCTGTCCCCCTACGACAGGAAGGCGACCGAGGTGGCCGTGCGCGGCATATACCTGCAGGCCGACCTCGGGGACGGCGAGCTGGACGAGCGGCGCCTCGTGGACGAGCTGACGCGCCGCGTGGTGTTCGAGGCCAACCGGGCCACGAAGGTGGGCGTCTGGCGCATGGGCCAGCAGGACGGGCGCGACGTGCGCTACGCGCGCGTGCCCGTCGGCGCCGAGACCTGCGCGTGGTGCCTCATGACCGCGGGCCTCGGGTACTGGTACATGACCGAGGAGGCCGCCAGCCATACCCACGCGCATTGCGACTGCGTGGTGGTGGCCTCGATAGGCCGCGGGGACGTGGCCATCGAAGGCTACGACTCGACCGTGTACCGCGACATGTGGCGCGAGGCCAACAGGCTGCGCGCCAACGGCGACCTGCCAGACCACATGCTCGAGCACATCGACCGCATGGCCGCCGTGCGCCGCGCCGAGGGCAGGCCGTACCGCGAGGACACCAACGGCACCCTGTACGTCATGAGGCAGCTGTACGGACTCAAGTGAGGAGGAGTGGCATGGCAGAGAGCCGCACCATCAACGAACGCTACGCCGAGCTGGGGGACTCCCTCGTGGAGGGCGAGCCGATGCTCGCGCCCATCCGCGACAGCGGCGCGACGGTGCTCTACCTCGGCAGCGACTACGCCAAGAAGTCCAAGGGCCGCGCCGTCTACGGCGAGTGCGAGCGGGTGGCCGACAAGAACAAGTGGGCCATCCCCGCGGACTTCCTGATCGTGGTCTACGAGCCGAACTGCGCGGGAATGGACGACGAGCACATCAGCCGCCTGCTGTTCCACGAGCTGCTGCACGTCGGGATAGACGTGGACGAGGACGGAGTGGAGCGCTACTCCATCCGCCCGCACGACCTCGAGGACTTCCGCGAGTGCGTCGACCGCTGGGGCGTGGACTGGATAGCCAACTAGCCCCCTTGTGCGTTCGCACAAGCCTCGACCAAAACCCAAGGGAAAACGGCCTCCGCACGGGGGCCTTTTTCATACCCATCCATGCCCCGCACGGGGCGACCCGACGCCCGCACGGGCGAAAGGAGGCCGACATGGCCGAGAACAACGTCACCACGCAGGAGCCGACCCCTCAGGAGCCGCAGGGCACCGAGCCGGTCGACTGGGAGGCCAAGTACAAGGAGGCCGTCGCTCAGTCCCGAAAGTGGGAGGAGCGCTCGAAGGCCAACAAGGAGAAGGCCGACAAGTGGGACGCATACGAGCAGGAGGGCATGAGCGAGGCCGAGAAGCTCGCCAAGCGCGCCGAGAGCGCCGAGGCCGAGCTGGCCAGCCTGAAGGCGGAGGCCCAGCGCCGCTCCGACGCCGACGAGGTGTCGGAGGCCACGGGCGTGCCCGCCAGCCTGCTGCTCCACTGCGCGGACCGCGGGGACATGGAGTCCTTCGCCAAGGAGTACGCGGAGCTGACCAAGCTCCCCGTCGCCCCGCCCGCGCCCCAGAGCCGCGTCATCCGAGACGAGGGAGCCGCCGACGCCGACACCGCGGCGCAGTTCGCGGAGATGGCAGAGCGCTTCTTCCGACACTAAGAGAAAGGGGCCACCATGGCTCTCGCAACCAACCCCATCGACATCAACCGTGGCACCACTGGCCTGACGCTCACCCCGAAGCAGTCCAACGAGATCTGGGCCGCGACCATCGAGCAGAGCGCCGTCATGCAGCTCGCACAGCGCGTGAGCCTGCCGGGCAGCGGCGTCTCCATCCCCATCATCACCGGCGACCCCACGGCCGACTTCGTGGCCGAGACGGCAGAGAAGCCCGTCTCCGAGTCCACCTTCGGCACCAAGATCATGACGCCCTACAAGATCGCGGTCATCGAGATCTTCTCCAACGAGTTCCGCCGCGACTTTGAGGCCCTGTACCGCGAGCTGGTGCGCCGCCTGCCCTACGCAATCGGCAAGAAGTTCGACTCCACCGTCTTCGGCGGCACCGCGCCCGGCACCGGCTTCGACGTCCTGACCGCCGCCACGGCCGTCGGCATCGGAGGCACCGGCACCTACGCCAAGCTGGTGAACGCCTTCACCACCGTCGGCGCCGTGGGCAAGCTGAACGGCTGGGCCATGTCCCCGCAGGGCGAGGGCATCCTCATGCTCGCCACCGACGGCAACGGCTACCCGCTGCTCATGAACAACATCAACAACGACAGCGCAGTGGGCCGCGTGCTCGGCGCCCGCGTGGTCGAGAGCGACCGCGTCTACAAGGCCGGCACCCCCAACATCGTCGGCGTGGCCGGCGACTGGACGCAGGCCCGCTACGGCATCGTGGACGGCATCAACGTCGCCATCAGCGAGGAGGCCACCATCAACACCGGCACCGAGCTGGTGAACCTGTGGCAGCGTAACTGCTTTGCGGTGCGCGCCGAGGCTGAGGTCGGCTTCGTCGTGAAGAACGCTAGCGCCTTCGTGCGCCTGACCGACGCCACCTCCTAAGCCATGAGGCTCGTAAACCCGGTCACGGGGCTGCCCGTGGATGCCGAGGGCGAGGCCGCGGAGCTGCTCAAGGCCCGCGGCTTCAGGCCCGAGGAGAAGCCCCGCAGGGCGCCCAGGAAGGCGCCCGCAAAGAAGGACAAGACCGAGTAGGCAAGGAGGCGCGGCCATGGCATACGCGACCATAGAGGACCTCGAGGCCCGCTACGGGGAGGTCGACGCCGACCTGTACCCGCGGGCCAACGCGCTGCTGGACGACGCCGCCACGATGCTCGAGGCGCGGGTGGAGGTGGACGCCTCCGACCCCGCCCAGCTCGCGCGCCTCCGCATGGTGTCATGCGCCATGGTCAACCGCGCCCTGCAGGCGGCCAGGGACGACGCCTACGGCGTGAGCACATCGAGCTACACGATGGGGCCGTTCACCCAGAGCGCCACCTACTCCAACCCCAGCGGCGACCTGTACCTGACCTCCGGGGAGCTTCGGCTCCTCGGGGGCGCGGGGACCGTCGTCGCGTCCATGAGGGCGGAGGTGCGCTGTGGCTGCTAGGAGGCCGATGCCGTTCCTCTCCGTGCCGTGCCACATATGGCTGCCCCAGGCCTCCGAGGAGGACGCGTGGGGCAACGTGGCCTACACGTACTCGGAGGACCCGGACATCGTGACGACGTGCTGCTACGCCCCCGGCGAGCGGCGGCCCGAGACGAGCGACGACATAGAGCAGGGCCGCCCCCACGGCACGACCGCGCGGGTGGCCTTCTTCCTGCCCAAATCGCTCCACGCCGACCTGCGCGGCGCGCGCATTGCGGCGTACCCGACCGACGACGCATGGATGGAGGGGCGCACCTTCGACGTGGAGGGCGCCCCCACCAGCTACATGCGCGGCAACACCCCCGGAGACTACTCCTGGTGGGTCGAGGGGGTGGAGCACCGTGGCTAGCAGGGGAGGCAGGTTCGTGCACAACTCGTGGGCGTTCAGGCAGGTCCTGAACGGCAGCGAGGCCTTCCGCGAGTGCGACCGCAAGGGCGCCGAGGTGGCCCGCATAGCCAGCATGGGGACGGGCGACTACACGAGCGACACCATGCGCGGGCAGGTGCGCATACACACGCGCGTCAAGACCGCGGACCTCCGCGCCTACATGACCGAGCGCCACGCGCACCGCATGGAGCGGGCCGCGCGGCTCATGAGAACGAGGTGAGGCGATGACCGACTGCATCGCAATCGTGCGCTCCATCCTCGAGGAGGCCCTGACGGTGCCCGTCATGACGGACATCCCGGAGAACCGCCCGGCACGCATGGTCATGGTCGACCTAGATGGCGACTCCTCGACGCCCTACGTCCTGCGCCCGCGGCTGGCCATCACCAGCTGGGGGAGCACCGACCGCGACGCGCTGGGGATAGCGGTGAGCGCGGTGGAGGCGCTGCGCGAGGCCTCCCTCGACCACGACCTCCTGAGCGCCGTGGAGCTGGAGTCGGTGAGCCGCGAGGAGTGGAGCCGCACCGGGCAGAGCCGCTACTACGCGCTCGTCACCCTCACCATCAACACCCAAGAGTAAGGAGGCAGCACATGGCTGCTAACAACAAGGCCAACGTCTCGACCACCCGGGGCGTGAAGGGCGGCTACTTCCTGAGCGCCCCCGCCGACACCCCCGCCGACAAGCAGCCCACGAAGGCAACCGCCTTCACGTGGACTCCCGACGCCACCGTCTGGGAGAACCAGGGCTACGTGGTGGAGGACGGCATCACCGAGTCCCTCAGCTCCGACGGCGCCGAGGACCTGCGCGACATCAACCTCGACGTGGTGGACACCACCGACGCCTCCCACACCGAGACGATGCAGGTCGGGTTCATGGAGATGGCCAAGAACGCGCTGGCCACCCAGTACGGCCACGCCAACGTCACCGACGCCAGCGGCACCATCGAGGTCAAGCACGCCTGGAGCGACGCCAGCGAGGAGCGCATGTTCGTGTTCCTCCTGCTGCTGAAGAACGGCCGCAAGTGGGTCAAGTTCATCCCCAGCGGCAAGGTCACCGAGCTGGGCGACCTCACGCTCAACGCCACGACCGTGGCCCAGCGCCAGGCGACCATCACCTACCTCACGGACGAGGACGGCGTCGGCTGCTACGACTGGATCGAGTCCAACGAGACCACCTAGAAACCCGCGCGCGGCGCCCCCCACGGCAATGCCGTCGGGGGCGCCTTCACGAAGAAAGGAGCGACATGCGCACCATAGAGTTCGAGGGCATCGAGGTCACCTACGACGAGCGCGTCACCCGCAGCTGGAAGTGGCAGAAGGCCGCGGCGAGCGGCGACATGAGCCGCACCATCGGCGCCATGGAGCGCCTCTTCTGCGGGCGCGACGAGGAGTACGCCGACGCCCTGTGCGGCAACGAGGACCCAGACGACCTCGACACCTCGGCCGACGCCATGCAGCGCCTCGTGATGGCGGTCATGGAGGACGCTGGCGCAAAAAACTGAGGTTCCTCGCCGTCACGCACGCGGAGTGCCACGACGAGCTGCTGGCCGACTTCATGCAGTACTACCACCTCGACCTGTGGGGCACCGAGTGGGGGCGGCTCGCGGACGGCGAGGCGGCGAGGCTCGCGGCGCTGGCCTACCAGCTGCCGCGCGACGGCAGGACGTGGCGCGCGGTGGACCCGGCGGGCGCCAACAGCGCCGAGCTGCAGATGCTGCGCCGCATGGAGCTGAACCAGCGGCGCTGGCACTGGGCGCACACCAAGGGCGCCGAGAGCGGCTCCGACGAGCCGCAGCCCGTGCTCCTCGATGGGGAGCGGGAGGCGCTCGACGCCGCCGAGGAGGCCCAGCGCCGCAACGCCGAGTCGGTGGCTGACGCCTTCGGCATCGACCTGACCGTCATGAGCACGAATGGAGGCGACGCCAATGGCTGAGATGGGCGTCTACTACATCACCATCATGCCCTCGATGAAGGGCTTCTCCAAGGCGGTCAACAAGTCGCTTAAGGGCCTCGGAAGCTCGGGCGCCCGCGACTACGAGAGCGGCTTTCTGGCCACGCTGAAGGGCAGCGCCATCGGCACGGCCCTCGGCAACCTCGCCACGAGCGCGGGCCAGTCCATCATGAACGGCCTGCAGACGGGCATCGGGCGCCTCGACACCATCGAGAACTTCCCCAAGGTGATGGAGGCGCTCGGGTACAAGTCCGAGGACGCCCAGAAGAGCATCAAGCTCATCATGGACCGCCTCGACGGCCTGCCCACGGCCACGCAGGACATCGTGACCCTCACCCAGTCCATCGCCGACTCCACGGGCAACCTCGACCTCGCGACGCGCAGCGCCCTGGCGTTCAATGACATGATGCTCGCCAACGGCGCGTCCGCGGGCGAGATGACGCAGGCGCAGGGCGTCCTGAACCGCGTGCTCGGAAAAGGCAACGCGACGGTGGCCCAGTGGCAGTCCATACAGTCGGTCATGCCCGCCCAGCTCGCCGCCGTGGCCCGCGAGCTTCTGGGCCAGAGCGGCTCGGTGGAGGAGCTGCGCGACAAGCTCAACGACGGCACCATCGGATGGAACGACTTCCTGCAGGCCGTCGTGAAGCTGGACGAGCAGGGCAGCGGGGCCATGGCCTCCTTCGAGGAGCAGGCCCGCGCCAACTCGCACGGCATCGGCACGGCCCTCGAGAACATCCCGAACCGCATCGGGGCCGGATGGGCGGACATCCTCAAGGCGATAGGCCGCGAGGACATATCCAAGACCATCGACAAGATGAGCTACGGAGTGCGCGACGCCATGAGCGGCATCGGCGACGCCATAGGCGACCTGAAGAACCGCATCGGGGAGACGGGCATCCTGCAGAACCTGCAGACGATCATGTCCGACCTCGGGGACCGCTTCGGAGGCTTCGCCGAGACGGTGTCGGGCGCCGTGGCCGCGGCGACCCCCGTGCTCGTGGACCTCGTGGACGACGCGCTGCAATGGATAGTCGACCACGGGGACCAGATAAAGGGCCTGCTGGACTCCGTTTCCTCCGCCCTCGGGTCGGTTGCCGACGCCATATCGGGCGCGCTGGCAGACGCGCTGCCAGTGGCCAAGGACCTCGTGAGCGCCGTCCTGCAGTGGGTGCTGGACAACGGCGACACCGTCTCCGTGACCCTCGGGGCGATAGCGGGCGGCCTCGGGGCCTTCGCAGCCGCCCAGGCGGCGGTGACGGTCGTGGCTGGCCTGAGCACCTCCCTCGGGGCGCTGGCGGCCGTCCTGCCCATGGTGTCGACACTCGCGGACATACCCGTGGCGTTCGCCCTCGTGGCGGAGACGGGAGGCCCGCTGGCGGGCCTGTTCGGCGGCATATCCGCGGCCCTCGGGTTCCTCGCAGCCAACCCGCTCGTGCTGGCGGTGGGGGCCATAGGAGCGCTCGTGGGGGCGCTGGCCGTCTGGATCACCACCACCGAGGACGGCAAGAAGGCCTGGGAGGACTTCTGCAACGGCGTGAAGCAGCTCATCGAGAACCTGAAGGCCGACTTCCAGAGGATGGTCGACCGCATCAAGCAGAACCTCGAGGACAACAAGGTCCAGTGGGAGCTGTTCAAGCAGAACGTGGCCAACGCCATGGAGGGCATCCGCACCGCCGTCACCGAGAAGTGGAACGCCGTAAAGACGGCGGTCACCACGACGGTCGAGAACATACGCAGCACCGTCACGCAGAAGTGGGAGGCCGTGAAGTCGTCGGTCACCACGGCGGCGGAGAACATGCGCTCGGCGGTGGTGGAGAAGTGGAACGCCATAAAGTCGCGGGTAAGCGAGGTCGTGGGAGGCATAAGGGACACCATCTCGAACGGCTTCACGAGCGCCAAGGACGCGGTCCTCGGGGTTTTCGAGAGCATCAGGTCCGGCATCGAGAGCAAGCTGCGGGCGGCCAAGGACACCGTGAGCCGCATCATCGACAGCATCAAGGGCCTGTTCGACTTCAGCTGGAGCCTGCCCGCGCCGAGGCTGCCGCACATCGACTGGCACTGGAACGACATCGGCGGCATGCTCTGGATACCCGTGTTCGACGGCATCAGCTGGTACGCCAAGGGCGGAGTCTTCGACAGGGCCAGCGTCATCGGCATCGGCGAGGCGGGCCGCGAGGCCGCCCTGCCCCTGAACGACCGCACCTACTCCGAGATAGCGGGCGGCATAGCCTCGAGGCTCGGGGCCGTGGACGACGCGCCCGCGGTGCTGGTGACGGGCAACACCTTCAACGTCCGCACGGACGACGACATCGAGCGCATCGCCGACGCGATAGCGCTGCGCACAAGCAGGCAGAGGGGAGGCGCCCTGTGAGCACCCGCACCGTCGTGACCTTCGACGGCCACGACCTGACCGCCGACTACGTGGTGAGCGACCTGCGCACGGCGCTGCTGCCGCGCCGAATCCGCATGCAGGAGGTGGCGGGCCGCGACGGCGCCCTGTACACCGGCTCCGCGCTGTCCGACCGCACCATCACCCTGACCCTGACGGCGCGCGGCGGCACGCCCGCCGAGAGGCAGGCGGCGGGGCGCAGGCTCGCCGAGATCCTCGCCACCGACGCCCCCGCGCCGCTGGCCATGAGCATCGACGGCGGCCTGTACTGGATGGCCGTCCCCGAGTCAGGAGGCAACGCGAGGCGATACGTCACCGCAACCAGCTTCGACGTCTCCTTCCGCATTTCCGACCCAGCGGCATACGGGCCGCTGCGCACCGTGACCGTCCCGAGCGGCGGCTCGGTGACCTTCGAGGTGGGGGGCACCTACCCGGCGCTTCCCACCGTGAGCGCCAGCGCCGCCGGCAACAGCAGCTCTGTGGGCGGCTGGCGGCTGGCGCTGGACGACGGCTCCTACCTGATGGCGACCATCCCGAGCGGCGTCTCCTCGGCGCCCGTGGTGGCCGACTGCGCGGCCCGCACGCTGACCGTCCAGGGCAACGCGACCCTGCTGCGGCCCGCGGCGGACTGGCTGGTGCTCCAGCCGGGCACCCGTACCCTGACCATGACGGGCACGGGCGCCGCGACCGTGACCTTCCGAGAGAGGTGGCTGTGACATGAGGACGGACCAGATGGTGCGCATCATCGTCCACGACCACGCCGACGCATACGTCTGCGAGATGGACCCCGCCCAGGTCGCCTCCGCCACGATCATCGAGGCGGTGAACGGCGAGCACTCCCTGACCATCACCACGGCGCAGGAGCTGGGCAAGGGCGACCGCCTGACGGTGCGCGACGCCATGGGCCGCTGGCACGAGTACGTGGTGCTGGGAATAGAGAGCCGCCACGCCGAAGGCGGCCTCGTGCTCCACGAGCACTACTGCGTCTGGTCGCTGCAGTACGACCTGAGCGGAACCTACATAAACAACCAGTACGGCTGCGGCGTGGTCCCGGGCAAGCCCTCGGTGCCGCAGACGGCCCGCAAGGCGCTGGAGTGCGCCCTGGGTGGCACCTCGCGCTGGGCGATAGGCACCGTGAGCGTCACCACCATGTCCTCGGCCAGCTTCTACCGCCGCAGCGGCTGGGACGGCCTCAAGACGGTCCTCGAGCGCTGGGGCGGCGAGCTGCAGGCCACCATAACCGTCTCCGCCACGGGCGCCGTGACGCGCGCCGTCGACCTGCTGCAGCACGTGGGCAAGAGCACGGCGACGCGCCGCTTCGACTACGGCGCCGACCTGACCGGCATACGGCGCACCTTCGCCGACGACGTGTGGCCCTGCCGCATCGTGCCGCTGGGGAAGTCGGTGGAGACCGAAGCTGGCGGCTACACGCGCAGGCCCTCCATCGAGAGCGTCAACGGCGGCGTGGCATGGCTGCAGGACGACGCCATGGTGCCCTCGGTGCGCGTCCCGAACGGCTCGGGCGGCTGGGAGTACCCCACGACCATCGTCAAGAACGACACCTACGAGGATCCCGCCGACCTGAAGGCATGGGCCACCGAGCACATACGCGACTACACGACCCCCACGGTCTCCTACGAGGCCAACGTGGCCCAGTTCGCCGAAGCGGGCCTCGACCCGCACGGCGTGGCGCTCGGGGACGAGGTGGCCATCGTGGACCGCACCTTCGGAGAGGGCGGCCTGCGGCTCGCGGCGCGCGTCACCAAGATCAAGCGCGACCTGATGGACCCCGCCCGCGCGGAGCTGACCATCGGCAACGCGGACGTGTCGCTCGCGGCGCAGCTCGGGGACATCACGCGGGAGGTGCAGGAGCTGGCCTCGCAGGTCGCCAGCGGCTCGGAGTTCCAGAGCAGCAGCGCCTACATGGACGCCATCATCGAGCGCCTCAACACCGAGATCAACGCCACGGGCGGCTACTGGTACATCGTGCCGGGCTACGGCACCCGCACCTACGACGTGCCCGTGAGCGACCCCGCCGTGGGCGCCGAGGCCTCGCAGGTCGTGGAGGTGCGCGGCGGCACCATCCGCATCGCCAACAGCCGAGACAGCTCTGGCAACTGGGAGTGGCGCACGGTCATCCAGAGCGGCCTCATAGCCGCGGACGTCCTGAACGCCGACAACATCCGCGCGGGCCGAATCGCCAGCTTTGACGACTTGAGCTACTGGGACCTCGACACGGGCGTGTTCGAGCGCGGACTCACGCTGGAGCCGCTCATCGACGTGGCCAGCGTAACGCTGCAATACTCCGGCAGCGGACAGGCAGTCGGCGGGATGGTTAACGCACTCGCCCACAGGGACTACGCCGTCGCCATATCCTCCACCCTGGAGGACGTGGGCCTTCTGGTTGCCCACCTCACGACGACGCAAAACTACCGTCTCAGCAACATGGAAACCAGATTCGAGAATGCGGGAACGACGGCGGATGGCCTATACAGGCATACGGCGCTCATACGAACCTACACAAGTTCTGGGTCCATGCAGCTGAGGTTTAGCATAAACAACGAGAGATCGCTCGAGGGCGCCGTGCTCAGCAACGTGCGTTTGTACCTGGTGCCAGACACGGGCAGCGGCGTAATGCAGTTCAGCCTGCGCAGCGCGGACGGCCTGGACACGCTCGCCGCGACCATGACAGGCTCGGACATAAGGCTGTCCGACGGAACGATTCAGAGCATTCTGAACCCCAGGAAGCTCGCACTGAACTACGACACGAAAACGAAGTTCGGCGCTGGCCTTACCATTGGCGAGGCGCCAAACAACTCGACCTACTACCCAGACTACGGATGGCACTTCATAGCCCTAGACGACAAGAAGCTCCAAATTGGCTATGAGGGTTTGATTGAGGGCCAAAAAAGGGACCACCACATGACCCTCGAGTATGTCCTGGACGAGGACAACTTGTATCAGATGTGCATGCGGTTCTCAGCCATCCCCTACATGATCCTCAGTAGCAAGCGCCTGGACACGGACGACATAGCCAAGGCCATAGAGACCGAGATCAGCTCGGACTCGAGTACGGTCTCGTCAACATCCCTGGCATCCCTCAGCGGCGCCCACGTCGCAAGGAGGGCGGGGAGGACGGTCACCGTGTACATCACGGAGCTTACCCTGCTAGAAGCCCTCAACAACAACACGTACTCGGGCACCCTGTTCACAGTGCCCAAGGGGTACAGGCCACCGACAAGCGTCTACGCGCTGGCCATACACGCCGGGTCGCCAGGCTTCGGCGGATCGTACTTCCGCATCGGTACGGGCGGGGCGGTGACGCTCCGCAACGAGAGCGGCGCGGCCATCCCCAGAAGCTCAGTGTTTGCAATGACAGCGACATACGTGATGGCATAGACGGCCCCGCCCAGCGGTGGGGCCTTAGGCGCCCCCGAGGGGGCAGAGAGGAGGACACCACATGAGACGCTACACGACGCCCACGTTGGAGCTTGTCGTCCAGGGCATCGACCTCACGGGCTACGAGGTCTACGTGACCCTGTGCCAGCAGGGCGACGAGATCACCACGCAGGTGGCGCCCGAGGACATGGCCCACGGCGAGGACGGGACGACCATCACCGTGGACTACACGCAGGAGCAGACGGCCTCCCTCGAGGAGGGCCGCGCCAAGGTGCAGGTCAACTGGCTCGACGGCGAGGGCCGCCGAAACGCCACCAACATCGCCACGGTGCGCGTGGACGGCAACCTGCTTGGGAGGACGGTCGGCAATGGCTAGCTGCTGCAGCGTCGTCCTGACGGTATCCGAGCCTGACGAGGTGACGTTCGGCGCCGCGGAGTACATCCCCGTGCGCGTGAGCGACGCGCCCGCATACGACGGCCCCTACGAGGTGTCGGCGGCGCGCTGGGCGCAGGTCCTCCCGACGGCGGGCCACATCATGACGGCAGACCTCACCGTGCGGCCCATCCCGAGCAACTACGGCCTCATCACGTGGGACGGCTCGACCCTCACCGTTAGCTAAGGAGACAGACATGGCACAGAACGTAATCATCAACGGCGTCACCTACCAGCAGGTGCCCGAGGTCGCCATCCCGCTCGTGGGCGGCGGCACGGCGCGCTTCCTCGACACCTCGGACGGCACCGCGCAGGCCGCGGACATCCTCGCGGGTGAGACCGCCTACGCGGGCGGCGCGCGCGTGGATGGCACCATCCCCACCAAGGCCGCGCAGACCTACACGCCCGGCACCACGGCGCAGACCATAGCGGCGGGCCAGTACCTCGGGGGCGCGCAGACCATCGAGGGGGACGCCAACCTGCGCGCGGCGAACATCCTCAACGGCGTGTCCATCTTCGGCGTGACTGGCACCCTCACCGTGCCGACCATCACGCAGGACCAGACCACCAAGGTGCTCAGCATCAGCTAAGGGGGAGCAATGGCACAGGAAATCATGGTCGCGGGCGCAATCTACGAGGACGTGCCCTCGGTGCGCCTGCCCGACAGCGACGGCGTGTTCCACCCGTTCACCGACACGAGCGACACCACGGCGGTGGCCGCGGACGTGGCCGAGGGCAAGCTGTTCCACCTCGCGGACGGCAGCGCCGTGACGGGGACGGCTGCGGGCGCGACGCTCGTCACAAAGTCCATCACGGCCAACGGCACCTACGACCCCTCAGACGATGACGCGGACGGCTACAGCGAGGTCACCGTGGACGTGAGCGGTGGAGGTGGTGGCTCATCGAACGTTGCGGTCGGCACGTTCGTGGCTGGGGAATCGAAGGCGGGGAATTATGAAGTTCTGTCGATACCGTATTCTGGAAACGGCTATCCCGTGTCAATACTTATATACGTCGAGAATGGCGTTGACAACCCAGACGCAGGATACTACAACACCAATGCAAAAGGCGCAGTTGGATTCCTTGCCGCCCGAAAGATGTACAAGGAAACCGAGCCAACATACAGCGGATACTCGACTGGCAATATGTACTCGGTCATTGCCCAGTACAAGAGAAACGCAACTGGCGTTACCTACTTTTATGATGGCAGTGGTAGCATAAATATCGCAAGTGGATATTCACCAGACAAGAGAGCCCCTTACGAAATCATTGAGATTGGAGCAGCCAACACACTGAACTATGTCGTCGTGCCAGCAGGAAACAGTACAATTGCATACGGCTTGCTCGAAGGCGTCACATACGGGTATACGGTGGTGTACTCGGAGTAGGCCACCAGCGCCGCGAACTACCCCAGCGCGAGCACGTACACCTACGTGGAGGAGTAGCGTCCCCACGGCAGCGCCCCCTTCCCCTGCGCGGGGGAGGGGGCGTCCCATAGGCATCGAGAGCAAGGAGTGAGCACATGCCCCCATACATCCAGCACTTCATCGAGCCGATGCTCGACCCGATGGCCCAGACCGCCGTGGTGGCCGTCTGCCTGCTCATAGGCCTCGACCTCGTGGTGGGGATAACCGGCGCCGTCGTGACCCACACCTTCAACAGCGAGAGGATGCGCGCGGGCCTCCTGCACAAGTTCATGGAGCTGTCGGCGCTGGCGCTGGCGCTCATACTCGACGGCGCGCTCATGGGCGGGCTGGAGCTTTCGGTCCAGCCCCTTCTGATGAGCACCTGCGCATACGTCGGGATAATGGAGACCGGCAGCGTGCTCGAGCTGATAAAGAAGTACGACCCCGAGGCCGAGGGCATCGTGGGCTGGCTGACCAGCTTCGTGCAGCAGAAGGGGGGCGGGGCGCAGTGAGCCTGAGCGTCCCCGAGCGCATAGCGCAGGTGGCCGAGCACTTCGCGCGCCACGACGCGCACGGATACAGCCAGCCCAACCGCGGCACGGGCCGCATAGAGGAGATAGCGCTCTCCGACGGCAGCACGGCCACCATATCGGGCAGCGACGTCGACTGCAGCGAGATGGTGCGCCAGTGCGTCAACTGCGCCCTGAGCGGGCGCCTCAGCTCGCCCATCGTGTACATGTGGACGGGCAACGAGCACGCCCAGCTCACGGCCCACGGCTTCGAGCGCCTGCCGTACTCCGAGGCGGCGGTGCGCCGCGGCGACGTGCTGTGGGTCGAGGGCCACACGGGCGTTGCCCTCGGCAACGGCCTGCAGGCCGACGCCCACGGCGACGAGTACGGCGGCATCACCGGCCCCAACAGGGGCGACCAGACGGGCCGCGAGGTGGAGGTGCGCCGCCTGCGGCCCTGGGCGTGCATCTACCGCCACGAGGGCGGCTCACAGGAGGAGGGAGCGTTCACGGTGCAGGCAAAGGTCGAGTTCCCGGACGGGGTCAACATACGCGAGCGCCCCACCACAAAGAGCAGGATCGTGGGCAGCTACCCCAAGGGCGGCACGTGCGTCCTGGACGGCGTGGTGCTGGCCGACGGCATCCCGTGGGGCACCTACGTCGGCGCCAGCAGCGGCCTGCGCCGCTACGTGGCGCTGGGGCACCTCGACATAGCGCGGGTGGTCGCATGAGAACGGGCGCGCGCCACCACAACTACCACCACCACTACGACCTGCCCGAGCGCCCGCCGCACGAGGCGCTGCGCGAGGCGTGGGGGCTGGCCGCGCTCATGGCGCTTGCGGCGCTGCTGGGGTACGCGACCACGCTGGCCGTGGCGGGCCTCGCGTGGCTGGCGGACCAGCTGGCCGCGCTGCTGGGGCTGTAGCCATGCGCCCGCAGGAGGTGCGCCGCTGCCCGCTGTGCGGCTGCGCCATGAGGCCCGTGGAGGGCAGCCAGAGGACGGGGCGCGAACGCGTCTTCTTCATGCTCCGCTGCCCCCGCTGTCTCCACGAGGAGCAGGACTGGTACGAGCGAAGGCTCGCAAGGTAGAATCAGAGGCAACCGGGCCGCGTAGGCCTCGGCCGAGCGGCAGCCCCGTCCCCATGCGTGGGGGCGGGGCCTTTTCCATGCCGAGGCACCGCAGAATCCTGAGGCGGCGGCGCGTCCCCACCGCGTCCCAAGCGGGCGCACGGCACCGCACGCGGCACACGCCCCGCACCAATTCCCGCACGTAGACGCATCTCGGTGCACACGGCCCATGCTTCTGGTAGTATTGTTCGCTGTATCACGGCGCACAAAACCGCAGGTAAAGCGGCATGAAACCCGAAAGTGCGTCCCTAATCGTCCCAAGCGGCCCAATCCCAGCCCGCGTCGAACGGACGGGCGCGGTACGCCTCCGCCACCGCCTCGGCGAACATGTCGGCGGCTGGGCGGTCGTAGAACTGGCCCGTGACGCCCTCGCCCACATGGCCCATCATCGGCTCGAGGAGCCAAGGGGGCACCCGCAGCGCCCAACGCATGTTGGTCTGCCACGAGTTGCGCAGGTTGCGGAACGGGTGCGCCATCCCCGCCGCCCTCCAGTCGCGCGCGAGCCTCGCCTGCGTGTTGGGGCCGCCCATGCCGTCCCCCGAGAGCCAACCGCCGCGGGCGGCGATCTGCAGCAGGCGCACGGCGGCGCGGCCCGGAATGGCGACGGTGCGCCGGCTCTGGGGGGTCTTGAGGCGGTCGGTGACGGCCCCGCGGTTCGGGACCTGCCGCCGCACCTCCACCAGGGCGACGGGGACGCCCCCCGCCTCCGTGCCGCGCACGTCGGACGCCATGACCCCCAGCGCCTCGCCCACGCGCAGGCCCCCGAAGGCCGACAGCAGGAAGGCCGCCTCGAACCACTGGCCGCGCACGGCGCGCCACGCCTCCCCCAGGTCGGCGAGCGTCCACACGCCGTCGTCGCGGCGCTCCACCGTCCGCGCCGAGGGCATGAGGTAGCGCTCCCTGAACGGGTTGGAGTCTATGACGCCGTACCGCACGGGGTAGTCCATGAGCGGGCGCAGCACCTCCATGGAGCTGGTGGCGGGGCCGCGGGCCATGCCGTCGAGCCACTGCTGGACGGCCAGCGGGCGCACCTGGTCGCAGGGCACGTCCCCCCAGCGCGGCTGGATGTGGAGGCGCCACGTGGAGCGGGCCTGCGTGAGGGTGTGCGGCGAGAGGTCGCCGTCGGCCACGCGGCGCTCCATTGCGGGCAGGTGCCACCGCTCCCACGCCTCGCCCACCGTCGGGCAGGGGGCATCGTCCCCGTGCGCCAGCATCAGCTCGGAGCGCACGCGCTCGGCGTCGAGGCGGGTGCCGCGCACCGTGCGGGAGCGCCTGCGGTACCCGTCGGGACCCTCCCCCCAGTAGCGGATGCGGTAGACCTCGCCGCGGCGCACCTCCGTGATGGACGCCCAGGCGTCGCGGCGGCGCCGTCTGCTAGACTTCGCCATGAGGCCTCCTCCCTCACCCAGCCCCCGTGCCGTCGCAGCGGCGCGGGGGCGCTTTTTTATGCCGAGACGTTAGCCGTCAGAGGACACGCAGCCTTCCCCTCCACCCCCTGCTGCGACTCTGCCACCGAGAGGATGGCGAGCCGCCCGCGGTCGTCGGTGCTGCGATAGAGGTCGAGGAGCCGCTGCTCGTCGTCAGAGAGGGCGGGGATCACGAGGCCCGCAAGCTCGTCCAGAGAGCAGCGCAGGACCGCGCACGCGTCGATGGCGTACTCGAGGGGCATGGCCGCGGAGCCGGACTCCCACTTCCTGTAGCGCGAGTCCTTCACCCCCAGGCGGGTGATCATGGCGGCTACGGTGAGACCGCGGCGCTCGCGCAGCTCCCTGAGCTTCAGCTTCATGGCGCCTCCCATCCGTCGGAATCTAATTCCAATTCTATACTTGACAATGGGAATATGGTTACTGATAATGGGTAATAGTTCGGAACCAGAATCCGAACGCCGCGCGTTTTGGGTGCCTGCGTAGTGAGAAACCCTGGTAATGGGCCTCCGGCGACGAGCCGGGCACGAGAGTCCGAAGCCCGCTCAGCGCCCCCGTAACGTGTTGGGGCCTCAACGGGACGAACGAGCAAGCACCTAGCCGAAAAGAGGCACGATGCTGGACAAGCAGAGACTGGCGGAGCGCCTCCGAATGGAGCGCGCACGCAAGAAGGTGACGCAGGCCGAGCTGGCGAAGGCACTGGGCACCAGCACGGCGCTGATATGCAACTACGAGAACGGCGACCACGTGCCGTCCCTCAACAGGATGGCCGACATTGCGGAGTACTACGGCGTCAGCATTGATGACCTGATAGGCGGCGCCTAGAGATGGCCCGCTTCGAGTTCACCATGGTGAGCGACGCCATGCTGCAGGGACTGGCCGAGGCGAGGGCCACGGGGGCCGAGATGCGGGCGTACATATTGCTCGTGAGGGGCCTTCCGAGGGACCGAAGCAACGCGGAGTGCTGGATGCCCGCCGACATGGCCGAGGCCAAGGAGGTCATGAGCGCCGCCATGTTCACCAAGGCCGTCTCCTCGCTCTCGAGGAAGGCCTTCACGACCGTGGACGGCGTGCCGCAGACGGTGCTCACCAAGATCACCAGGGGCTGCCGGGGGCACTGCCCGCACTACGAGGACACCCTCGGGCGGCTCATAGCGGAGGGCGCCTACCCGCCGCCGATTGCATCACCAACTGGTGCACCAAAAGATGGTCCGATTGCATCACCAAAACAAGCTCCAATTGGTGAGTTTTCAACATTGGAATGCATCACCAAAACGGGGCAATTGGAATACCAAAACGAGGCAATTGCATCACCAACTGGTGCACCTATAGAGACTATACAAGACATACAGGTTAGTAGAGGCGCTGCTTTGCCCCCGGCAAAGCAAAGCAGCGCCGCCCCTCAACCACAACAGACTTTCAGAGAGACCCCCTCGCTCGTAACAGTGGGGGAGCCGCCCCGCGCGTCGGCGGGCGCGGCGCGGGGGCGCCCCGCCGCCGCGCTGCCCACACGCCAGGAGTACGACCGCATACAGCGCAAGCTCGAGCGCGAGGGCCTCGACGCCGTCACGCCCGGGGAGCGCGCGGCCTACCACGCGGGGCACGCGGCCTACGCCGCGACATGACGAGACAGCCGGAGCGTCGCGCGGGGCGGCGCGCCACGGTGGCGCGGGAAGCCCTCACCACCCGCGTGGATGCCGCCACCTCCTTTCTTGGCGGCCACCGTGCAAGCGAGGCTGGGCGCGCGCCCCTGGACGGGCGTCGCGCCTGCGCGCAGACCGACAAGCGAGCTGCAGGAGGCGGAGCTGACGCGCGCCGTCCCGCACGGCGCTCCGGCAATGGCGAGAGGAGGAGGGATGCCCGAGAGGATGTGCATCAACGGGCTGTGGTACGTGCGCGAGGACGCGCTGCCGCAGCCCTCGGTGACCGCGGCCGAGCCATGGGAGCCGCTGCGGGGGCTGTGCCGCGAGTACGGGGTGGACCCGCACGTGGCCTACGCCGCCGTGAGGGCGGGGGAGCTGGACGCCCGCATGCCCAACGGCGCGTCGCGCGGGCTTCGCTGCAGGCGCAGCGAGTTCGTGCGCTGGAACGACAGCAGGATGGGCGCGTGGTGCGCGTAGCTGGCAGGCGAAGCCGCACCACGGCCCGGGATATGGCGCCCGGTGTGGGCGCTGGATTGGAGGATACCAGATGGAGACGACAACCGACTTCCGCGAGAGGCAGCGCGAGCGCGTCATGCGCCGCAACGCCGCACGGCAGCGCGAGATGCGCCGCAACGTCGCCCTGACGCTGCTCGGGATGCTCGCCGCGGCGGCGGCGTGCATTGGCGCGCTGCGCCTTCTGAGCTACGTCCTGCTCCTGAAGGCGGGGCTGCTGTGAGCGCGGGGGAGCGCGAGGCGCTGCTGCGGATATTCGCCACGGCGCTGCACGCGCTGGCCCGGGAGATGGGCGCGGACGCCGTGAGCGTCTACGCCGACGCGAGCAACGGCTACGCCGACGCGTGCTGCTGGGCGCGCGGGGCCGACGTATCCGACTTCGAGCAATGGGAGTGGGACCCGACGGAGGAGGCCCGGCGGTGACCATGGAGGCGGAGCGAGGCTGGCGCGACCCGCTGAAGTGCCAGATGTGCGGCCGCGAGACGCGCCGCGTGGAGCGCGTGCGGGGCACGGTGCGCGACCCCAGGACGGGCCGCTCCGAGAAGGCGAGCGCGTGGCTCTGCCCGGACTGCAGGCGCGCGCTGCGCGAGGGGAGGGACTCATGAGCCGCGGGAGGGGCAAGCCCAACGCGCAGCGCCTCAGCCCGCTGCTCATGTGGGCCATAGCGAGCAAGGTGGCCAAGGGCATGCCGCCCTCGCTGCTGGCGCAGGACCTCGGCCTCACGGAGCTGACGGTCCGGTGGATAGCGAGGAGATGGGAGGCCGACGGTGGCAAGTGAGATCTGCTTCTTCGTGCCCAGCGACCGCGACGGGCGGCCATGGTACGGGCTGAACGACATCATCGACATGGCGAGGAAGAGCCGCTTCGGGTACGCACACCAGAAGGATTCGGCAGAGAAGCACGTCGCCCGAATTGCCCGCATGACCATGGACGAGCACCTATGGGTGCCCCCCGAGGGCCAATGCGAGGTGATCCTCACCTTCGTGGAGATGGGGCGCAACCGCGACCCCGACAACATCTTCGGTGGCGCGAAGTTCATCCTCGACGCCCTGTGCGAGCCGACATTTCACTACGTCACCAAGAGCGGCAGGGAGGTGTGGCGCCACAAGCACGGAGCGGGCGTCATCGTGGACGACGACCAGCAGCACGTCGAGCTGCGCTGCGCGCTTGCAGACAGGACGGACAGGAAGCACCCGGGCGTATGGGTGAGGATCAGGAGGAAGGACGAGAGGTGACAGACACCATCGACGTGACCGCGGAGGTCATGGAGCAGGACATAGGCCCCATCAGCAGGGCCGAGAGATGGCTGGCGGAGGCCAGGGGGCGCGCGTCCGAGCTGGCCGCGCAGTACCCCGCGCCCGCCGAGATCGCCGACGAGAGGGCCTACAGGGACGCGAGGGCCAACCGCGCCGCCGCCCGCAAGGACGCGCAGGAGCTGGACTCCGAGCGCAAGCGCATGACGCGCGCCATGGACGACGCCCTGAAGCGCTTCCGCGCCGACGTGAGGGACGTGCTCGCGCCCCTCACCGACCTCGACGCGGGCTACAAGGCGGCCATGGCCGACTACGAGGCGCGCTGGGAGGCCGAGCGCCGCGCGGAGCTGCAGGAGGCCTACGACGAGTACGCGCCCGGCCTCGTGCCGCTGGTGCCGCTCGAGAGGCTGGTGGAGCGCTACGGGTGCGAGCGCGGCCGCGGCTGGCTCAACCGCTCCACCAACCCCGAGGCCGCGAAGGCGGGCATGCGCGCGGCCATAGACGCCGTGGCGGAGGGCGAGGAGACGCTCGCGGGCGCCGTCGGGAAGGAGGGCCTGGAGGAGGCGAAGGCCGACTTCTTCTCGACGCTCGACCTCGGGCGGGCGATAGCCCAGGCGCAGGCGCGCGACGCGCAGCGCGCACGCGTGCGGGAGCTGGAGGAGGAACGCGCCCTGTGGGCCGCCCAGAGGCCCGCAGAAGGCACGGAGGCGCCCGAGGTCGGCCAAGTGCCCACCGACGCCCAAACGGCCACTCAGAGAGGCCCTCAGGGCGTCGTGGACACGGGCGCCGTCGTGAGCCGCGAGGAGGCCCGGGCGCTCTGGGAGGCCACGACGCTGGGCGTGCCCGCGCCCCCGAGCCTCGCCGCCCAGGTGGCGTTGGCGACCACGGCCCCCGAGCCGGGCCGCGTGCCGGAGTTCGTGTTCTGCGGCTACGGCACGCGCGCGCAGGCCGAGGCCTTCATGGAGTGGTGCGAGCGCGCGGGCGTCTCGCGCCGCGTCAAGGTGCCCACGGGCGGGCGCCCGTACAAGCTGTCCGCGAGGTAGGAGGAAGCAATGGCATACGAGATCGTGAAGTTCACCGACGACGGCGGGCAGGCCGTCCAGATAACCCCGCAGGACGTGCGGGAGACCTTCTGCAAGGGCGCGACCGACCAGGAGGTGCAGCTGTTCCTGGCGCTCTGCGCGACGCAGCGCCTGAACCCCTTCACGCGCGAGGCGTACCTGGTGAAGTACGGCAGCAACCCCGCCTCCATCATCACCAGCCGCGCCGCCATCCAGAAGCGCGCCGACGCCAACCCCGAGTTCGAGGGCGTGGAGCTTGGCGTGGTGGTCATGACGGCGCAGGGCGCCATCGAGCACCGCCCGGGCGAGGCGTGCTACAAGGCGCTCGGGGAGACGCTGCTGGGAGGGTGGGCGAGGGCCTACCGCAGGGGCCGCAAGCCCTACTACTCCGAGGTGCCCATGGCCGAGTACAGCACCGGCAAGAGCAACTGGGCGCGCATGCCGGGGACGATGATCACGAAGGTGGCCGAGATGCACGCCCTGCGCGGGGCCTTCCCGCAGGACTTCCAGGGGATGTACTCGAGCGAGGAGATGGACCAGGCGGCCCGCGGCGCGGATCGCGCGGCGGACGTCGCCCCGGCCCAGAGCGCGGCACCGTCCGCGCAGGACGCCTCCGAGCTTCGCGCCATGACCGCGGGCCTCGTGCAGCGCGGCTACGCCGAGTCCGAGGTCAAGGCCTTCCTGTGGGCGCGGTACAAGGAGGGCGGCATGGGAGCCGCGAAGGCCGCCTGCGAGTCCATGCTGGCGGTGGTGGCGACGCCCGCGCCGGAGGAGGCGCCCGCTGCCCCGCAGCGGCAGGGGGAGGCCGTCGAGGCCGACCTCTACGAGGACGAGGTGGACTTCTGATGGCTTCCAGGCGGGTGCCCATGAGCTGGTGGGAGGTCGCGGAGATCGTCTACGAGCGCAGGCAGGGCCTCACCTGGGAGCAGATAGGCTGGCGCCACGGCGTCAGCGCGCACAAGGCTAAGCGCGAGGCGGCCCTCCTCTGCCGCCTCGCGGGCAAGGAGGCGATGGCATGAGGAACATCAACCGCGTGGTCATAAGCGGCAACCTGACGCGCGACCCCGAGTGGCGCGGCCAGCAGCAGGGCGCGCTGGCGCTGGGGGTGGCCGTCAACGACGAGCGCAAGAACCCGCAGACGGGCGAGTGGGAGGAGCACCCCAACTTCGTGGACTGCGTCATGTTCGGGAACCGCGCCCGCGCGCTGGCGCAGTACCTGGCCAAGGGCACCCGGGTCACCATCGAGGGGAAGCTCCGCTGGAGCCAGTGGGAGCGCGACGGCCAGAAGCGCAGCAAGCTCGAGGTGGTGGTGGACGAGATCGAGTTCTCGAACGCCAAGGGCGGCGGCCAGCGGCAGGAGCGGCCCGAGGCCCCGCAGGGGCAGGTGGCCGCCCCGGGCGTCTACCAGCCCGCGCTGCAGCCGCAGGCCGACGTCTACGACGAGGCCATACCGTTCTAGGAGGAAGCGACGGCGCCCGCGTCCGACGCGGCGCGGGTGCCCCATGCGAAGGAGGAGGCACATGCAAGACGACGAGAGGCACATAGCCCAGGGATGCCTGGTGCTCGTGGCGGTCATGGCGCTGGACACGGCGGTGGCCGTAGGGATAGGGGCCGCGGCGGGCGCAGCGGCGGGCGCCTGCGCCTGGCTGACGGGGGTGGCCGCGTTCGCCGTGGCGTGGGGCTGCCTGCTGGGGAGGGGTGACGGACGATGACCGACGCGAACTCCATCCCGAGATACGCGCCGCCGACGCCCGCGGAGCTGGCGGCCATGTTCGGCGAGGGCGCCCCGGCGGAGAGGCCCTGCGGCCAGTGCGGGCACGCCTGCTACGTGGGGGCGCTCCTCGTCTGCTGCTTCGAGCGCGACAAGCTGGGGGTCATGGGCGAGGTCTACGAGGTGCAGCCCGAGCAGGAGGGCTGCCGGGACTGGGAGAGCGTGTGATGGAGCCGATCACGAGGCGCGTCCGCGAGCTGGCGGCGGACATCAACTGGGCCGAGATCACCGACCACGTGGGGGCCGACGGCGTCGACGGGGACTGGCTCGACGCATGGCAGGAGGCCATGGCGCACGCCTGCAACTCCATCGACGCCATACATGCCAACCTCGAGGCCGAGAACATGGCCCTGATCAACATACAGAGCAGGCGCGGGCGCCCGGCGGACTACGTGCTGGGGGTGCGCACGTTCGAGATGGGGACGGACAAGGAGGCGGCCCTGAAGCCGCTGGAGGAGGCCGCCGAGGCCTACGCCGCGTGGCAGGAGTACGAGGCGTGCGACTTCCTGCGGGAGGAGTTCGCCGACGAGATAGCCGACTGCGTGCAGGCGTGCTGCAACCTCGCCGAGCGCCACGGCATCGACCTGGAGGCGGCCATGGAGCGCTGCGAGAGGCGCAACAGGGACAGGGGGAGATACGCATGACCGCAACTGACGAGCTGCGCCGCCTGCTGGACGAGCGCGGGGCGGAGTACGAGACCTACATCGAGCAGCTCACGGGCTTTGAGCACGTCAAGTGGAACTTCAACGAGCATGGGAGCGCCGATTTCAACCTTGAGTTCGGCGAGCCGTGGTTGACCATGTACGGCACCATCTCTGGCCCCGAGCAGGCCATCGCCGCCACGCTGGGGCGCGGGACGTGCCACGACGAGGGTGACCCGAGCGACTTCTGTTGCTCGGAGTGCGGCGTGCGGATGTTCACCGACACGAGCGACACCTACACGATGATTGCCAGTGATGGGCGCACCATCATCAAGCGGCCCAACTACTGCCCCAACTGCGGGCGCCGCATCGTAGACCCTACGACAAATGACGTAGATGCGGAGGTGGACGATGGCTGAGTACGTGGTGGACTTCTATGCCGAGCACGACGGCATCAAGTGCGAGCGCATCGTGCGTTGCCGCGATTGCAAGTACGCAAGGCCTGACATGAGCGGGCGCAAGCGTTACAAGGGTTATCTGTGGTGCGACAAGCTGACCGAGGGAATCGGTTTCAGTGTGGCACCAAGCGACTTCTGCGCATGGGGCGAGCGCAAGGAGGTGGACGGATGAGCCAACTAGAACCTAACTCTAACCAGCTCTTACCGTGCCCGTTCTGCGGGGGCGAAGCCGAATACCGCCACGTAAGCGGCATCCGTCATCCATGGTCGGGCGTACAGGCTGACGCACTTGCCATTACCGTGAACTGCATCAGATGCGGTGCGACGATACCAAGCGGAACAATCCAAGAGCGAGTGACCGCAGCATGGAACAGGAGGGTAGACGCATGAGCATGTTATCCGCCCAGTGCGACGAGCTGCGGGCCATGGCCGAAAGCGTGGGGCTGGAGGTGCCGCAGGCGGCCACGCTGATGATGGGGGCCGCCGACACCATCGACGCCCTCGGAGCCGAGAACGCCAAGCTGCGGAGCGAGCTTGAGTCCGTGGGCACAGCCGCCTACCTGTACGGGCGTAGCGACCTCAAGGCCGAGAACGACAGGCTGCGGGAGCTAGCCGTCCTCAATTGGGAATGGGCGCATAGCTGCTGCGGCAACAGCTGCAAGGTGCGGACGGAGGGTTGCGGCTACGGTATCGACCGCGAGTGCAACTACGAGCGTGAAATCTGGGACCGCATGCGCGAGCTGGGAGTGGAGGTAGAGCGATGAGCATCACGGACGAGCTGCGCCTGTTCGCGGCTGACCCGTACACGGGCTGGGTGCCGACCGACAAGCAACAGGCAGACCTCAGAGCCATCGCCGACCGCATAGACGCGGAGCACGAGAGCGCCTGCGCCGAAGCCTACGGCAACGGCGTGGAGTCGGTCGCGCTGCCCGACATGACCGCCTACGTCAAACTGCCCGTGGACGCTGACGGCGTGCCGTTCCGCATCGGTGACAAGGTGGACAGCGAACACTACGAGGACGGCACGGTCATCGGCATCAACTATTTCAAGGCGCCCAACGGCGTCGTGCGCGAGGAAATCACTGTGCAGCCGAACGGGTGGGACGTGGCGACGTGGCGCGACCCCGAGGAATACACGCACCACCGCGCCGACACGTGGGAGAGCATCATCAAGGACGCCATCGGCGAGGGCATGGCACGCGAGCGGGGCAACAAGGAATGCTGCGAACACTCCGGCGCGCTGAGCAACGCCGACCTCGTGGCCCGCTGCAGGGCGCTGGCAGGTGATGCCGAATGAGCATTACTGACGAGCTGAGGGAGTGGTGGGTACGCAAGTTCCCCATCATGGACAAGGAGCTGCACGAGGACTTCACCGCC
>Ga0326511_10000682_pt1 | contig 29740 bp, 16 predicted proteins | sample 0_2496_0518_D_FD_203701 | JGI IMG/M metagenome (GOLD analysis project Ga0326511, IMG submission 203701) | Bovine rumen microbial communities from UC Davis, California, United States - 0_2496_0518 | ecosystem: Host-associated > Mammals > Digestive system > Stomach > Rumen | place: USA...
AAAGTAGATGGCTCCCTCGGGGGTGATGCCTGGACGATAGTCCGTGAGTTGCGTCTGGCCGACGGCTAAGCCTAAGGATAGATGGTAAATGACAAATGACAAACATAAGGTGCGTATGAAGCACAAGCTAAATAATCTGTTTTTCATTTTATGATAATTTTTCATTATTCACTCTTCATTTTTCGCTTCTCAGTTCTAAGAACGCCTTGGGAAGATAGTCAACCAGGTCGCTGGCTATGAGGCTCTCTTCACCCAGCTCGTTGGCAGCCAAGTCACCTGCCAGTCCGTGCAGATAGACGCCCAGTATGCAGGCTTCACGCTGTTGATAGCCACGCGCAAGGAGACCTGTGATGATGCCTGTCAGCACGTCGCCGCTTCCTGCGGTAGCCATGCCGGCATTGCCGGTGGTGTTGAAGGCAATATGACCGTCAGGCATGCAGATGGCCGTGTAGTGGCCTTTCAGCACGACATAGCCTTGCAGACGCTCTGCCAGTTCGCGGGCTTTCTGCAGTCGTTCGTGTGAGTCCAGACATTGGCCTTCCATACGGTCAAGCTCCTTGGGGTGGGGCGTGAAGATGATGCCTTTCGGCAGTTGCATCATCCAGGCATGGCGCGAAGCCAAGATGTTCAGCGCATCGGCATCGGCCACGATAGGACAGGTAGAGCGTCGTATCTGTGCAATCAGCGAAATAGCTGTCTGGTCATTGGTGCCCAAGCCAGGCCCGATGCCCATGGCATGAAAGTCTTCGGTGGCTGTGCCTTCTGTGAAGTTATGCTCGTCGCGGTCGGTATGAATGACCGCCTCGGGCACTGCTTGCTGAAGAATGGGTACGTTGCGTTTCGGTGAGTGTACCGTCACCTTGCCGGCACCGGCCCTCATGCATGCCTTGGCTGCCAGAATGGCTGCACCAGCCATGCCGTAGCTGCCGGCAATGAGCAGCGCGTAGCCCATCTGCCCCTTATGGGCAAAGGCATTGCGCGGAAGCAGCAGTTTCCGGACATCAGCCTTTTCGGTCAGCGAATAATGGGCTTCCATTTTGTTGATGCCTTCTTGGCTCAGGCCAATGTCGAGCACGCGCAATTGTCCGATGAACTGCTGGTTCTCGGCAAAAAGGAATGACAGTTTCTTGTGCTGAAGGGTCAGCGTGAGTGTGGCACGGATGATGTTGGCACTTACGTTGTAGGCATTGTCCTCGGTCATCAGGCCCGAGGGAATATCAATGCTTACTACATCGGATTTCGAGACATTGATATATTTCACGAGTGAGGCAAAGCCACCAGCCAGAGGCTTATTCAGTCCTGAGCCAAACAGACCGTCGACCACCAGCATGCCTTCTTCCAGGCGGGGCGGGTCGAACTCCTGAGTCACCTCGATAAATGGCGAGCCGCCTTTCAGGTTGGTCAGTCGCTTCTTGTTTTCAGCGCAATCAGCTGTAATGTGGCCGGTGATGTTGAAAAGGAATGTTTCTACGTGGTAGCCTCTCTCGATGAGCATGCGAGCCACTGCCAGCGCATCGCCGCCATTGTTGCCCGGGCCAGCAAAGACCACCACTCGGGTGTCTCGCTCCCAACGCTCGGTAATGGCACGAGTCAGTGCCTTTGCAGCACGTTCCATGAGGTCGATTGACTTGATCGGCTCATGCTCAATCGTATAATTGTCAAGCTCCTTGATTTGGGCTTTATTGAAAATTTTCATCTTTTGTTATATAAAAGCGGTGCAAATTTAAGAAAAAAATAGTATTCGGGCAAAAATGTGTTTGAATTTAATGTGTTTTTACTTGTTTTTTCGTAACTTTGCGCCAAATTATCAATTAAAACGATAGAAAAATGGGCAGAGTAACAATTAAAGACAAAACATTTGAGACCTCAATGACTGAGGCTGAGATTAAGGCTCGTGTGAAGGAACTGGCACAGCAAATATCCAAGGATATGGAGGGTAAGAACCCCTTGTTCCTGGGGGTTCTCAATGGCGCGTTCGTCTTTGCCGCCGACCTGATGCGCGAAATGACCATACCCTGCGAGATTTCGTTCGTGAAGCTGGCGTCCTATCAGGGAACCATGTCAACGGGAAAGATCAAGGAAATCATGGGCATCAACGAGGATATCTCAGGGCGCACGGTGATTATTCTGGAAGACATCGTGGAGACGGGACTGACCATCAAGCAGATGATTGAGTCGCTCGGCACGCGCGGTCCTGCTTCGGTGCATGTGTGTACGCTCTTCTTCAAGCCCGAACGTTTGAAGGAGAATCTCGACATAGAGTACGTGGCCTTCCGCATTCCCAACGATTTCATTATCGGCTATGGTCTTGACTACGACCAGCAAGGTCGCGGACTGAAAGATCTGTACACGCTTTCAAGCTCCCTAAGTTAGGGGGGCGATAGGGGTCTGAACAGGCGTAGGCTCCTTACTGTTTCGAATAATCAAGTTGGGTTTGATGTTGACGCTTGTTCAGACCCCCTACCCCTATCATAATGGGTTTTAAATAACAATGAAGAATATCGTGATTTTCGGTGCCCCAGGCTCAGGCAAGGGCACACAGAGCGACAAGCTGATTGAAAAGTACGGTTTGGAGCACATCTCCACGGGCGACGTGCTGCGTGCAGAGATAAAGAAAGGTAGTGAACTTGGCAATACCGCCAAGCAGTTTATTGACAATGGACAACTCATTCCCGATGACCTCATGGTGAGCATCCTCGCTTCGGTCTACGACTCCTTTGGCCGTGAGCATAAGGGTGTTATCTTCGATGGCTTCCCCCGTACCATTCCACAGGCCGAGGCCCTGAAGAAGATGCTCAATGAGCGTGGCGACAAGATTGCAGCTATGCTGGAACTCGATGTTCCCGAGGACGAGCTGATGAAGCGCCTCATTCTGCGCGGACAGCAGAGCGGCCGTGCTGACGACAACGAGGAGACCATCAAGAAGCGCCTCGTGGTCTATCACTCACAGACGCAGCCCCTCATCGAATGGTACAAGCAGGAGGGGCTGCACCATCACATCGATGGACTGGGAAGCTTAGACCGCATCTTCGGTGACATAACAAAAGTGATTGACAGCATCTAATTTAGGATGGAATCAAATTTCGTAGATTATGTGAAAATCTTATGCCGTTCGGGCAAGGGGGGCAGAGGCTCCATGCATCTGCGCCACGTGAAATATAACCCTAACGGCGGGCCTGACGGCGGCGACGGCGGAAAGGGCGGAAGCATCATCCTGCGCGGCAACCATAATTATTGGACACTGCTGCACCTGCGCTACCAGCGCCATATCTTTGCTGAGCATGGCGGCAATGGCGGTAAGGACAAATGCCACGGTACGGACGGAAAGGACGTCTATGTTGACGTGCCGCCGGGAACGGTGGTCTACAATGCCGAGACCGGCAAGTTTGTCTGCGACGTGGCCTACGACGGTCAGGAGGTCGTGCTGCTGAAGGGCGGTCGTGGCGGATTGGGAAATTTCCAGTTCCGCACAGCCACCAATCAGGCACCTCGCTATGCACAGCCAGGCGAGCCGATGCAGGAGATGACCGTCATCATGGAGCTGAAGCTGCTGGCCGATGTAGGCTTGGTGGGCTTCCCCAATGCCGGCAAGTCAACGCTGGTGTCGGCTTTGTCGAACGCCAAGCCGAAGATTGCCAATTATCCCTTCACCACGATGGAACCCTCGTTGGGCATTGTGGGCTATCGCGACAACAAGTCGTTCGTGATGGCCGATATTCCCGGTATCATCGAGGGGGCCAGCGAAGGCAAGGGACTGGGGCTGCGCTTCCTGCGCCATATTGAGCGCAACTCGCTGCTACTCTTCATGGTGCCGGGCGATACCGACGATATTAAGCGTGAGTACGAAATACTGCTCAACGAGCTGCGCCAGTTCAATCCTGAAATGCTCTCCAAGCATCGCGTGCTGGCTATCACAAAGTGTGATCTGCTCGACGAGGAACTCATTGAAATGCTGAAAGAGACGCTGCCGCAGGATCTTCCCGTGGTGTTCATCTCTGCCGTTACGGGTTTCGGCCTTGAAGAACTGAAGGATGTCTTGTGGGAAGAGCTGAATGCCGAGAGCAACAAGCTGCAGGCCATTACTCAGGACGACACCCTCGTTCACCGCGACAAGGACATGAGCGTCTTTGCCGAGGAACTGGCTGATGAGGGCGAAGATGAAGACATTGAATATGTGGATGCTGAGGATATAGAGGATATTGAAGAACTTGACGATTTTGAATATACTGATGAGGAAGAATAAGCCGTTTGTCCTTCTCCTTTCACTTCTGTCTGTCCTGTGTGCCTGGTCGCAGGACATTGTTCAGTATGACTATGCCAATAGCGACCCTTTTGGCGGTGGCAATTCCTTTACCATCGATTTCCGTGAACTCCCTGACAGTGAGTGGCACTATCCTTTGCCTGGCGGCAAGGTGATCAGCTCCTATCACGCGAAAGGACGCAGTGGACATTCGGGGACAGACATCAAGACGAAACCCAACGACAGTATCTATGCCGCCTTTGCCGGCATAGTGACCATGTCGAAGCCTTTTGCAGGCTATGGCAATTGCATTACCATCCGTCATGCCAGTGGGCTGACAACCCTTTACAGTCATAATTCAAAGAACTTCGTGGTAGAAGGCGACTATGTGGAAGCCGGACAGGTGATCGCACTGACAGGGCGCACGGGCCGTGCCACCACCGAGCACCTGCATTTCGAGGTTCGCACAGGCCGCACCACCCATAACCCGAACGTCATTTTCGACTTGGAAAAACGAACACTGAGGCGTCAAAAGCTTACCTTCTACAAGAATGGAAAGGTCGTTTCGCGCTAATTGATATCCCAAAATAAAAAAATATTGGATAATTTGTATCAAGTTGTCAGAAAAAATATCTATATTTGCAGGCGAATAATAAATACTTAATAATAACCTAATATTATGCAGAAAAGAATTCTTGTTCTGATGGCATTGCTGTTGACGCTTTCAGTAACCGCAATGGCGCAAATCACGACTTCGAGTATGGCTGGTCTTGTGAATGAAGAAGGAACCAAGCTTCCCGTTATCGGTGCTTCGGTGCAAGCCGTGCATGAGCCTTCGGGTACCCGTTATCGTGCGGTGACAAATGCTAATGGCCGTTTCGCCATTCAGGGTATGCGTACGGGTGGCCCGTATTCTGTTACGGTTACTTACATCGGTTATCAGCAGCGGACGCTTCAGGGCATCACCTTGCAACTGGGCGAGACTTATAACCTCTCTGTGACGATGGGCGAGAACACCAACGAGCTGGCTGAGGTCGTAATCAGTGGACGTGCTTCGAAGTTTACGGCTGAGAAGACTGGCGCCACGACCAATATTTCTAACGAGCAGATGATGTCGATTCCAACGACTACGCGTAGTTTGGCTGACATGACAAAGATGTCGCCTTATGCAGGCTCAAGCATGAGCTTTGCCGGAGGCGACGGCCGTTCAAGTAATTTCACACTCGATGGTGCAAACCTGAATAACAACTTCGGACTGAGTTCGTCTCTCCCTGGTGGCGGTACACCCGTTTCGCTCGAGGCTATCGACGAAATACAGGTAGTCATTGCTCCCTATGATGTGCGTCAGAGCAACTTCATCGGAGGTGGCGTCAATGCTGTGACAAAGTCGGGTACGAACACCTTTAAGGGTACAGCTTATATGTATTACAACAGCGATAAGCTGCACGGACGTAAGGTCGACGGCGACCCCGTTTCTTATGCCCCTGGCCACGAGACCGTATATGGCTTCTCTTTGGGTGGCCCGATCCTGAAAGACAAACTGTTCTTCTTTGTCAACTTCGAGAAGAGTGTCTCTCCAGAATCTGTTGTAGACTGGAGACCGTCGACTGATGGCGTTGCTGATGGCGTTCAGAAGATTTCGCGCACGTCGACAACGGACATGGAGACTGTCTCTAACTTCGTTCGTACCAACTATGGCTACGACACAGGCTCATGGACTGATTTCTATGGCGACAAGGAAAATACTAAATTCATTGCCCGACTCGACTGGAATATCAATGACGCCCATCATCTGGCACTGCGATACAATACGACGGTTGACAACTCATGGACGGGAACAAACCAATCAAGTGCTCCGGAGCGCCTGACGCAGAACCGCACATCGTCTATCTATTCCATGACATTTGCCAACTCGATGTACTCTACTGAAAAGATTGTGAAATCGTGGTCTGCTGATTTGAACAGTCGCTTTGGACAGAAAGTCAGTAACCAGCTGCTTGCCACCTATTCGCATATTAAGGATGGACGAGGCTCTAATTCAGACAAGTTCCCCTTCATAGATATTCTTGACGGTAGTGGCGGACTGGTGCCCTACATGGGCTTGGGCTATGAGCTGTTCACTTGGAACAATGGTGTGGAAAATAATATTCTTACTGTTACCGACAACTTTACTGCCTATCTTGGAAACCATAAACTGACTGCCGGTCTGAACTTCGAGCATCAGATGGCCAACAACAACTTCATGCGCTATGGTACTGGCTATTACCGCTACTCAAGCCTGAATGATTTCCTAACGGGAGCCGCACCAGAAGCAGTAGCACTGACTCATGGTTACAACGGAGATACTTCACCGTCAAACGAGGTACGCTTTAATCAGTATGGCCTCTATCTGCAAGATGAATGGGATGTGAATAGATATCTGAAGTTGAACTATGGCGTTCGTTTCGACTATCTGCAGTTTAATGAAGATGACGTAATGACCAACAATGCCATTCTGGCTCTTGACTTCGGTGGACGTCATATTGACACTGGATTGTGGCCTAAGAGCAATGTGCAGGTATCACCACGCGTAGGATTCGTTTGGGATGTCATGGGCGACAAGTCGTTGAAGGTTCGTGGCGGTACAGGCTTCTTCGCAGGCCGCTTGCCCCTGGTCTTCTTCACCAACATGCCAACCAACTCAGGTATGATACAGAACCTGATTGCTGTTAAGCCGGGCGATCCGCGTTTGGCAAGTTTTGCAGGTGGGTTGGTGACTGATACAGAACAGATGCGTGTGCTGTTGGGTGGCCCTGCCACCATTTCACCTTCCGAAGGTGTGAAACAGTCGAGTATTGTAGGTGTTGACCGCGACTTCAAGATGCCGCAGGTGTGGAAATCGTCAATAGCCATCGACTATAGCCTGCCCACTTCGTTCCCTCTGTCTGTCACGGGTGAGTTCACCTATACTAAGAAGATTAACGATGTGATGCTTGACAACTGGAATATCAAGACACCGGATGCTACATGGGAGCGCCTACGTGGTGCAGATGATCGCTATATCTATCCAGCCGATTTCCGTTATGACGATTCCTACTCTAAGACCGATGGTGCCCTTGTGCTGACAAATACCCATAAGGGTTATGGCTGGACGGCAAACGTGACTGTAAATGCCGAGCCACTGAAGAACCTGAAGATTATGGCAGCATATACACATACGGTTTCTAAGGAGGTGACAGGCATGCCTGGTAGCCAGGCCGCTTCAACATGGGCTGCAAACTATTCTGTCAACGGTCCAAACTTGATGGGAATCCAGAATTCTCGCTATGTCATTCCTGACCGTGTCATTGCAAGCATCACCTATAAAATATATAAGGAGCACTTCACGCTATTCTATAGCGGCTACTCACCGTCGGGCTACTCTTTCTACTACGACGGCGACATAAATGGTGACGGTATATCTACCGACCTGATGTATATCCCACGAGATGACCGTGAAATTAACTTCGTTAGCGAGGCCGACCGTGCTGCTTTCTGGAAGTTCCTCTATCAGGATGACTATTTGAGCAGCCATCAGGGAGAATATGCCGAGGCTTATAGCGCCCGTTCGCCTTGGAACCACCGTTTCGATTTCAAGTACACGCATGACTTCGACTTGCGTGTCGGTAAGACAAAGCACAAGCTGCAGTTGTCGTGCGATGTGATCAATGTGGCCAATCTGCTTAACTCGTCATGGGGCGTGGCAAAGAATATGGAAACCTGCAACGGTGGCAAGATTCTGAAGGTGGCTAAGATTGAGAATGGCGTGCCCTACTTCCAGATGAACAAGTATAATGGTAAGTACATTGAGAAGACTTGGTCGAAGAATCATAGCTATGACCAATGTTGGCGTGTGCAAGTAGGTGCCAAGTACTTCTTCAACTAATCGAGTCAGTTGACAAGAACGTAAAAATAGCATTGGCACACAAGTGAGGCTTCCTCCAACTTGTGTGCCAATGTTTTTTTTGTAGGTTAATATGAGGTTAGCTTCAGGTTATCATCGGGTTAATGTGTTGAGCGGATACAATCTCTTAAAAGCCTGATAAACACTGGAGGTTCAGCTTCGATGGGTTAATATGTTAGTTTCTTTTTGAAATCAACCTTTCGGGCAAAGACACTACAATCTGCATCTACGCAACAAAATCTATGGTCTTGTCTCGTAATTCGATTCGGATTATCTCGTAATTCGATTCGGATTATCTCGTAATTCGATTCGAAGTATCACGTAATTCGATTCGAAGTGTCACGTAATTCGATTCGAAGTGTCACGTAATTTGATTCGAAGTGTCACGTAATTTGATTCGAAGTGTCAGTGCCTCGGGCTATTTTCTTATGCCAGCCTCCCCAGAACAGACGTGAGAGGAAGATGAGACCACGGAACGTCAGTTCGATGGCCATAGCCGTCCATACGCCTCGCAGACCATAACGGGGTGCTAACGAGGCAGCCAGCGTCAGGCGTACGGCCCACATGGAGAAGAGGCTCATGATGGCAGGCTTCAGCGTGTCGCTGGCACCGATGAACACACCGTTGCAGACGATGGCAGCAGCAAACAGCGGCTCGGCAAAAGCCTCAATACGCAGGGCAGTGGTGCCTTGCGCAATGATTTCGTCGACAGGAGTCATAATATTCATCAGCTCTGGGGCGAAGATAAACATCAGTATGCCCATGAGGGTCATCACCGCCATACCCAGACCTACTGACATGCGGGCGAACGATTGGGTGAGCATTCGCTGACCGGCACCGATGCCCTGGCCGACAAGTGTGGTGGCTGCCTCGGCAATGCCGTAGCCGGGCATGTAGCACAGACTCTCGACCGTGATGGCCAGTGAGTGGGCTGCAATGGCAACGGTGCCTAACGGTGCAACAATCATGGTGCTTACCACTTGTGCGCCACCCATCAGCACATGTTGCAACCCCATGGGGCCACCTATCTTGAAGGCGGTAGTAACCACGTCGGACGTGGGGCGGAAGAGCCTGATTTCCGAGTTTTGAGTGTAGCGTGTAGAGTTTCCTGCCGGTCTTCCTGCTTGGGTGGTAGCAAGCTCTACATTTTTCGCTCTACACTCTGAACTAAAGATGCCCAGCATCTCCGACCGTACCAACAGGAAATAAAGCATGAGAATGGCAGTGATAAGCTCTGCTAAGCCGGTACCCATCGCTGCGCCCTTCACGCCAAGGTCGAGTACATAGATGAAGAAATAGTTGAACACCACATCCATCAGGCACATGCCGATGTTGAGCATAGAGGGTATCTTCATATTGCCTGAGCATTTCAGCATCGAGCCTGCCAGTCCTTCCATTTGGAAGAAGATGCCGCAAATGCCAATAATAGAGAAATAGACGGAGGCATCGTGGGCTATATCTTCGCTGCCGCCCAGCCAGTAGGGCAGGGGAAAGGCGATGCAGAGTGCCACAATAGAAATCAGAAGGCTCCACAACATGCAGCATACCAGCGACTGGCGCAGCACTCGGCGGGCAGCCTCGAAGTCGTTGGCTCCGATGAAATGAGCCACCTGTACTGAGAAACCCATATTGGCCGCCATGGCCAGTCCGCCCATCAGCCAGCCGGTTGTCTCAACAATGCCAATGGCAGCCGATGCGCGTTCGCCCAGATGCCCCACCATTGATGCGTCGATGAAGAACATGACGGTGGCCGATATCTGTGCCAGGATAGAGGGTATGGAAAGACTCACGATGAGCCGCAGTCGTTCACTACGGCTCATCGTGCGTCCTTCACGAATATATGCTAATAAATCTTTCTTCAATTTATTTCGTCAAGATATTTGCCAGCGTAGCAATCATGGTGGCAATAGAAGCGATACCGCTACCCAGCGTGACGGTTTCGGCAGTGGTCATCTTGTTCTGTGCCTTGGCAGGCACAACAATCTCACAACCGGGACGCACCTTTGTGCGACTCTTCACTTTCGCCACGTCACCGTTCATATATATAATATAGGTACGGCCTTTTTTAGCCTTGCTGCTATAGCCGCCAGCCTGGTTGATGTAGTACTTCACCTTTTTGCCTTCCTCGAAGCCTACGGTGTTAGGATACATCACCTCGCCGTTGATCTTTACCGTACCGGTGTGTTGCGGAACGATGAGGCGGTCGCCCTCGCGCAAGATGAGATCATGGTCGCTACCAGGTTTGGCAATAGCCTTTTCAAGCTCGATGCCGACCATGTAGGTAGTAGGAATCTCCCTCTTTCTCTCTCTAGTTTCGCGCTGTGCCGATTGCATCTCAGACACTGAACGGCCGCTCTTCAATGCTTGCTCCATCAATACGGCAAGGTTTTGCTCATCCTGCATCTTCAATGACTCTTCATAACGCAGGCGCTCGCTCTCGTTCATCTTACGCTCGAGTCGGGCACCAGCCACATAGGCCATATTGGTCACGCCGCCAGCTTTCTTCACCAAGTCGCTCAGACGCTCGTTCTGACGTGACATGGTATATTCTCCTGCAAAGAGCACCTCGCCCTCGATGGTTACGTTCTTTTGCTCGTAATAACCTGGGCTGCGTCGAACAAAGACTTCGTCGAACGGCTGCAAGTGGAAACCTGGCTGGCCGTCGATGACGAACCCGTCTTTCAGTGCGAAGTTGAACGTCTCACCGATGATGCTGTCGCTTGACGTCGCCTTGGAATTGATCACACGGCGCGATACGAACACATTAGCCGTTGAGGCTGTCTCAGTCAGACCGCCTGCCTGCAGAATGAAGTCCTCGACGGTTTCGTTGTCGGCATATTTATAAGTACCAGGATAGAGCACCTCACCATGAATGGCAATGGTGCGCTCGGCATTGACGTCTTGCTTCGTGGGCACGAAGAGCACGTCCTCGTTCTTTAAGGGAATATCGGCCACGGTGCCGTCCAGGATGCCCTGAACGTCGACTTGTATCACTTCAAGCGTGCGGTCAGCTTTCAGACGGTGCATGACGGCATGAGGCGTGAAAGCTTCCTCGGTCACACCGTCGGCAACTTCCAGCAGTCCCTTGACGCTGCTCACCTGTTCGCCCAGCTGGTACATGCCCGGACGGAATACGGCACCTTTCACCTCGACCATGTTCGAATAGCGTGGCAGCAGACTGTCGACCATCACCGAGTCGGCATCAGCCATACGGAATGAGGCCATGTCGAACTCGCCTACCGTATGGACTGAGTATTCTGTGCCTGTACGACGGATCAGGCGCACAGACTTGCGGTAGGCGTTGCCGGCAAAACCACCGGCATACTCAATCAGCTGTGCCAGATTCTCGTCGCGCTTCATCTCGTAGTACATGGGGCGCTTCACCTTACCAGACAGGCTCACCAGGCAGTCGTAGGCTCCCAAAATGATGACATCGTTGTCTTGCAGGCGGACGTTGCCCTTCAACTTGCCGTTGAGTATATAGTCATAAACATCGATGGTGGCCACCTGACGGTTGTTGCGGAACACCTTGATATTACGCAGCGTACCTATCTTGCTTGGGCCGCCAGCCATGTAAAGGGCATGGAATACAGAGGCAAAGGCCGACAGCGAGTAGGTGCCAGGCATCTTTACTTCGCCCATCACATTGACGGTGATGGTGCGCGTCTGACCAACAGCCAGACTGATCTTCGAACTGGCAAAGCGACTGCCTAACTGACTGCGAACACGCTGGGTGGCTTGCTCGACGGTGAGTCCGCCAACCTGTATCGGACCGAAGTCTTCGATGACAACGACACCGTCAGGCGATACCGTCTTCTTGACCGACTTCTGCGATGCGCCATAGATGTCGATAATCACTTCGTCGCCAGCTCCTAAAATATAGTCGCTTGGCGTGGCAATGTTCATGGCAGGCTCGAACGTCAGGTCTTCGTTGGTGAACAACTCATGGCCGAAAATCTTGGTCAGATCCTTCTTCTCGTGCTCGGCCTTCGCTTTCAGGTAGTTCCTGATGACCATACGGTCGTAGAGGTCGAGTGAGTCGGGCATGAACTCGTCAAGCGCTTGCTTGGTCATGTCAACATCTTCTTCGCGTTCCAATTGCTCTATCTTGCGGCGCTTGTCTTTGTTTGACTGCTTGCTGCTCAGCTTGTCGTCCTTCAGCTTGGCAGTGGTGCTGTTCGGGTCACGGCGCTGGTAAATCTCCGATTTGCGCAGGCGGCCGTCAGGGTCTGTATCCTCAACGGACGACTGCTTGACGGCACCCAGACCTTGTTCTTTCTTCAGACGTTCAGCCTTCTTCTGTACGCGGCGCAATTGATCGATAGTGACACCTTTTTGCACCAGTTTCGTGGCAATCTCTTGTTGCGTCGAGCCTTTTTGTTGCTCTTTAATGACATAGCTGAGCACCTGCTCGTCGGTCATCGACGATTGGGCCATAAGGGGTAACATGCCACAAAGCAGCATGAGCATAGCGAAGAATAGTCTTTTCATATCGTTGTTGGTTGTTGACATTATTTATATACGAGAACTGATTTTCGGAAAAATTATTGCAAAGGTAGCTATTTTATATCGTTTTATTGCATTTTTTTAGCTAAAATATTTGATGAAGCGAAAAAAGTTCGTATCTTTGCACTCTCAACGCATACGCATCTACGTTAGCGTCATCATGGGGTTGACTGGATTTGACGGCAAGATGAAATGGTACGTAAGCACGCGGAGCTGGGCTATGGGAGGCTCCTTAATCTCTTCTGTAGGAAAATTAATTGGCAACAATGAGTATGCTCTCGCTGCTTAATCGAAGCACAGTAGATTACGAGCTTAATTCGCTTACAAGGTAGGTGAACGAGACGTCGCTCCAAGGATGTGGTTCCGAATCTGAAGATCCAGCGGCGCAGGTTAAATCGGAAATAGTTGCGGCAGGCCTCGATGTCGCGATGAAAATTTAGGGGATAAGGCTGTGATTGGTGGCTTGGGTCTTGTTACGGCACGAAAATGAAGGCCAAGATAAGCGTGTAGAAAGCGTATGGTTTCCTTGTGCGGACGAGGGTTCGACTCCCTCCAGCTCCACAATTACTTTTTGCAGTTGGAACTCTCACCATTGTGAGGGTTCTTTCATTAATAACAGGAACCTATGAGCAGTTCGAAATTATTCTTCTTGGCTTTTTTCTCCCTTTGTGTGTTGTCTTCTTGGGCGGTGAATCTGAAACGATGTCGCATAGTCGTTTCAGAGGCTGACGCGCCATTAGTGAGAAAGATGGCCACTGTGCTGCGTGATGATATAGAACGCGTGACTGGCGTCCAGCCGGCTGTTGTCAGTCGTCAGCAAGAGGGACCTGTAGTCGTGCTTGCCACGATAGGACAGGCTGAAGTGATGGCTCCTGACGTGCCTGTGAGTGACCTGAAAGATACTTGGGAACGCTATCGCATCGCTACTCGCGGTCAGCGACTGTTTATTATTGGCAGTGACCCGCGTGGTCTGGCCTATGGTGTGCTGCATGTGAGCGAGCAGATAGGTGTCAGTCCGTGGTATTGGTTTGCCGACGTGCCTGTGGTCAGGAAGAAGAAACTCAACTATCAGGAGAATATGACCTCGAAAGAACCTTCGGTGCGCTATCGTGGTATCTTCATCAACGATGAGGACTGGGGCTTGAAGACTTGGGCAGCCAAGACTTTCGAAAAAGAACTGGGCGATATAGGACCGAAGACATACGACAAGGTGTGCGAACTCATCCTTCGTTTGCGTGGTAACATGTTGGCTCCTGCCATGCATGATTGCACGGGGGCCTTCTATAGCCATCCTGAAAGTCAGCGCGTGGCTGCGGAGTGGGGCATCATGATTACTACCAGCCATTGCGAGCCGATGCTGTTTAATAATGCCGCTCCTTCGGAATGGAGCAAAGAGCGAGATGGCGAGTGGAACTATCTGACCAATAAGGCGACTATCTGGAAGAAATTCGATGATCGTCTGCGCCAGACGGCAGTCTATGACAATATCTACACGATGGGCATGCGCGGCTTGCACGATGAAGCCATGAAAGGTTCTACAGACCCTGCTGTGCGTGCCCGAACACTTGAAACCGTCTTTGCCGACCAGCGTCAGATACTCGAAAACCATAAGAAGAAGCAAGCCCGGCTTATTCCGCAGATTTTCGTTCCTTATAAGGAAACACTGGATATCTACGATGCCGGTCTTCGAGTTCCCGATGATATTACGCTCGTATGGCCCGATGACAACTATGGCTATATGAAGCGCGTGTCGAACGCAACGGAACGGCTGCGTTCCGGCGGCTCGGGAGTGTATTATCACCTGAGCTATCTCGGCACGCCCCACGATAATCTCTGGATTGCTACCACTGCCCCCGTGCTGATGTATGAAGAGTTGAAGAAAGCCTACGATGCAGGTGCTTCGCGCTATTGGCTGCTCAATGTGGGCGACATCAAGCCGATGGAGATAGAGATGCAGCAGTTCTTCGACATGGCATGGGATTTCCCGGCTTTCAGCTACGAGCGTGCCAACAATTGTCAGGCTGAATGGCTTGCCAGTATCTTTGGCAAGCAGTATGAGGCTGCTTTCCAACAGATTCTTGACACCTATTATCGCTTGGCCTGGCAGCGCAAGCCAGAGTTTATGGGCTATGAGCTGGAGTGGGATAGCAACGAGAATAATCGCCTGCACGACAGCGACTTCTCTTTTGCAGCCAATAGCCGGCGTAGTGCGCAGCAACGGTTGAGTGACTATCAGGCGATTGCCGTCGATGTGGCTTACATTGAACGTCGCTTGCCAGCAGCTTTGCGTCCTGCCTTTTTCGAAATGCTGGGTTATTCCGTCCTGTCAGCCTCGCAGATGAATCGGAAGTTCCTTATGGCGCAGAAGAATCATGAGACAGGCAGTGCTGAGGCTGCACAGGCAAGCCGTGAGGCAAACGACAGCCTGCAGGCTTTGCTGCATCGCTACAACACACTGCATGGCGGCAAGTGGAATCAGATGATATCACAGATACCGCCAGGCTATACTGCCAAGTATCACTTGATGCCCGATTTGGTCACTGCTCCAACCGATGCTTATCGCTTGCCTGCCAGTCAGCGACGCACGGTATATGCGCAAAAGTGCTATCTGGCAATGCTGAAGACAATAGCTCCTTTCCATCTGATTGACGGTATCGGTTGCGATTGGATTGCTCTTCAGTTAGGCCAGCCCCTTGATGCTGTCTGCAATCCGCTGAGTTTTGCCTCGCCCCACATTGACTTGCCCCTCGAAGACGTTTCGCTTCATGGCGACTCCCTTCAACTGTGTCTCTCCGTGGTTCCTTTCTGGCCTGTGACAACCGATCGCAGCAACAGAATAGGGGTGAGCCTTGACGGCTGCACCCCTGTGGTGTGTGAGAATCTTTTTACTGAGTGGTCATATCCCTGGAAGCTTCAAGTACTTGAAAACCGAAAGGATTTCCTGCTGACCTTACCCCTTGACAAGCAAAGGAAACAGCATACGCTGACGCTGATTATGGGTGACCCGGGACAGATGGTCCAAGAGATTACCTACGAAGTAAAGCAATGATCCTCTCTCGTGGCTTCTAACGCTGTGTGATTTCCACTTTCATTGCGTGTCGCTTCTAACGCTGTGTGATTTCCACCTTCACCAGTTCCTCGCCAGCCGTCCGGTCGGCTTCGCGAGGCAGATAGATGGGAGCGTCTGGCTGTAAGGGGAGAACGCGAAGTTCAAGCTGTCTCGTCCCTTCAGGCAGTCGCCACAGTCCGTAAAGGAACGGGCGACCGTAGTAGAAATTGTCGGCTATCAGATGCCCGTCGGCATAAAGGCGGGCGCAGTCGCCACGGTAATGAATCGTCAGCAGTGAAGAATGGAGGTCGAAAAGTGGAGAGTCGGCAGGCAGACTGATTTCATAGACAGCAGCTTGCTGCCAGTCTTGTTCTGACGGTGCCTCTGCCACTTTTGCCTTACCTTTCTTGATGGTGCGCAATGGGCCAGCCTCTTTTGTTTTCGTGTAGTTGACAGCAGGCTGTTCATTCGTTTGGGCAACAGCCGTCAGGAACAGATGCTCAGCTTCGTCGCGCGTAATCAGATAGATGTTTCCATAGATAGCTTTTTCAGTGCCTCGTGGCTTAATGTTCTTCAGTGTCTTGCCATTCTGCATGCAGATGGTGGTGGGTATGCCGGGAATCTGCATCATGTAAATCTTGCTGTTACGCTTGGCTACAAGCTGTGCCGTTGCATAGCGGATGCCGTCAATATTAACAGGGAAGATGGCCATTGCTCCTGCAGGAATCGTCATCTTGGGCAGTTTCACGCCACAAGCCTCTAACGTCACGTCCTTTTTCACGGAAAGGTTGGCAAAGCGTTCATAGTTGTTGACGAAAATGAAGGCGGACATCTGATCGTTTGCCGACAGACTGCGCACGGCCCAGCGCAGTTCCGTGTCCTCGCCTTGTTTCAAGTCCTGACGCGCGGGGAACGAAGCCTTCATGGGTGCCAGTACTTCTCCGTAGTCTTTCATGAATAGATGTAGTGGGCGCAGCGTGTAATACTGAGGATAGGTCTGTCCGAACTCTCCCAACGGTGCCTGAAAGTCGTAGGTACATACGGGGAGATCGTTGTTGGCAGTGCCAGGTGAAGTCTGCACTTCGTTAAGCGTGTTCAGTTCACCGTCAGGGTTGGTGCCGCCGTGATACATGTAATATCCCAAGAGGTTCGAACCGCTGCCCAGCTTCACCAATGCCATCGAGTAGGCATCCTCAGGATAGACGTAAGGCCGGCGGTGATAGGCTGTGGCCATACCACCGCCCAGCTCGCAGGTGAAGTAAGGATACTGCTCGTCGCCTTGGTTGATTTTCGCTTCCTGCTTGCCCAACAGATCGGTTCCGATGGCTGTAGAAGAGCGGAAACCCTTGAAGTTGAATGCCTTGTAGTAGTTGCCTGTGCCTTCTTTCACTTCTTTGTCCCAGAAACCGTCGGCATAGTCGCCATAGAGGGGAAGCATCTCGCCGAAAGGTACTGGCGTGCGCAGCTCCGGCCATCCCGTGCGGGTATAGAAAGGCAGGTCGAAACCGATTTGCCTGGCCATCTTCTTCAATGCCATCAGATATTCGCCGCGTCCACGATACTCGTTGTCGAACTGGGCTGCGATGACAGGCCCTCCGTCTTTCCATTGCAATCCTTGCACCTGGGTGAAGATTTGCCGATAGAGCTGTTCGGCATAGTGCAGGAATGTCGGATTCTGTTCTCTCAGCTTGCACCCTTTTTGAAACATCCAGTCAGGAATGCCGCCATTGCGCACTTCACCATGACAGAACGGGCCGAGGCGAAGCACCACAGGCATCTTTTCTTGCTTGCATACCTCTAAAAATTTCCGCAACGACCGCTGGCCGTCCCAACGGAAGCGTCCTTCCTGCTCTTCTATATGGTTCCAGAATACGTAGGTGGCGATCATCGTCACGCCCCCCTCCTTCATCTTCCTCACTTCGGCATCCCACTCGTTGGCAGGTATGCGCGAATAGTGTATCTCACCCATCACGGGGCATACGCGCCGCCCGTCGATCATCATGCTCTGTCGGTCCCAAGTGATTGCAGGCACCATTCCCTGTTCCACTTGGTCGGCTATCTGGCGCATGCCCTTTACCGAAGGGTGGCCCGAGATCTTGTCGATACCCTGTAGGGCGATATATCTCATGCCGTGGTAGGTAGAGTAAGAGTCTCCCAGAATGGAAATTTTCTGAGCCATAATCGTGCTGAAGCAGCACAGGATGGCGATGAGCAAATACATTCTTTTCATTTCCGTATTATCGTTTTTTGTTTGTTATTGCATGTCTGTGAAGGGTAAAGATGCTTGAGCAGTGTTGCTTTCTGTGATTCAATTGCTTGCAAAGATACGACTTTTTTCGATTTAAGTGTCGTTGTTTCGGCTAAAATGACTATTTTTGCAGTCAATAATTGTGAGTAGCAATTGTTGACTGTTTTTTTGTTTTAAAAAAAGAAAGATTATGAAAGAGTTGGACGATCAGATTGTGATAGGTATTGACGTGGGCATTTCGACCACAAAGATTGTGGGACTGCGCGGCGGACAGGTGGTCTCACCGATACGTATTACCGCTGTTGACCCCGTGACTTCGCTCTTCGGAGCTTTTGGCAAATATCTTCACGACAACGACATATCGTTGGAAAAGGTGGAGAAGGTGATGCTGACAGGTGTTGGCTCGGCATACGTGAAAGAGGATGTCTATGGGGTGAGCACAACGAAAATTGACGAGTTCGTGGCCGATGCGCTGGGTGCTCGCTATGAGTCGAAGATAGACCATGCCATCGTGGTGTCGATGGGTACGGGTACCTCATTCGTGATGTGTCATGGCAACGAGATGAAGCATATAGGCGGCATCGGTATCGGTGGTGGTACACTGCAGGGACTGTCGCGCCTGCTGCTCAATACTGACGACATCAAGAAACTGTCGGCACTGGCCATGCAGGGCGATGTGAGTCATGTGAACCTGCTGATTGGCGACATTTCCAGCCAACCGCTTCCCGGACTTCCTATGACAGCTACGGCCTCGCTCTTTGCGCGGGCTAAGAATAATGCTTCGCAGGAGGATATTGCCGCTGGCTTGGTGTCGATGGTGCTTCAGTCTATCGGTTCTGCGGCAGTGTTGGCAGCTCAGGGTACTGACTGTCGAGATATGGTGCTCATAGGCAGCTTGTCGCAGTTGCCGCAATGCAGGGTGGTGTTCCCGGCATTAGAGAGCCTCTATCATGTGCGTTTCCATATTCCCAAGTATGCCGCCTTCTGTACGGCTATTGGTGCTGCCCTGGCTTATCAAAAACTTTAATCAACCATTAATAGAAGTATGAAGAAAAGTATTTTGTTTCCGATGCTCACTTTATTGAGCGCCTCGCATGCCTCTGCCCGGCTTGTTGCTGACAGCATTCCTTCAGATACCGTGGTTGTTGACACGGTCAAGGTGGAAGATACTCACAAAAAGAAGGCCGACAAGAAGGCCGACGAGACGAAGAAAGAGAAGAGCGACTATGAGAAACTGCTGGAGAAGAAAGGGGCGGTAGAGCTGACGGGCCTCTTCACTGTGCGCCATATCGAGGACAAGTATTACTTTGAGGTGCCCGACTCGATGTTGGGTCGTCTGTTGCTATGTGTCACCCGCTTTACGGCTGTGCCGCAGGGCTTCGGACAATATGGCGGTGAGGAAATCACGCATAACACCGTCTATTTTGAACAGCGCGACGAAAAGACCCTCCTCATGCGCCAGTATGTGCTCAGCTATCTGGCCGATGACAAAGACAATATTGCCCGCACCTTAGAGAAAGCCACCATCGACCCGATGGTGTTGTCATTCAAGGTGATTGGCAAAAACGAGAAGAAGGACGCCCAGCTTGTCGAGGTGACCAGTCTCTTCAAGGGCGATAACCACCTGTTCAGTTTCCCTTCGAGTGTGAAGAGCACGCTGAAGGTGGGCGGGTTGCAGAGCGACCGCACGTTTATCGACACCATGAAGGTCTATCCCACCAATATCGAGATACTGACCACACGGACATACGGCAGTTCGCCAGCAGCTTCAGCAGCCTCTAAGACCGGGTCGGTGACGATGGGCTTCAACACGTCAATCGTCGTGTTGCCCAAGGAACCGATGCGCAAGCGTCTGTGGGATGAGCGCGTGGGCTATTTCACCAATACCTTCAGACGCTTCAGCGACAATCAGACAAAGGCGCAGCACGAGTCGTTCATCTCGCGTTACAGGCTGGTGCCCAAGAACAAGAAGAGGTACTTGGCAGGTCAGCTTTCAGAGCCGGTCAAGCCGATTGTCTACTACATCGACCCGGCTACGCCGAAGAAGTGGGTGTCTTACCTGATGCAGGGTATCGAAGACTGGAACGTGGCTTTCGAGGCAGCTGGCTTCAAGAATGCCATCATTGCCAAGGAGTGGCCGAACGACCGCCCGGACATGAGTCTCGATGATGCCCGTTTTTCGGTACTCCGATATCTGCCTTCTGAGACGGAGAATGCATACGGCCCTCGCATCGTCGATCCCCGTTCGGGCGAGATAATCGAAGCACACATCTGCTGGTTCCACAATGTGATGAACCTGCTGACGAAGTGGTATATGGTGCAGTGTGGTCCCCTTGACAAGCGGGCGCAGAAAATGAAGTTCGACGACAAACTGATGGGCCAGCTCATCCGTTTCGTGTCGAGCCATGAGGTAGGCCACACGTTGGGCTTACGTCACAATATGGGTGCTTCGTATGCTACGCCTGTTGAGAAGCTGCGTGACAAACAGTGGGTTGAGGCTCACGGTCATACAGCTTCCATCATGGACTATGCCCGTTTCAACTATGTGGCGCAGCCCGAAGACAAAATTAGCGAGAAGGGACTGTTCCCCCGCATCAACGACTACGACAAGTGGGCTATCAAGTGGGGCTATCAGTGGCGTCCTGAGTTTAAGGACGAGTGGGAAGAGAAGGAACAGCTCATGAAGGAAACCACCCGCATGCTGCGTGAGAACAAACGTCTGTGGTTCGGCGGTGAGGGACGTGGCGAAGACCCGCGCTCGCAGACTGAGGACCTGGGTGACAACAGCATGAAAGCTTCAGAGTATGGCATCAAGAACCTGAAGCGAGTGATGGAGAATCTCCCTGCATGGACGCATCAAGAGAACGACCAATATGAGGATCTCAGCACGATGTACAAGGCTGTGCAAGACCAGTATAACCGTTATCTGAATCATGTGATGAAGAACGTGGCAGGTCGCTACACCAATAACATGCCTGAAGAAGAACCGGTCAGCTTCATGCCGAAGAGCCGTCAGAAAGAGGCAGTCGAGTTCGTGGGGCGTCATGTCTTTGAAGCTCCCGAATGGCTCTTCCCTGCTACTATAATAAATAAGGTGGGAGTCAATCCTACAACTGTGCAGAACAGCAAGCAGGAGAATCTGCTTGGCCGTTTACTGTCTGGCTATGTGCTCAACACCATCTATAACCAGAATGAACAGAGTGCTGAGCCTTACCTGCTCAATGAGTATCTTGACGATGTGTTTGCCCAAGTATGGAAACCGCTGGCTGTTACCGACAGTTGGACAACCAAGGAGCGTCGCAACCTGCAGCGCACCTATGTCGAACAGCTCAACAGTTTGCTCAATCCTGATGCCAAGAGCTTGAAGAGCGACCGTGTAGACGGTAGCGATGTGGGGCTTTATGTTCTGCAGCACTTAGACAAGCTGGAGAACTATCTCAAGAGTATGACCTCGGCCACGGGCATCAATGCCCTGCACTATCAGGATTTGCTGCGTCGCGTGAAGCTGATTCGCGAGCGGCAGACCACGGTGAAGTGATATTCTGACATAATAGTTGTAACTTTGCACGCAACAACTGAAACTACGTGCAAAAGATATAAACAAAACAAGACTACTGACTAAACAACCTAATTTCTTTATTAACATGCAAGATTTATACTCAAGATACCTCTCTGTAAGGAGGACCGTTGCCGCATTGCAGCTATTCGTTTGTGCAATGACGGCAAGTGCCAATGACATCCATGTGGCAACGACAGGCAGTGACGACAATTCAGGTTCGCAGGCTGAACCACTGCTCACCATCCACAAGGCAGTGGAGAAGGTGCAGCCTGGTGACCGCATCCTCATTCATGAGGGTACGTACTATATCACCAAGCGCATCAAGATTCCAGCGCTCAACACCAATCCAGACATGCGCTGCGAGATGCGTGCATGGCCTGATGATGCAGCTGGAAAGGTAATTATCGACGGCTCGAACATGACCCCCTCTACCGAGATAGAGTTCAAGCAGTCACGATGCATATATGTTGACCACTTGGCAAACTACTGGACATTCTATGGTCTTGTGCTGCAGCATGCCAAGGACAACGGTATGAAGATGGAGGGCTCAAACAACATCGTGGAGCGCTGTGTGTTCCGTTTCAACAATGACACGGGTCTGCAGATAGGCATGTATAAAGACTGGAAGATTGAGGAGACAAAGTCATTTCCTATCAGCGGCACACCTGAGTTTAACCCTAACTACACGTACTGCCGCAACAATGCGGTCATCAACTGCGACTCTTACGAGAATGCCGATACCAAGAGCTTCAACGGCTCTGACAACGGCGGTGACGCTGACGGCTTCGCTGTAAAGCTGTTCCCCGGTCCAGGCACTGTTTTCTATGGTTGCCGTGCATGGAACAACTCCGACGACAACTGGGACCTCTACATGACATACCATCCTGTTGTCATCGACCACTGCTGGGCATACCACGCAGGATACTATACCAATGAGCAAGGCAAGGAGGTTGAGGGTGTCAATGGTAACGGCTTCAAGCTCGGCGGCGGCGGTTCTGCCGGCGGTGCAGCGTTCGACCAGTCAACAGGTGCTCACGTGGTCACCAACTGCGTCAGCTTCAAGAACCTTCACAAGGGCTTCGACCAGAACAATGCCTACGAGGGCATGTATGTCATCAACTGCACAGCATGGGGCAACGAATTTAACTACCGTTTCCCTACAGAGTTCAAGTATGGTCCTATGACAATACTCAACAGCATCGGCTGGGGCGCGACAGCAGAAAAGAACGGTGTCGCTGTGGGCAACCACGAATTCCTTTCACCCGACAAACCGGGCTATATGGATCCCGACACCAAGTTCTGCTCATGGCTTGAGTTCGACGGCTGCAGTCCTATCAAGGAGGGATACAAGGAGGGCAAGACACAGATAGTGACAAAGGACCACTCTGGCGAGTTCCTCTCTCTCAGCGTCGAGGACTTCATGGCACCACGTGAGGATGACGGCATGCTGCCGAACAACGACTTCGCACGTCTGAAGGCAGACAGCAAGTTCAGGGATGCAGGAACTCCGATATGGGGCTTCACTCCTACCCGCAAGATGACGGAGGCACAGTGCACTGCCGTAGGGCTGGAGTATATCACTGCCGATGATCTTTACATTCCTTATTGCGATGCAGCACCTGACCTCGGTGCCTTCGAGACATACGGTGTGCCCGTTGTTGACCCTATCCCTGAGAAGATTGAGGTTTCTTGCAAGACTGCCAACTCCACACAGGAGGTCATCAGAGGCAAGGCGATGGCAGACATCGTATATGAGTGCAACGACGTGGCAACAAGCGCTGTAGTAGAGAATCTCGCCGAGGGACTGTCATACAGCTATGACGCTACAAACCATCGCATCACCATCAGCGGCACGCCACAAGCAGAATGCACCTTCAAGCTCACCGTTTCTGGTGACAAGGGCGCCGGCGTGAAGGATTACGTCACCACAGGCATCATCACGCTGGTTACACCATACAATGAGCTCACCAACGGCTGGTACAAGTTCCAGGATGCAGAGTTGCCTGACGCACTCAAGAGCGTCATAGAGCTGGTGCAGGGCGACAACCAGGAAACCACCAGCGACGGTCAGCACAAGAAGGGCGACTCATATATCGATCCTAATAAGGAGGAGACCAGCTCCGGCTACAGCATCGGCGCTGTATGTCTGGGCGAGAGCAACGGCGGCATAAAGCTCAACCTGCCTCAGGGTGCCCTGAAGGTATTCCTGCACGCCTTCTTCACTGGTGGGCGTGCTTTCAAGATTACCGCAACCATTGAGGGCAGTGCCGACAAGACCGCCACAACAGAGAAATTCAAGAAGGGCTCATACGAGTTCGACGTGCTTGATATGCTCAACCTCACCACCGACCTTGAGCGCTCTAAGGTACGCACCATCACATTCCAGCAGAGCGGTGCCAACGGCGGCACACGTCTCTATGAGATGTATATAACCGTGCCTGATAATAATCCAACAGCTATCAATACTGTCAACAGTGCTGCCAGTGGTGCTTCACGGTTCACTCGCAAAGTCCTCCACAACGGCAAACTGATTATTGAGAACAACGGCGTGCAGTATAACACCATCGGACAAAGATTATAAACAATTATGAAAAAACTACTCACCTTCCTTTTTCTCTGCTGTGCCATGATGGTGCAGGCAGCAGAAAACACTTTTACAGAGGACTTCAACACTCTTGTCAGCGGCACCTCATACAATGGTAGTGTCACGCTGTCTTCCGGCACATGGACCATGAGCGGCATTGCAGGAAACAAATCCAGCAACGTGATATCCGCGAAGTTCAATACCAGCAACGCATACATCATCACGCCTGCCATCGACAAGCCTGCCAAGGTGAGCTTCGGCTATCGCTCAGGCGGTTCCAACAAGCCTGTCACCGTGAGCTATTCTACCAATGGCGGCACATCATGGACGGACATCGAGACCTTCGTCATCCAAAGCTCTTCGTCTTCGTTCAGCTCATGGAGCAAGAAGGTCAGCAATCTTGAGCAGACCGACGGTGTGAAGTTCCGCATCTCCTGCGGCGCTTCCAATGTGTATGTCGATGACTTCAAGGTCACATACGCTGACGAGGGCGGCGGTGGCGGTCCTGTTATTGACCTCGACGACCCTACCTACGTCATCGAGGGTGTGTGGGTGCCTTACAAGCCCATCCCTGCGGCTGCGGGCAAGACCTACTACATATCGCCTGCGGGCAACGATGATACGGGCGACGGCACCGAGGCAAAGCCTTGGTATAATCTCGCCGTGGCGTATGCCGCTACCGAGGCTGGCGACCATATCGTCTGCAAGGGCGGCACGTATAAGATTAGCAAGTACGGCACCGACGGCAAACTTACCATACGCATGAATAAGAATGGTACTGCCGACAAGCCTATCGTAATCCGCTGTGCTGACGGCGAAAAGCCTGTCTTCGACTTCGAGCAGCAGCTCCTCGACTGCAACAAGCAGACCTCAAATGTCGGCGACCGCGGCATCCTGCTCACGGGCGACTACCACATCATCTTCGGCGTACACATCATGCACGCTGCCGACAATGCCATCAAGCTTGAGGGCAACCACAACCGCATCGAGCGCTGTGAGTTCTCCTACAACCTCGACACCGGCATACAGCTCGGCTTCGGTCATAAGTTCAGCGACAGCGGTTTCGGTTCAAGCAACGACGGCAGCCACTGCGCATACAACGACATCATCGACTGCGACTCGCACCACAACTGCGACTGCGATACGAACTACGGCTCTGATGCCGACGGCTTCGCCTGCAAGATGCACAACGGCATTGGCAACCGCTTCATCCGCTGCCGTGCATGGCGCAACAGCGATGACGCTTGGGACCTCTACGAGACCGACTATGACGTCATCCTCGCTGAATGCTGGGCATGGAAGTCAGGCGAGGCAAGCGACCACACCTGGGTGAAGGAATACCTCAACACCTCGGCATCATTCTCAGGCAACGGCAACGGCATCAAGCTGGGCGGCAATGGCGAGGGCGGCTCGTCGAAGGGTGTTCACTATGCTTTCAACTGCATCGCCTTCGGGTGCAACAAGAGTGGTTCCGTGAAGGGCTTCGACTGCAACAGTCACAAGGGCGGTCACGTGCTCGTGGGCTGTCTGGGCTTCGACAATGGCTACGACTATATGTTTGAGTCTGGCGGCGACAATGCCAAGACCTTCTACTACAACAACATCTGTCTGGGCAAGCAGGAAATCAGCGTGGGCACCGACGACTACAACGCCATCAGCGCACCAATGTCTAAGCTGGGATGGACTCGCCACCTCGTCACGGGCATCAGTGCCGACGACTTCGTCTCTCTTGATGAAGACGAGGCACTGAAGCCACGCAGCATCGACGGTTCCATGCCTCGCAAGTTCGGTCGTCTGGCTTCTGACAGCAAGATGGTTGACGCAGGCAACGGCAGCCTCGATGATGTCAACGGTGTATGGTCATCGCTCATCACCGAATTCCCATTCCTGAAGCGCACCGTCACTGGCACCTCACGCGACCTCGGTCCCTACGAGCGTCCAGGAGAGGTTACCGCCGTGCAGGGCGTCAGTGCCCACAGTGATGCCTTGCGCTTCTCCCGCAAAGCCATACGTAACGGCATGCTGATAATCGAGCATAACGGCACGCAGTATAACGCCCTCGGACAGAGGCAATAGGGTGCTTTGCGGCATGGCCCACGGCATCGCTGCCCATCCCTGGCTATAAGACGGAGACGATGACCGTGGAGGCACTGCCCGCTGCCGCCTTTAATTTTTAACGAACTATTGCTACAAATTATACGGATTTTACGGGTTGCTTATGATAAGCAAAATTCCGTAAAATCCGTATAATTCGTTGAAAGTGTGCTCAGGGATTATTCAGCCTTTTCGGCAGCTTTTTTTCTGGGAGCCCCCCTTTTCGCAGCTGTCTTTTTCTCGGCAGGTTTTTTCTCGGCAGATTCCAGCTTTTCGAGCTTAGCCTTCAGACGGGTAATCTCCTTATCCTTCATCTCAATTTCATCACCCTGGTTACGGATGGTGGTGAGCAGTGAGTTGAGTTCCTCATTGTCGATCTCCAAAGGATAGAGTGCATTTACTCTGTTGATGAAGTCGCCCAGGATGTTCATGTAGTTGGTGAAAGCATCAAACGGTCCGCTGTAGATACCACGATCAAGTCCTACGTTCGAGGGTTTGGTGGTCATGAAACGGAAGTTGTTCGAAGCCTGCAGGTAATCCCAGTCCTGATTGATGCGCGGGTCGTTGGCAATGAGCAGACGGTCGGCCACAGAGTAGAGCTTGTTGAAGGCCTCACGCTGCATGGCATTACCTAACCAGCATGAGCAGTCGCGCTCTTCGTCAACCCATGACAGCGTGTCGGGCACGTCGATGGCTCCCACACTCTTTACCTTCATGCAGATCTCGGTAGGCGTAGAGAAGGTGATGCCTTTCTCCTTGGCACATGCGGGCAGGGCATGGATGAAGTCGAGGATGTTCGAGCTGAGTGGCTGAGCGATACCCAGAGCTGAAAGCTCCATGAAGATATTGATGATCTGCTCTTCCTCGGGCAGACGTGCAATACGGTCGATGTAGGTGTCGGCGAAGAGGGGATAGCCTTCCCACTCGGCATTGTTGAAACGCAGTGAGATATCGTCAGACAGCTCAACATCGCGGAGCAGCAACTTCAGGTTGGGAGCCATGTTGCAGTTGTAGACATAGTGGGGCGACTTCCAGCCCAGCACGTGCTTGGCACCCTCGGTGAGCATGCCCTTGAAGCCCAGGGCGGCAATCTGTGCGCCGATGTCATCGCTATAGATGAGCGATGAGTTGCGGGCCACCTTCGGCTCCTGTCCGAAGTACTCTTTGATCTTTTCCACCTGCTTCTTCATGTCGCGGGCGAAGCTCTGCTCGTTGGCCAGTGAAGAAAGACCGTGGCTGTAAGGCTCAGCCAGGAACTCCACGCATCCTGTTTCGTTCAGTTCCTGCAGTTTCTCGATGACCTGTGGGGCATGATACTCCAACTGCTCAAGACCGGTGCCTGAGAGCGAGAATGCCACTTTGAAGTAGTTGCCGTTCTCCTTGATCATTTGGAGCAAGGTGTTCAGGGCAGGCATATAGCTGCGCTCGGCAATGTCACTGATGCTACGCTCATTCTCGTAGTCATCGTAATAGTAATGGTCGGTACCGATGTCGAAGAAACGGTAGCGCTTCAGATGAATAATCTGATGTATTTCAAAATATAAGCAAATTGTTTTCATTGTTTCTTACGAGCCCCCTAAGTTAGGGGGTTGGGGGTCTGAACAAAAGTTCATTAGCACCGTTTAATTGTTAATACTTATTTTATTTCTTATTAAGTTAGGAGTCATGTTCAGACCCCCAACCCCCTAACTTAGGGGGCTAATCTTCCCAGCCAAGGGTGCGACGATAGAGCGTGCGAATCCAGCGACCAACCTTCTCCCAAGTAATCTGGTCAACCTCGTTCTTGCCTTCCTCCTTGAGGTACTGGAAGAGCGATTCGTTGGTACAGATACTGTAGATGGCATCGGCAAGGGCATGGATGTCCCAGTAGTCAACCTTGATACAGTTGTTAAGAATCTCGGCACAGCCAGACTGCTTCGAGATAATCGAAGGCGTTCCGCATTGCATGGCCTCAAGAGGCGAGATGCCGAAAGGCTCTGACACCGAAGGCATGACATAGACATCGGAGGCTTTCAGACACTCATACACCTGCTTGCCGCGCATGAAGCCCGGGAAGTGGAAGCGGTCGGCAATGCCGCGTTCGGCTGCCAGATAAATCATGGCATCCATCATGTCGCCTGAGCCTGCCATGCAGAAACGCACGTTGCGGGTGCGGTGCAGCACCATGTTGGCAGCCTCGACGAAATACTCAGGACCTTTCTGCATGGTGATACGACCCAGGAAGGTGACCACTTTCTCCTTGCCCGTATGGTCGGGGCGAGGAATGTCCTGATATTCCTGCGGCAGAGGATAGACGGCGTTGTGAACCGTGAAGCATTTGCGCGGATCCTGATGATACTGGTTGATGACCGTCTGACGGGTCAGTTCCGATACGCACATGATGCAGTCGGCATTGTCCATGCCGTTCTTCTCAATCGAGTAGACGGTGGGGTTCACCTTGCCGCGTGAACGGTCGAAGTCGGTGGCATGCACGTGGATGCACAGGGGCTTGCCGCTCACCTGCTTGGCGTGAATGCCGGCAGGGAAGGTCAGCCAGTCGTGGGCATGGATAATGTCGAACTCCTCGGTGCGTGCCACCTGACCGGCAATGATCGAGTAGTTGTTGATCTCTTCGTGCAGGTTGCCCGGATAACCTCCGGCAAATTCCATGCAGCCGAGATCGTTGACGTTCATATAGTTGAAGTCGGCATAGATATGGTCACGCAACTTGAAATAGTAGTCAGGATCCATGATGTTGCCTACGCGCTGCTTCACATAGTCATAGTCCACGTCGCGCCAGGCAATGGGCACGGCATTCATGGCAATGATGCGTGCAGCATGCTGGCTCTCGTCGCCGAAGGGGTGAGGCAGGCAAAGTGCGATTTCCATATCTCCCTGGGCCTTCAGACCCTCAGAGATACCATAGTTAGCAGTGGCGAGTCCACCAAATACGTGAGGAGGATACTCCCATCCAAACATTAATACTTTCATAGTTGTTCCTCCTTATTTTTGATACGAATACTTCTCCATTAGCTTCATCGTGCGAAGAATCTCGGCCACGTTCATGGCAAACGACATAGCACCGCGACCGTGGAAGGGTGGGTTGCCGTCGAAGAGCTCAGAAATCGTGCCGATGGCATGATAGTCAATCTCGTCTTCATAGCCCACCATCTGACGCTCGACGAACGAGAGACGGGTGCGCTTGTAGAGTTTCAGGCAGGCCTCCATGTAGAAACCGCCCAGCCAAGGCCATGCCGTTCCCTGATGGTAGGCATAGTCGCGCTGTGTCTGTGGACCGACATACATGGGGTTGTAGCCACCGCTCTTCGGCGAGAGCGAGCGCAAGCCCTTCGGGGTGAGCAGTTCGCGCGTACATATATCTAATACGCTCTTCATCTGTTGCTGTGACAACGGTGAATAGTCAAGTGCGACAGCAAAAATCATGTTGGGGCGAACGCTCCAGTCCATCATGTTGCCATCAACATAGTCGAGCAGGTATCCATACTCGTTGACGAACGTGTCGACAAACGACTGCTTGGTCTTTGCAGCCAGTGTCTCC
>Ga0326511_10000683_pt1 | contig 29739 bp, 56 predicted proteins | sample 0_2496_0518_D_FD_203701 | JGI IMG/M metagenome (GOLD analysis project Ga0326511, IMG submission 203701) | Bovine rumen microbial communities from UC Davis, California, United States - 0_2496_0518 | ecosystem: Host-associated > Mammals > Digestive system > Stomach > Rumen | place: USA...
TCCTTTCCATGCAGTAGCTCCTCCCCGAAGCCGAGGCCACACGTCTCTCTCCGTGCTTGTTCATCTCCGAAGAAGGGGTCGTACCCCATGTCCGGGTCTCCTTCGCGCATACGAAGAAGTTGTTCTGTTCGTGCCTTTACCGCGTCTTCCAGCGTCTTATGGATGCTGACAAGCTTCTTCGGGGACCCAGCATAGAGGCCGTAGAAGTGTCCTTCGGCGACAGTCTCCTTTTGGCTAGTCTTCGTCATCGCAGAACACCTCCTCGCGTTCGCCGTCTTCGTTGACGTAGAAAATCTTGTCGAACGTGCCAGCGTTCTTCATGCCCATGCGCTGGGCGTAGTCTTCATCAAACAGCCAACGGTTGCGGGCGCGGAAAGCCTTTTGCGCCCCTGCCAGAGAGCGGTGCTCAGAGATGGTCTCAGGGTAAGGTCCGGAGCAGTGGCATACTTCGTAATGGCTCATGGTGTCCTCCTATCCCTCGATGGGGGCAAAGTCTTCGCCGAACTTCTCATAGTGCAGACGGGCGTAGCGAGTCAGGAATGCCTGGTCGCTCATCCAGCCATAGCCTTCCTTGTGGAGCCAGTGCGACTCGTCATGAACCCGTTCGCGGAGTTCCGTGTCCATGACATCGGAGATGCGCGAGATCTCCATCCACCCGTCAGGGTAGCAGTCGGACAAGCTGACTCCGTTCAAGGTCGGCGGGTTCATGGAGCAGACCTCCACGAAGTCGCTCTCGTTGAACTCCTCGCCGTTGTCGGCGCAGGTAGCCTTCCAGCCCTCCAGCGTGTCGGTGCTCCCCGTCTGGGGGAACATGTAGACAGCGGGGACCTTGGCGTAGGCGAGAAGGTCAACGTCCTCCTCGGACGCGAATTCGTAGTCGCGGCCTTCCTGCAGGCCGTCCTCTGGCATGTAGCCGAGGCGCTCAACCTCGGCCTGCATGGCCTCAAGGGTCTCGAAGACTACGGGGTCGCCAAGCGCCTCGTTGATGTTGCGGACGGGGCGGTCACTGGGTGAAATCATGGTGATGGTCTGGCTCATGGTGCCCTCCTTGGGGGTGTTCCCCTTTCGTTGATTAAACCATACGCCCATCCCTAGTTTGTGTCAACGGAAAACCATACAAAAACAACTTGAGGCCACAAAAAAAGCGCCCCGCCGATGTGGCGAGGCGAGGTGCAGGGGCGGTTCCGGCCTGCTCTGGGGCTATGGTGCAGCCGTGGTGCAGGCGTGGTGCGGAAGCTGTGTTAGATGGTTGATATTGCTGTTGTCCGACTTCTTGGGCGGGAAGACGGCGCTTCTACCTTACCTGCCTGATTTTGCTGGATCTGGAAGCGCGGGGCTGCACCAAACCGCACCAAGTGCGGCTGAAGCGGCCTTCTGGGCTGCAGGAAGCGCGTGGGCATACGTCTCCAGCGTTGTCTGCGGGCTGGCGTGGCCCAGATTGGCGGCAACCGCCGCAACGTCTGCTCCGGCGGCCAGCATCATGGACGCCGCGATGTGGCGCAGGGCGTACAGCGGGAAAGGCGTCAGCCCTGCCCTTCGCGCGGCCCTCATCCATGTGCAGTGGTAGTTGTGGACAGTCCTGCCGAGGGAGTTCCTGCAGACGTAAAGATCCTTGTCCTCGCCGTCTGCCTTGAAGCGTTCCTTGGCCTCCGCAAGGTAGGCGGGGATGGGGTAGACGGTCTTGCTGGCCTTAACCTTCGGCATCCAGACCGTGACGCTTCCGCGGATGAAGTCGAAAGCCGACCACTTGAGCCGGAAAAGCTCCTCGATGCCTGGGCGAAGACACAGCGCCAGCGCCGTTTTTACGGCCCACTGGAGCCAAGATGGAAGATGCGGAAAGAGCTCGTGCAGCTGCTCCAGCGTCCCTGCCCTGTGCTGGTGCTCTGCAGGCAGGCTGGCGTATTTAGCCCACGGGTTCTGTGCGATCAGGTCTTCGCGGGCGCAGTAGCTGAAGACGGCCTGCAGCTTGCCGGTCCAGTCGTTGACGGTGGCGTTCACGCATCCTCCCCTGCGGGCGTTGTCGCGCACGTCATTGAGATCCTGACGCGTAAGGCTGTCCACATACCGCTCCGCGATGCACTCGGCATACCCGACCCTGTGCTTGGATTGAGAGCTGGACGTGCCTGCGACCAGCCACCTGTACTTCCGTTCGGTGGCAGGGCTTAACTGGTGGTCATTGAGATACAGCCCCACGGCCTCATACACCGTCAGCCTTGAGCACTGTCTCTCTTCCTGCGTTGCTTCATCGCTGAAAGCATCGGCCTCCTCCTTGGTCTTGAATGTTCGCTGAACCCACTTGGCGGGACGGCGGGACGTATCCTTGACCTTCACGACCCACCGCCCGTCACTCCTTTGATAGACGCTCATGCTGGTTGACTCCTCTTGGCACTCCCGCACCCCGCGAGGAACCGCTGCCTGCCCTCACGGTCTAGCAGACTTCTTTTTTGAGGGCGAGAAGCCAGCACCTCCAGCACTTCCCTGCTCTGCCTGCGGAGGTCTTCCAGCGCCCGTTCATGCTCCATGATCTCAAGCTCCAGACGCCGAAGCTCAAGCACTGTCTCGATCGCGGTCATCGGCATCCTCCATGATGGCCTCCCAGTCCTCGGCGGTCACGTCCTCGCAGTCCACAGCTCCTTCGAGCGGGCAGCTAAAGGCATCCTTGGAGATCGGGCAGAATCCTGCGTTGCACATGAGGGCTAGCGTGCTAGGGGAGAGGTTAGTCTTGTACGTCACGGTTTTCATCGCGTCCTCCAAAGCCACGCTAGCCACCAGCACAGAAGGATAGCCTGTATCAGCCTCAAAGACGTTTTGATGTACCAGATGTCCTCGGCTATCTGGCTAGCCGTCTGCGCGTCCATCTTTCAGCAGGCCCTCCTTCGGCGTTTCCACCTTGCCGAGCCAGACAAGCTCCGGCTGGCTGACAGGCTCTTCGACTTCATTGCCGCACAAGAAAAACATCGGCTCGCCAAAGTGTCTGAGCTCTATTTCGTCAGCAAGGATCTGCACGACTTCCAGCCCCCATTTCGTCTTGACCCACCAGAACTCGCGGTCGTTCGCTTCAGTCGGCATTGGCATCGTCAGCCTCCACCATCACGGATTCCCAATCCTTGGCCTCGACTTTCCCGCACCGACCATCGCCAAGATGTACAAGCGGGCAGCCTAAGTACCAGCCTACCGTACATGGGAGCCATCCGTTGTCAGCGTGATCCCTGCAGGCCTTCGCCATGCCCTCGGCAGTGTGGCAGACATAGAGCGTTACGGTGGCTTCATCGCTTTTCATCCGGCACCTCCTTCGCCTTGGCGTGGACGTACATATCCGTGAGCCACCAGATATAGGCGCAGACCTTTTCGCACTCTTTGCTCGTGAGGCAGACCTTCTTCTGCTGGCCATCGGCGCAGGCTTTGAGCCTGTCGAGCGCCCGCGCCAGTACAATGCCCTGCGACTGTTCTTCCATGACGCCTCCTTTGACGGCCCCCGCCGTCCCGGGCCTTCACCTAGACGGCAGGGGCCAGCTTCCACGGCGCGACTGCTGTTCTCGCGCCTTTCGGGAGACCGCCTCCCGAATCTGAAGAGCCTCCGCAGGGTCGACTTCCATCCGATGGTTAAAGGTTTCCTGCGGAGGCCCGCCCGTGGCCCTACGCCTTGGGCGAAATCTCTTCTGCAACGGCCTGCTCGGCCTGCCATATCCAATGCTCCGGCGTGATCTCGTCATCACCCTCGGCATCGGCAAGGTATTCGGCAAGCCAGCGCACCATGCGCCGCAGCTTCTGCATCTCAGCCTTGCAGCGCTGGCGTTCCCGAGCATACGCATCTTGGAGGCATGATTCGCACTGGTCAACTTCATCTCTACCCATAGACAGTTTCTCCTTTCCTTTGGGCCAGCTCCTCGCTCCATTCCGCTTTCACGTCCTTCTCTGCCTCGCGGAGCCAGTATTCCGGCGTTGTTTCTCCGCAGTCTTTGTCGGCAAGGCTAGCCAGCATCTCGCTAAGGCGCTTTGCTATGCGCTTCTGCCTCAGAACCTCCGCGACCAGCGCCATGCGCTCCTTGGAGCCCCACTTCTGAGGCTTCGCAACCTCTTCCCATTGTCTCGCCGTCACCCACGCGCAACGGAAGTTGAGTTCAAAGGGGCATTTGAAAAAGCCTGCAGGGCACGGCATGACACTGTTCTGCCCGTGGAGATTGCAAGCTCTCGCCATGCCTTCGGCACCCTGTTTTGTTTCTAGCGTCACTATCAATGTTTCTTCCATCTCCTGCCTCTCCTATATGACCACGGCCCTCCCGCCTCTCTCGACCACCACCATCTGGCCCTGCTTGAGCCTCTGGCGCTCACCCGTCCAAAGGTCGCACAGCCACCACTTCCCGCCGTCCTGCTCCACGCGAAGCCTGTCGGGATGCCCCAGCCAGAAACGGAACCGCCATGCCTGATGCGCTCCAGTCCAATGCAGGACGCACTCCGGCACCCCGTTGGCGGGGTCATCGTCCCAGCGCGGGACTTTCTTCACAGACATGTCGGCCTCCTGCAGATGCGCTCCAAGCCGAGCCAGAACGCGAGGGCGCTTGGAAACGGGGCGCTGTTCTTGGAGTCTCCAAAGCGCAAGCGTCCTCGGATGAAGTAGATCAGGTCGGCAGTCTTGATGTGGTCGTTCCACCATGCCGTGTCGGGCCTTGCAGGAACAAGCGCCACGATCAGGTCGGCGTTGACCGCCTGCTCGGAGAAGTGCTTCGCCCATCTGGCGATCTTGCTGTAGGGCGGGTTGCAGAAGACCCTCTCCCCGTCCCAGCAGAACTGCAGGGCATCCTCCTCTTTCGTGAACCAGCGCCGACATAGGGCGTTCTCTTTGGTCGCAGCGGCGTCCAGCGTGAACTGGAACCGCTCGTTGAGCCTGTCGAAGAGCCAGCGCGGGGTCTCCCATTCATCGCTGTTCGAGGACATCAGGCCCTTGTTAAGCGCCATTGAGGCCTCCTTCGAAATTGACCGTCCTGCCTTCCCTCGCGGCCCTCTCAGCTTCCTCGACCCAGCCTGCGACATGGGTCCCGCCGATGCTGAAGGCCAGCGACTTGAGGCTCTGCGCGAAGCACGCTGTGTCGAGACATAAAACCTTCGGCTCTCCTTCATGCTCAAGACAGCCACCCTCGATTACGATTCTTGCCCGCAGCTTTTCCATCCACGGCCAGACTTCCTGCGCCGGAACGCAGTAGCGCCAGCGAACGCCGAATGTCGCATACCCTAGACGCCTAGCCTTGAACCTTCGGTCATAGTCGTCTTCGACCGTTGCTTGATAGGCGGCTGGCACCCAGCGGTCTTGCTCTTCCTGTTTTACGGCGACAATCTGGCCCTTGCGGAATCGGGGCTCAGTCATTGTAGACGGCCTCGCGAAGCCATTCCGGCGTGGCCTCGATAAAGGCATCGCAGACCTTATGCCACATCGGCAACCGATGGTTCCTGCGTTGGCGATGCACGTTCTGCATCACGGCCAAGGAACACGACCACACCCTGCGCTGCAGGAAGGATTCCGGCAGTCGCCCCTTGATCTGCAATAGCAGGTCTGTCGCCTTCGGGTTGGCTTTGAGGCAGTCCAGCAGGATGTTCAGCTTGCTCATCGTCCAGCCGTCCACCTCGCCTTCAAAGTCACGAGGCTCGAAGCTCCGGCCCATGGCGAGGATTCGCATCGTACTCTCCGACTGCGTGACGGTGCCTACGCCGTAGGTCGCCAGTTCCTGGAACCAGTAGCGCGGGGCGCGGATGCTCCAAGCGTAGTGTATGGCTCTGAGGAACTTGTTTTCGCCGTTGCCCTTCGGCGCAAGATTGCAGGCCACGCGCTTGATGCGCTCCTGCTCCTCGGCAGGAACGTCTGCCCAGCGCTCATAGCTGGACGTGAGGAACCAGTTCATCCCCAACCCCATGAGGGCCGAATCAAGCCCCATGGGGCCTTCCAGCAGTTTGATTTCCATTCTTGTCTGTCTCCTTATCCCTGCATTTCCGCTTGGGCGCTTGCCTTTGGCAGTAGCCTCATCAGCGACAACGGCACCGCCTTCTTTATCTCCACTGTGACGATGGTGTCGTTATGGTTCCCTCCATGAGGAACAAGCAGGATCTCTGTCATCTTGAACCCGTACTTTATGCCGATGCCTCCAGAGTTCCATCCGCAGACAATGGCCACCCCCCCCGTCCTGACTATCCGGCCTATCTCGCGCTTCTGACGCGACCACCAGTTGTTCGAGGTGTCCTTGTATGTGCATTTCCGGCCAAAGCTGGCGTAGTGCTCGGATACCTGCCTTGGGCTGTACGGCGGGTCAAACAAAACGCCATCCACGCTCTGGTCTTCGAACGTCTTCAGAAAGTCGAAGGCGTCCATGTGGTAGTCCGTGTCATAGCCGTCGTTGAGATCGTTTGTGATGTCCGCGATGCGCGACGTGTTGGCGTAGGGGTCTATCCAGATGCCGCCGATGGTCTTCTTCATCCGTACCACGAGGTCACGGACGGGAGGGATGCTGAACGTGTTGTGGCTGGGCATTGCCCATGCTCTAGCTATTTTCACGGCGCACCATCCTTCATGCTCTAGTCTCCCGCCAGCCTCAAGCCCAGCCTGCCCATGGCCGTCCTGACTTCCTGCAGGACGCCCGCGCCGACGCCTCTGGTGCAGGCGAGGGACTGCGCCGACTTTCTGGCCACGTCCGCGATGGTGCGACAGCCCGCTCTGCGGAGGCTGTTCTCGGCCCTCCGGCTCACGAACAGCGCGTCCAGCCCCATGTCCATGATGACGGGCTGGGGCCTGGCCTCGGCCTCTTCCTCCGGCGCGGCCGCGATGGCGACCAGCGCCTCAAGGGCCGTGCGGATACCCGCCAGTTCTTCCCTGACGCCTTCTATGATGTCCTTTTCCTCTCTATCCACTGATCCATTCCTCCAGTTCTTCGTGGTGATAGGGCGAGGCGTGGGCGCACCAGATGCGCTCCCCGTCAATGGCCTCCTGCGGGTGCGCCTTGGCGAGTCCCCGCGAAGCCTTGGCGATTGCTTCTGCAGCCTTGTCCCAGAGGTCGCGGAAGGGCTTCACCCATGCCTCCGACAAGCGGTAGGCGTCTTCAAACGCGCAGGCTCCCATGAACCACATCCTCAACCAGCCCTTGTACTGAGTCTCGCGGGTGTCCTCGCTGTCGTAGGCCGCGCCGAAATCTGCGGCCGCATCGCAGGCCCTGCCAATGTCGCGGGCCTCGCCTTCGGGGATGCGTTCGACCTCAAGGCTCTTGTGTATCTTGGCAAGCAGGGGGCGCACGTTGTCCACGCTGGGGAGCCTGCCCCGCCAGCTCGGCCAGTAGTCGATGGTGCTGATGAGGAAGCTCACGCCAAGAACGCAGTCGCGGTGCTGTCGCGAGTCGTGGGGGCGCTTCATGCCAGCCCTCCCTGATGTCTTCCCACCTCGCAAACAAAGTATGAGGGGAACCTTCATAGAAATAGGCAATGCCGTCGCCACCGACAGTATGGCAGAAAACTTTGCGCTTCTTTCCGTCGCATAGCGTGACGGTCACTTTGTCCCCGAAGCGGAAGCGGGGCTCCGGCTCTTCATCCTGCAAGACCTTCTCCCAATCCTCTGCAGTCGTATCGCTGCACTGCTTGTAGTTGACGAGTGGACAGCTTGCTCCTGGGAACGGGCAGCAGGCAAAACTGAACTGGCTTGAGCCAGCTCCATGCTTCCTGCAAATTTCAGCAAGCTCCTTTGGCGAGTATTTCACATCAACCGTCAATGCCTTCATCTTCATCTTCCTCCATGCTCAAGGCTCCGGCGGGAGGACTTCCAGATGCGACTGAAACCCCGCCGGAGCCAGCCTCCAGCTTCGGGGAACCGCTCCCCGAAAGGTTGATGAAATTTTCCGCAGGGTATCCCGCCTGCGGTCGGGCGGGCCGAAGGGTTCAGACGGCCTAGTTCGCCGTTGCTCATATGCCTCGCGCCGTCCCATGTTCTGAGCGCGGGCCTCCACGGACGCGGGAGCGGAATGGCTAGAGGGAGCAGAAGCCGTGCGAGATCCACCATTCGTCTTTGCCGGGGTGAATCTTGACGAGTGCCTTTCGCTCTTCGTCCGTCATGAAATAGGCGGCATCTGCCATGCGAACCCACTTAGGGCATTCAATGCCACGGCAAAGCACGCGACTTTCGTATCCATTCGACAAAGAGAGAGGGCAGTAGGACTCTCCTATTTCTTTATAGTCCATGATGCGGCCTAGCTTGTAGTCGAGCATTTCTTCCTCCATGCTTCCATGCTGTACACGCCCACGACTCTCGCCCCCAGCCCCTCAACCAGGGGCGAGAGCCGTTCCCTTCAGAAGGGCACCACGTCGAGGCCAGCGTCCAGGAACTCCCATTCTTGGCAGGCCATGCCCCACTTGAGGATGTCGTGGTCGTGCTTCCGGCAGTAGGGCGCGATGCCGTGGAAGGCGCAGTGCAGGCACGTCCCGCACGTCGGGGCATCCTGTATGTAGGGCGCGTGCCAGCAGTGCATCCTGTAGTCGCACATGCCGCACTCGCGGGCAGCCCTGCCGTAGGCCTTGATCTCCACGTCAGCGGAGATGATCTCCCGCGCCTTCTCGACCAGCGCGTCGAACTCCGTCTTGCGGAAGTGGACGCGCTCGGTCAGGATCTCGCAGGTGTTCTTGTTCATCACCACGAACAGCGCCCTGTCCAGCCCAGCGCATCCCATGTACATCTGCACCTGCGCTGCGTACTCCGGCGAGGTCTCGCAGATGCCGTTCTCCTTGAAGAGCTTGAACCGCGAAGCGGACGCCGACTTGATCTCCAGTATGTGGGGCCTGCTGGTCACGCCCTCGATCACGCCGTCGCAGTGTCCGCGCAGGAGGCCGTTCAGAAGCTCGAAGCTCCGCTGGCGGCCCTTGACGATATAGCCCGCCTGCTCCAGCCATCGGAGCGTCTGCAGCTCCACGGCATCGCCCATGGAAAAGATCATCTGGACGCGCCCCTCAAGGGCTGTGGGCGTGTAGCCTCTGAAGCCGTACCAGATCTTCCTCCGGCACGTCCCGCCGATGCCGGACATGCCGAGGTAGGAACGCACCCCGCTGTCCTTGCGCCATCGGCTGGCGGCCTCGTACATGGCCTCCGCCACTCTGTCAGGCAGCTGCGCCATCTTCTCCCTCCTCGAACCGTTCAATGTTCCACCACTTGCCTGCCCTGTCCTTCCTGATGACGGCCCATGCAGGCTTCTGCAGCTCGTCCAGGCGCTCCCTCGCTTCGTCCAGCGTCTTCGGCGGGGCAGAGTCGGCAAGGCGCATCCATGCCGTCTGCGCCCTGTTCTGCGCCCACGGGCCGGACTGCCCCTCGACGTCGAGGAACATCCGCACCTGCTCCGGCAGGCCTCCCGCGCCGAGGTCAACGACGAAGGACAGGGCGACCATGCTGTTGCCCTTCTTCGAGACGAACCACGGGTCGGCGCTCATGGAAAGCACCTTCGCCTTCACGGGGCCGGACGGCGCGGGCTTAGCCTGCGGAACCTCCCGAAGCTCCACGGCCTTCGCCTCCTTGAAGACGAAGCCGCAGTGCGGGCAGACCACGGACGAAAGCGGAACGTCCACGAGGCAGCCCGGGCACTGGACAAGCTCCGGCGGGGGCCATTCGTAGCCGCAGGCCTCGCACAGTTCCGCGCCAGCCTTGTTGATAAAGCCGCATTCGGGACACTTGCGCCCAGGCGTCGCCTCGCTTTCCGGCCCGTTCTTCCATCTGACTCTCGGCTCTTCCGGCCTGCCGTGCTCCTTCCAGTTTCCCGAAAGGTCGAGCATCAGGCAGTCCGTCTTGCCCTCATGGGTGCGGAGGCCCCTGCCCGCCATCTGGACGTACAGGGCGGCCGACTTCGTTGGCCTGCACATGACCATGCAGTCAACGCTGGTGCAGTCCCAGCCTTCCGTCAGGACGCCCACGTTGCAGAGCACTTCAATCTCCCCGCGATCGAAGGCGTCCAGAATGCGGAGCCGTTCGCCGTGGGGCATCTTGCTGTGGACTGCATCGCTCTTCCGGCCTGCGGCGCGGAAGGCGTCCCGCAGGGCTTCGGCATGGGCGATGCTGACGGCGAAGGCCACGACGTGCCTCCTGTCAGGCGCATGGCGGGCAAGAGCCTGGACTGCGCCATGGACGTGGACGCCCTCGCTCATGCGGTCACTGAGCTGGGCAAGGTTGAACTCGCCCTTGCTGGTCGAGACGCCGGACAGGTCGGGTTCGGCGGCCGCGAAGATGCGGAGCGGAACGAGGTAGCCCTGCTCCTGCAGGCTGGACGTGCCGATGCTGTAGCAGAGGCTCCCGAACCAGTTCTGCTCCGGCGCTCTGCACCTGTCCCCGTAGATGTAGCCGTGGCCCAGGCGGTACGGCGTGGCCGTGACGCCCAGCAGGCGCATCTCGGGGTAGTAGTCCCGCAGAGCCTCGACCAGCGTCCTGTACTGGCTCTTCGAGTCGGCAGGAGGCAAGCGGTGGCACTCGTCAACGATCAGCAGATGGATAGCAGGCGTCTCCCCTATCCGGCGCACGAGCGTCTGGGGGGAGCCGATGACCACGGGCCTGCCCAGCTCCACGCTGGAGCTTGCCGACTTGCAGGCGATGCCGATTTGGCCTTCGCCCTCCGGCCAGACCTTCAAGAGCTTGTCCCGCGCCTGCCGGACAAGCTGCTCGCGGTGGGCGAGGATGCCTATCCGCATCTGGTAGCGTTCCATGCAGGCCTTGACCAGAGCCGAGAAGAGGATAGTCTTTCCGGCTCCGGTCGCGGCCTGGAGCAGGACGCTCCGCTCCGTCCTGACGGCTGCCAGAACGGAGTCGAGGGCGTCCTGCTGATAGGGCCTGAGAGTTACCACGGCATCTGGCTAGCGGGCTGGGGCTGGGCCTGCGGAGGCACGGGGGCCTGCGCGGGCTGGACGATGGAAGCGCCCGCAGCGCCGATGGGCTTGTAGCTGTTGATGTTCTGGTAGTCCTTGCCGTCCTTGGAGCGGATGGACACCTTGATGGTCAGCGACTTGCCCAGAAGCTCGTCGGTGTCGCCCGGAATGTTGGGATTGAGGCCCAGCGCCTTGCGGATGCTCTTGAGGCGCGAGAAGGCCATGTTCTGGAACTTGGGGTCGCTGTCCCAGAGGGAGAGGCTGTCGAAGCAAACCGCGCCCGTGCGGGGGCCGTCCTGCACCTTGTACCAGAGGGAAAGGTACTTGTCGCCGGAGGGCCACTCCTTCAGTTCGGCGTTTGAGATGGCGACGTGGTAGTCGCCGGGGGAGAGGAGGTCGCGGCCGAATTCGGAGACGTTGGTGAGGTCGTTGTTGCCGAGATTCATAAGTCACATCCTTTGCACTGCGTCTTGCATTGCGTGTTGAGGGTTGCAGGCGTCTTGCATTGCGTCTTGCGTTAGCGTGCTATGCCGAAGCCAGAATCTTGTTTTTGACGTGGAGCAGGTTGGGCTTCTCCAGCGGGTTGAGCCTGCCGGAGCGGTCCTTCGCGAGGCCGACGGGGTCGTTGGTCTTGAACGCGAGGTATTCGGTGCCGTCCTCAAGGCGCTGGCGCTCGAAGACAAGCGATTCGTCGAAGTAGCTGGTGAGGCGGTTCTTGAGTCCCGTGCCGGAGATGTCGGGCACCGGAAAGCGCCTGTTGAACTCGTCCTTGTCGATGGCGATCAGGCAGCTGAAGGCCACGCTGACGTCCGGCAGGTCGCGGAACGTCTTGATGATGTCGGTCATCGTGGCCGTGTACTCTGCCCACATCTTGAAGCTGTCGGTCTTGCTGGGGTACTTGCTCTGGAGGTCTTCGGCGCACCTGGCCGCGATTTCAGTCAGGCTGTCGATGAAGATCCACTTGTAGCCCGCCTCCTTAAAGGCGGGGCTCTGGCAGTACTGCAGGGCTTCGCGGAACTCGCCGATGGAACGTATCTCGAAGCCCTCCACCTTTCCGGCCGCCACGAGGTCGCGGCAGGAGAGCAGGCCCGACTCGGCAGAGAGGACGAGGGGCTTTTCCGGCGCGAGGCCGGAGTCCACCCACTGGCCGTCCTTCCATTCCTGCCCCAGCAGGCAGCGTATCTGGCTGGTCTTGCCGATTCCGGCAGGGCCGAGGATGAGGCAGCAGATGCGGTCCGTGCTCTGCGCCGTGATTGGTCTCAACATGGCTCTATGACTCCTTGAGAAAGTCGAGGATGGCGATATGCTCCGGTGCTACGCTCCTGCCTGATTCAAAGCGCACCATGGCGGGCAGGAGCTCCGGCATTCTCTTCACGACATCGAAGGGTTCGTCAGGCTTCACGCCGAGCTTCCGGCAGAGGAAGCCGATATACTCGGCATGGTTGTTCGTGCTGAACCTTTTCACAATGCCCTCGACGGTGTTCAGCTTGTATCTGCGGGCGTAGTTGCGGAGCACGATAGCCCCTGCCCGCAAGCTCCATTCGGGGCTTCTGAAAATGGCGTGTCCGTGGCGGTCGATGCCACACTGGCCCTTCCAATAATCGGCCCTGCCGTTGGGCGTCTTGACGTTGACGTAGTTGCGGGCAGCGCGGCTCAGCGTTCCAGGCGTTCCGACCTGTGGAGCTGGACGGGCTGCGCGGGCCTCCGCTATGCGCTTCTCGGCATCTGCAAGCTGGCCCTTGGCGACTGCCAGGCGGCCCTTGAGGTCTTCTGCCTGCGCCCTGTAGGCCAGCGCGTCCTGCATGTACCGCTGGGCGCTGAAAACGGCCTTGTGGCCCACGAAGACGCCTCCGCAGGCCACGCAGATTGAGGCCCCCGCGAGGAGAGCGAGAAGGCTTCTACTTGCCGACATGGCCCTTGCTCCCGTGCTGGCGCTCGCACCAGACTTCAACCGAGCGGTAAAAGCCCTTCCGCCCGGTCTGGCGTTCCTGCCACTGCCACTCCTTCGCCATGAGCTTGGCGTCAGCCTCGCTCTGCAGGAGGCAGGCGTCTTCGGTGCTATAGGATTCGCCTTCGGCTTCCACGACCTCGCCACTGGCGAGGGTGAGAGCGAACACGGCGGTGTAGACAAATGCGGGTGTCATGGGTAATCTCCTTGGGCTTGTTGAGTATTGTTGATGCTCATCAGAGACGGCCCCTCGGCTCCACCCATGGGGCCGTCCGCGTTTCTAGCCGATGCGCTGGAGCGAGATGCAGGCGCGGTCGAGCAGAATGCAGGCATCGCTGAGGGCGTTGATATAGTCGGGGTCGTCTTCGGCCCCGTCCTCGATGCGGTCTTCTTCGGCGTCCGTGAAGGACGCCAGCTCCTGCAGGAGGTCGGCAACGCGGCTGCGCAAAATTTCTGCCTGCGAGTAGTTGAGGCTCTTAGGCATAGGCCGCCTCCATTTCGTCCAGCGTGTGGGTGAACGGCTCCTGTTCGGCGTCCTCCTCCGTCTCAACGGGCTGGACGAGGTAGAAGCAGGGATAAAGGCCGTATCTGCGCTCAACGCAGAACTCGTTCCCGCGTTCGTCGCGGTATACGAGGCGACCGTATATGTCCCGCCAGTTGGCGGGGACGCAGGCGATGCCGTTGCGGATGGCGTCCTGCGGGAGGGCTTCGCCGTCGTGCCGGAGGTCAAGAGCGTCCCAGCCCTCGGGGATGCGGATATTGCTATGCGGCTTCATCTTCGTCCTCCTCGTCGCTGAGATGCGGAAGCGCTCCCGCCTTGAGCATGGATGCCAGGTGAAAGCGGAAGGACAGGATGGACTCGCTCTCTGCGGAGCCGTAGGGCAGTTCGCAGGCGATGTCGAAAAGCTCTGCGAGCATGGCCTCAAGGGTCGTGCGGGCGTCATCAAGACGCTCTGATATGGTCTTCTTCATGGTGGTTCCCTTGGATGTTTTGGGGCCGCCTCCCGAAGAAGACGGCCCCTGTATATGTGGAAAATTTGATGTAGTCGTTGTTGCTGGTTTCGCGCCCTGATCCATCGTCCTGTCTGGGCGCGGGGCCATCCTGTGGCCCTTCCCTCCCCCTGTTGCTCCCTCCAGCCAGGTCGGCTTGTCGCCGTTGGCTAACCGTGGTGTGCCGGGTTCTTCGGGTCGGCCTCCTTGCGGAGGTATGAGAATGAGCTGGTTGCCGTTCTGGGCGATGCGCTTTGGCCTTCCTCCCCGTTGGCAAGTCCTTTATAGACTAACGTCTAACCAGTGGCAAGCAAAAAATAGACTTTCGTCTAACTTTTTTTGGCGCGAAAATAGGCCCGCCCTCTCAGACAAGAGCCCGCCTAGACAAAAAAGGCCCCGCGTCCAAACGGGGAGCGCGGGGCCTCAGTCGGTGGTTGCGAGGGAAGGAAGCGGCTACTTAGCCAGCTTGCACTTGAAAAGCGTCATAATGCCGACTTCGAAGCTTTGCTTCCCTTTGTAGATGCCGGAGACAGACGCTTCGTCCCCCTTTTTCAGGTCCATTAGCTCGTCGGGCTTGTCGAAAGTGCATTCAATAGACTTGAACGGGTTGGGAACCTTATCACCGTTAGAAAGCGACAGGATGTACTTACCTTTCTTTTCTTCTATTTTATCGACAGTTCCTTTGATAGTTAAGTCCTTGTTTTTATATTGCATGTCAAACTTCATGCGGTTTTCGTCCAGAGCCTTAACTACATCTTGAGCATCTAATACGTTTTCTACCGCAAAAGACGTACTTGAAACAGCAAAGCAAAGAGCAAATGCTGCACATAGTGCAAAAATAGTCTTTTTCATGTCGTCCTACCTCCATATTTTTACATTAAAGCACGCGCCCAAACCAGCGGACGCGGCCGTAGACTCTGAACTGATCGAGATTTTCGTGCGTGACGGGCACTGGTGGTGAAGTCGGATTCTCAGAGCACAGGTTCCAGCCAGCCGGAATCTTCTGCAGACGTTTCACCATCAGGGCGTCGCCAAGCCCTACGGCGTAGATTGCTCCGTCTCTCGGCTCGTTCTGGCTTTCGTCTACCAGCAGGGTGTCCCCTTCCTTTATAAGAGGCTCCATGCTGTCCCCGCGGGCCGTCATCAGGACGCACGACTTTGCGCGTATGCCGAGCCGAAGGAAGAACTCCTTGCGGAAGGCGTACCAGCCAAGGGTGCTGTCATCTGTCTCCAGCGACTCGCCGCATCCGGCAATCGCGGCCACTTTGGGCACAAGGTCGAAGCCGTCCTGGTCGCATCCCTGCCTCGCCAACGAGACGCCCAGCTTGTCGAGTATGGGGCCGATAAGCTCCAGCTTTGGAGATCGGTCTCCGCGCAGCCACTTGTGCAGGTTGTCGTTCTTGACGCCCCACGCTCTGGACGCCTCCGTCACGTTGCCATCGAACTTCGTCTCGACGGCTTCCCTCACGGCGTCCATGGCAAGGGCGCTGATCGGCTGATTCATGGTCGAAACCTCCTTGCTCTGCCTTGCAGGCTTTTTAGACGCGAGTCAAATAGACCCCCGTCTACTTTTTTCTTGCCGCTTGTTAGACTTTTGTCTATAGTCGCGCCATGAATACGCTCAAGCAGATTTTCGACAGGCACGGTCTCACTCTGGCCGATGCCGTAAGGCTGGGGCTTCCCTACCATGCGCTCTACAAGCAGCTGAAAGGGGAACGCGCAGTCGGCGTGACGTGCGCCCTGCGCTACCACGAGGTGCTCGGCATTCCGCTGAGCGAGCTTCGCCCCGACATCTGGCGGCCGTCTGAAGAGGAAAAGTCCGAATGAATCCCTTCGAGGGCATGACGCCCTACCAGGCGGCTCTTGAACTGAGCAGGGCTGGCTACCACCTCATCCCCGTAAAGAAGGGCGACAAGGCTCCGCCGCACGTTCCGTGGAAGAACTGGCAGACGAAGCCGACACCGCCGGAGCTCATCGACTTCTGGGAAGACCGCTACCCCGGCTGCAACTGGGCGGTGGTATGCGGAAGGGCCTCCGGCCTCGCCGTCATCGACGCCGACAGTCCCGAAGCCGTCAAGTGGCGCTCCGAGGCCTTCGAAGCCACGGGCGTCGAGGTGCGGACGGCCCATGGAAGCCACTGGTGGGCCGCCTTTCCCAAGGAAGGAATGGGCAGCACGAACCTGCGGCACAAGGGGCGCAACATCGAGGCCGACGTCAAGGCCGAAGGCGGCTACGTCATGGCCCCGCAGTCGAAGCATCCCGACGGCGTGACCGTCTACACCATGGACCTCGCCGAAGGAGCTTCCTTCAAGGATCTGCCCGTGCTCAAGATGAAGGAAGGCTCCGGCATCGCGCTTCCCCGCCCCGCCCAGATGGAACCCATCTACGAAGGCGGCCGCGACACGGGCCTCGCCAGCTACGCAGGAACGCTCTACGCTTCCGGCTTCGGCTACGAGGACGTGCTGTCCATGCTTCGGGAACGCAACCAGACATGCTGCATCCCGCCCCTGCCCGACCGCGACGTGCTCCGCATCGCCAGCTCAATCGGCAAGGCAGAGATGCGGAACCATCCCGAACGTACTGCACAGCCTGCGCCGACGCCTGCGCCCGCAGCGCAGCCGGAAGGCGAAGCCGCCGACCCCGAAGAGCGGGCTGCGCGGGAAGGGCTCAGACTCAGGAAGGGCAGGCGCATCGAGACGGACGTGCCGGAATGGCTGGTGCATCCGGACGGCCTGCTTGAAGACATCATGGTATTCACGGCCCGCGCCAGCGTGAGGACGCACCCCGTCTTCGCCCTGGCAGGCGCAGCCGCAGTCATCGGGACTCTGGCCGCCCAGAAAGTAAAAGGCCACACTGGTCTCACCACCAACGTCTACTGCGTGGCCCTCGGAGGCTCCGGCTCCGGCAAGGACGCGCCCAAGCAGGCCGTGACGCGCCTGCTCACCGCAGTCGCCAAGGAGCTTTTTGCAGGCTCGGACGTGGCTTCCGACTCCGCTATCGTCTCCCGCCTCGCCATGCCTTCGGCCCGCAGGGGGTGCTACATCTTCGACGAGTTCGGCCTGTTCCTGCAGGCGGCGAAGCGCCAGAACTCGCCCCGCGCAGGCATCGCCAAGTGCCTGACGGAGCTTTTCAGCCACTACCGCTACGGCGACTTCTACTCCAAGGGGTACGCCGACGCCGAGAGCGGGGGCAAGGTGGTGCCGTGGCACGGGCTGTGCCTGCTGGGCCTTTCCGTGCCGGAGGAGTACTGGGCCGCCATGCAGGACAACGAGGCCGTCAACGGCTTCCTGTCCCGCCAGCTCTGCTTCCTCTGGAGCGGAGCGCCCGTCCCGCGCAACCGCCGCGTGGACGATTCCATCCCACCCACCCTGCTCGAAGGCCTCAAGGAAATCTGGGCCATCGACGGCGGGGACAGGGCACCGAAGACCAATGAGGACGGCTCGACCATCCTTGAATCTATGGCGGACCCGCAGGCGGTTCCCGTTTCGCAGGAGGCGCTGGAATACATCTCCCGCATGGAGGACGAGGCCGACAGACTCATGCTTGAAGCGGAAGAAGACGGGCGCAGGGCCGCAGCTTCAATCTACAACCGCAGGGCCGAATACGGCCTCAAGCTTGCGCTGATCCACTGCATCTCCCGCCTACGCGGAGCCTGCCTGACGGATGGCATGTCGCTGGAGGACGCCGAGTGGGGCTTCAAGGCCACCGCATGGTGCCAGGACGGCATTCTCGACGCCATGAAGGACGTGCTGGGGCAGTCGAGCTTCGCCAAATGGTGCGACGATGCCGAGAACGCCATCAGGCACTACCAGAGGCGCGAGGCCCAGAAGGGACAGGACAAGCCCGGCGCTCCGTGGCGCATCGTCGAAAAGGCGCTCAAAGGCCTCACCCCCCGCCAGCTCAAGGAGGTGCAGGACAAGCTCAAGGCCACGAAGCGCATCTGGCTCTGCGAGGGCTGGAAGAAGTCTGAGGCCTCGAAGCGGCCCCTTGACTTGTGGTGCCTTGTGGAGGAAAAGGAGGAGGACGGCGAAAATGCTTAGGTTTCAAAGGGTTGCGTCTAAAAAGGACATCAAAAAAGACGCCAATAGGAACAGCACAAGCGGCCGGAACTGCTGGATAAGACAAATAAGCCCAATAAGACAGAGAAAGTTGGGGGGCTCTAGACATGCGCTTCTAGATCTACCTCCCCAGATTTTTCCGTCTTATCTGTCTTATCTGTCTTATTTAATAATATCAATATATTATATATTTCTTATTAGATACCTATTAAGGACAAAAAGACATATCGGGTGGAACCGTATGAGAAAGGCAATCATAGATGTCATCGTGCCGAGAGGCGACAGGTACATCGAACCCAGCGAATGCAGAGCCGTCATCGAAATCGAGGGCGAGGAGCCGCGGAACGCGCCCCGCATCTTCGAGTACGGCAAGAAGGACTACATGGAGGTCAAGACGCTCTGCGCTGCGCTGAAGGCTGTCGGGGAGCCGTGCGTCATCGTCGTGGAAACGTATTCCAGGCATCTTGCCGGATATGTTGACGCGGCTGTTGACGTGGTATCCGGCAGGAAGCGCACGCGCAGCGTCTACGCCAGAGAGATTGCCAATGCAGCCAACTCGGCTGGCCACAGGCTTCTACCCTCCCGCTATGCCCCCTATGGCTGGAAGTTCGGAGCCGATGCAGAAAGCGGACAGGTGATATTCTACAAGCAGTCCGCAGCATATTCCTGCAACGCCCCCGCAACGGAGACCGTCCATGGCTAGCGTGAACGTCGCTGGCTCCGGCTCCGAGAGCGCCGAGCAGAAGGCCCTCGTCCAGTGGTGGGGCATGATGCGCCAGCATCTGGCCCCGAATGCCGTCCTGCACAGCATCCCCAACGGCGGGGCCAGAAGCATCGCTACTGGCGCACGGCTCAAGGCCGAGGGCGCGGTCGCGGGCATCCCCGACCTCTTCCTCGCCTGCGCCAGAAGCGGACGCCACGGCCTCTATATCGAACTCAAGCGGGCCAAGGGCGGCCGCGTCTCCGAATCCCAGCGGAACCTCTTTCCGCTTCTGGAGGCACAGGGCTACGGCGTTGCCGTGTGCCATGGCTGGCAGGAGGCGCGGGAAGTTATCGAGGCTTATCTAGCGGGTAGATGGGAGCCAATCCATGCCTGATCTCTCCCTTGAGACGCAGGGCTTCTTCCCTGGCAGGGGCAGGGGCTGGAGGCAGTGGGAAGACGCCTTCCTCCAGGACTTCGCCCTTGAGCTTGGCCTCCGCATCTGTGCCGAACAGCTTCGCCGTCCTCCCGCCGACGTCGCCCTCCGCATCTCGTGGCTGAACATACGCTTGCCCGAGGGCAAGGCCAGCCTCCTCGCGAAGGCGTCTCCGGCCCCGAAGCTGACGAAGAAGCCGCAGGCCGTCGCCCATGCGAAGGCCGAAGCCCCCGAAGGCTGGATGACGTGCTCCAAGGTCGCTGAGCTGGCGGGATGCACCACGAATGTTGTGTACTCTGCCATTTGGAAAAAGAGGCTCGACGCCGTGCAGGGCGACAGGGGCGTCTGGCTCGTGCCGGAGGACGCCGGAAAGGAGTTCGCGGAGGCAAGGAAGGCCAAGGCGTCCAAGGAGGCCTCTGAGCGCCCCGCAGAGGCAAAGAACGAAGTTCCCGCAGTAGTTTTGCGCGAAAAACAAAACGATGCGCCAGAGAGGCGTCCAGAGGCCGAAAACGGCAAAGCAGAAAAAATCATCCCAGCAGGGCCATTGCCGAATGAACCGCCTGCGGAGGCGAGGTGCCACGCGGCCTCTAAAGCCGTGCCCGTCAAGGGACCGTCTCCGCAGGCCATGGATCTCTCGTCCATGTCGAAGCTCGACATCCTCCGCGCCATTGCTTCGGGAAAGATGGAGGCCGCCAATGTCGGATAGGAAGGCGAACCCCATGCCATGGACGCGGGAGGAGGACGAGGATCTGATGCGCCTGCGGGCGTTGGGCAAGACCTACGCCCAGTGCGCCGCTGCCATCGGCAGGACGCTGAACAGCTGCGAGTCCAGATGGCGCACGCTGCACAGCCCGAAAAGCCGTCCCGCCCCCAGCATGTGGACGCCCGAAGAGGACGCAGAACTGGCAGAACTCTGGCATGTCCTGCCAGTGGAGCAGATTTCGGAGCGCCTGGGCAGGACGGCCAAGGGAATCTACCGCAGGGCGCACAGGCTTGGGCTGACCAGCAGGGAGCAGTCAGTGAAAGTTCCGTGGACGCCGGACGAGGACGCCGTACTGAAGGCGCACCTCGGCACCATGACTTTCGCCGAGATTGGCGCATTGCTGGGGCGCACCGATAAGAGCGTCAAGGCGCGGGCCTTGCATCTTAGCCTGCGCGGAGGGCCGAAGCCCCGCCTGCCGAAGCAGAAGGATCATATGCGGAAATGCCACGACTGCGGCAAGCCCACGCCGGACTACCGCTGTCCGGCCTGCTGGCGAAAGCTGCGGAGAAGGCTGGGATGTCCTGTAGAGGGCGAAAACATCAACGAAGAATAGCTGGAGAAAACATGGTAAACTCGTTCATTTTTACGGGGCTCATTTTGCTTGCCGGACTTGCAGGAGGCCTCATCGGCTCTGCCTGCGGGAAGCGCCGGAACGCACCCGATGTCGAGGGGAGACTTGCTGAGCTTGAGGACAGGCTGGACGCTCTCGCCGACCACGCCATGGAGGAGGCCAAGAAGCATAAGGCCCGCATCATGTCGCTGGAGGACAGTCTGGACGCATTCGAAACTCACTGCCTTGAGCAGTCGCAGGCTATTCACGCCCAGCTCGATGAGCACGAGTTCCTCATCGGCGAGACGCCCACGGGCGGCCTGCTGGGCAGGGTTGGGGCGCTGGAAGATGCCGCGAGGAAAGGGGTGCAGGGTGAATGAGCCGATGGAAAAAAGCCGTGCAGAACTGGAAGGTCTTCTGGCAGTTGACGAGGCGGGCGCTGTCGCCCCTGTGGCGGTTCCTGCGAAGAAGCGCAGGTTGAGCATCGGGGCAGCCAAGTACCTCCGCAGGGACAAGGAGCGCTTCACGTTTGTCTGGCATCTGGAAGAACGGCCACAAGAAATCAATTTGGAGGACTGATGACTAAGAAGGAATGTCTGGAGGCAGGACTGTGATCTGCGTCGAATGGCTGGTTCTGACATCAATTCTTGTCATCGCTCTTGTGTCCTTGGTGAGAGTGAACGACTTGGCGTCAAAGCAGAAGGATGTCGAAAAGACTATTGATGAACTGAACAACGAACGCATCCTGCGCCGTCTTGAAAAAGGCAAGCCAACCATCGACCCTGAAGCCTTGGAGAATGCGATAAAACAGCTTCATAGACGGCTCAATGCTTTGACAGATGTTGTGGATGAAATTCGGAACGGCTCTTTCACAATGCAATGGGAGAAGAAGAATGACTAGGAAGGAATGCCTTGAGCAGGCCATGAGAATTGTCGAAGAGATGAAGGGCTATGAGTCCCTTGTGCAGGTCTATCAGGACGCCGTGATACAGGCGTCTAAGGGCAAGGGCCGCGAGCGCCATGCCAGCGAGGGCGAGGCCTACGAGGACCAGATCATCTGCGAGGTGGCCCGCCGTGTGGGCCTTGGCTACCCTCTGGGGCAGGCCGTGAAGAAGGTCTACGAAAGCCAGCGCCTCGGCGGGGAGCGCGGCGTTGCCGAGCTTCTGGGGGCGCTCAACTATGTCGCGGCCGCCGTCATAGTGATGCGCGAGGGCTTGGAAACTGCACCCAAGGCCGAGGGATGCGAAGCCCTTGTCGAGCATGACGCGCCCCAGACGCCTGCCGAACTGTACGACAAAATCATTGCCAGCAACCCCGCTACATACGGCACCCTGCACAAGCCCACGGGCGAGGAGCTGGCAGAAATGGCAGAGGAGGAAGGCAATGCCTAGGTACACAGTCAACGGACGGTCTGAAGAAGAACACGCGCTCATCCGCTCTCTGCACTGGCACCGTGACGGCGACCGCATTGCAACGGTTCTGGCGCGTGTCTGCGACCGTGTTCGCGAGGCCAGGGCAAAGCATCCGCGCTTCGCGGAACAGGTCTACCACGCCCTCTCGTTCCTTTCTGAGGAGCATGGCGAAGTCGTGCGCGAGGTCACGAAAGGCAAGGACGGCTGGGAGTCCCGTATGGATTCGGAACTGCTCGACCTCATAGCCGTGGCGATGCGGATGCTTCTCCGCGAGTACGAGCACGGGGGAGAGGAACTGTGAACCAGTTTTGGTGTGCCCTTTATCTTCTTGTCCTGCTTTTGCTCGTCGCGTTTACCGTCAAGGCGTTCATAGACGGGGAGCGGCGCCGGAAAGAAGCATGGAAGGAGCTTCGCAGGCTTTGCTCCGGCCCCTGCGAGGACTGCCCCAGAAGCGACAGGCTCTGGCTCTGCCGGGATTGCGCGTACCGCCCGAAGGAGGACGCATGAGCGATGGATCTGGCACGTTCTGGCTGATTGTCGTGGCCATTGTATCCTTTGCGGCGTGCAGATGCTTCTCGTACTGGTGCGACTGCAAAGTTAACAAGGCGCGGGAGCAGACGCAGGCGGCATACTGGAAGACGCAGGCTGAGACCTTCAAGATGTATTGCGAGGTTCTGGAGAAGCAGCGAGAAGTCCAGCAGGAAATCATCAAGATGCTACAACGGCAGGAGAACGCATGAGGTGGACGAAGACGCCGCCGACAAAGCCTGGGCAGTATTGCGTCAGGCTCCGCGAAGGAAATCGCGTATGGAAAACCACGACAACTGTATGGCTTGACGAGCAGGAAGGCTGATGGTTGTCGAGGATAACGGCTACATCTCGTGGTCGCAGCTCATGCAGGAATGGCTCGAAGAAAACCCAACGGCATGCTGGTTTGGCCCGCTTGAAAACAACGAAGACTAACTAGGAGGAATCGAAATGACCGTTGCTGATTTGATTAACAAGCTTTCCCAGCTTGACCAGGATCTCCCTGTCTACATCACTGCCTGCAAGACAGACGAAAACGGCATGGCCTGCGGCGAAGCAAGGCTTGAGTTCCCGACCCCCGTCCTGTCCCGCATGGATGTCGAAATTGAGGCAGAACTGCCGGAAGAAGCCCGCTTGGGCGAGTTCATCCTGCTGGAGCCGGAGGACGCATGAGCCGGAAGAAGTCGCCCTGCCCCGTCGATCGCTGGGAGGCAGAGGCACGTCAATGGAAAGCCTGCGCCGTGCGTCTGGCGAAGATCTGCGCCGACCTCGTGGGGTGCTGTTTCGACGAGGAGCGGACGTGCCCCGAGGGTCTGGCCTGCAGTTCTTGTTGGATTAATAGAGCGTTGCGCGAAACTGCAAGAAAGGAGGATGCTTAGAAATGGCGAAAGAAGAGCGCCTACATAGGATTTGGTCCTCTATGAAGACCAGATGCTATAATAAAAACAGCAGGGCATATCAAATGTATGGAGCAAAAGGCATCGTTATTTGCGATAAATGGAAAAATAACTACAAAGAGTTTTTTCATTGGGCCATGACGCATGGATACGACGATAGCCTTACTTTAGACAGGATCGACAACGCCAAGGGCTATTCACCTGACAACTGCAGATGGGCCACTTTTGCAGATCAAAACAGGAACAAAAAAAATAATGTCTGGATAGAACACGATGGCAAAAAAATGGTGTTGTCCGATTGGGCTAAAGAGCTTGGCATAACTATAAGCCCGTTGCGAGAAAGGATTCAGCGCCATGGCATAGAAGTCGCCTTGTCTATGAAAAAAGGCAGGCGTCTTGGTTTGGCTATAGAATATAATGGCGAAGTAAACACTTTGGCAAACTGGGGGAAGATGCTGGGTTTATCCCCAGATGCATTAAAAGCAAGAATAGACAAGCATGGCATCGAGAAGGCTTTTGCTATGCCAAGAAAGGAGCAGTTTGTACGGCACAAGCAGAATAAAGAGAAAAATGTACAACAAGCCATAGACGAAGAACTCTTGATAGAAGAAATCCTTTTCCTCGCTGGCAAACTCTCTGAAGCCCGCATTATGCCTTCGTGGACTTTGTGCCACGACTGTACGGCATACAGCTATGAAGCCTGTAGAACTTGTTGGGTTGATGCCAGCGCTCAGGCCATACGGGAAGGGAGGCATTCAAGATGACGGAAAGAGAATGGGCGCGGAAGTGCATCCGCGGAGGCTTCAGCGTACTCGCCGCAATAGTCGGCGCGTTCATCGGGCTGGTGATAGTGCGCTGGATGGGGTGGTGGTAGGAAAAGGAGGATAATATGCCAGCAAAAACACACGGATTAAGCAAAAAAAGTCGCCTGTACAGTATTTGGCAGAGCATGAAAGCGCGCTGCTATGCAAAAAGCAGAGCGAACCGCGAGGGCTATCAGAAAAAAGGTATTATTGTGTGCGATGAATGGAAAGACGATTTTGTAGCTTTCCAGTCTTGGGCGATGGCAAATGGATATGCTAGTAATCTTTCTATAGATAGAATTAACAATGACGGAAACTATGAACCAGCAAACTGCCGCTGGGTCACTATGGAACAACAAGCTAGAAACACGTCTAGCAATGTATGGATTTCATTTAATGGCAAGACAATGCTTTTAACAGATTGGGCTGTCCAGATTGGAATCTCGATTAGCACCTTGCGAGAGAGATTGGCAAAGCATGGCATAGAAAAAGCCTTATCTATGCCAAAACATGAATGGCAAAAGGTAGCAGGCCCAGACGGCGTTACGGACACAGTTTGCGGTTGGGCAAAAAGGTTAGGTATTAATCAAAATACGCTACGCGAAAGAATAGAAAAGCATGGCATAGAAAAAGCTTTAACCATGCCCAATGGGGCCTGTCCGCCAAAGTATATACGTTGCGGAAGGTTTGTTGATTCAATCTCTGGGTGGTCTAGGCGCTTGGGTGTTGCCCATTCAACAATCAAGAACCGTGTTGCTTTATACGGCAAAGACAACGCTATCAGGAGACTTGTCATGGAGCTTGATAGTTGAGCCCTTGTCCCTTTTGCCGTTGTGACCAGGTCTACCTTGCCGAAGTCGAGGATGGGATGCTGACCGTGGCCTGCCCATCGTGCTCGATGAGCGGGCCTGTCTCCGTTGACGGTGATCCAGAGGAGGCAAGGCGGGGCTGGGAAATCCTCTGCTCCCGCATGTGCAGCCACTGCAGGAAGAACATCATCAAACACTTCACGGGGCGCATCCGCGAGCTCAAGGCCGAAGTCGCCCTGCTGAAACGCGAAGCCCCTCCAGAGGTAGGGTCTGGAGGGGCCGAGGAGTGACGGTGAGCGCATCTCAAAGGAGAACCAGTATGCCAATCTCTCTTTTTCAGGCGGCGCACCAATCATGCCCGAAACGCCCAGTTTTGACAATACCATGCCTGCGGGGCATATTTGCGGGAAGCCGGAGAAAAACTGCATAGAGACAAGAGGACAGGCTATGACCAACTTTGAAAAGTGCCAGGAGTTTGTGCTGAAGTGGGAAGGAGGCCTAAGCGACGATGCAGCCGATAAAGGAGGCCTGACCAAGTACGGCGTCAGCATGGCCTACCTGCAGGACTTGGCGAAGTCGCGCCCGTCGGTGCTCCGCGACATCATCGGCACCGCAACCGTCACCCGTCAGACAGTGAAGAGCCTCACGAAGGATCAGGCGTGGCGCTTGTTCAAATACTCGTTCTGGGACCCGTTCCAGCTCGATGACCAGCCCCTCGCCGTTGCGCTCTGCGCCTACGACATGAACGTCAATCATGGCGCGTTCAACGCGATGAAGATTGTCCAGCGGGCCGCGAACCTCATGCCCAGCGTGATGCCCAAGCTGTCCGTGGACGGCAAGTTCGGCCCCAAGACCCGCTCTGCAATGCGCTGGCTCAACTGCCCCGACGGCATAGGGGCGCTGGCGAACAAGCGGCAGGCTTTCTACGACGCCATCGTGCGGAACAACCCCTCGCAGAAGGTGTTCATCCGTGGCTGGACCAACCGCTGCAACGACATGAAGCGGCAGGCCCTCGCGTGGCTGGACTAGCGGAGGCCGTACTATGACAGACGCCGGAGACATCGGAGACGTTTCAATGTCTGAAACCATACACGACTTTGGAAGCATTCTCGGAGGCGTAGTATCAGCCCCGTGGCTCAAGGGCGGCCTCGCCTGCATAGCCGTGGCCTGCGAAGCCATGGGGCTCCCCCTCGACCTCGTGTGGGCGCTGGTCGGCTTCTTCGTGGCCGACTTCGTGCTTGGCATCTGGCTGGCCGCTCGGATGCGGACGTTTTCGCTCCGCAAGTTCGCGCGGGGCTTCGCCAAGATCCCCGTCTACACGCTGGTTCTGTCCATCGCGTGGCTGTGCCAGTACATCGGCCAGCACGTCCTCGGGCAGACGGTTCCCGTTCCGCTCTGGGCCTGCGCCTACCTGGCCATGCACGAAGCTATCAGCATCCTGACCAAGTGCGAGGCGCTGGAGCTCCCCGTGCCGTCCCTGCTCCGCAAGGCTCTGCACCGCATCAACCACGCCGCAGAACAGAAGGTCGAGGAGGCGCTGGACATCATCGACAAGCCGGAACGCAAGGATGACGGGGCGTTCCGGAAGTTCTAGGAGGAAATCAGGTGGCAGAATTGAAGGTCGAGACGTGGCCGATAGAACGGCTCGTGCCGTATTGCAGGAACCCCAGGAAGAATGACGAACAGGTTGACCGCATGGCGTCTGCCATCCGCGAGTTCGGCTTCCGCATCCCCATCGTGGCGAAGTCGGACGGCTCTGTCGTGGACGGTCATTTACGTCTGAAGGCCGCGCAGAAGCTCGGCCTCAAGGAAGTCCCCGTTGCCCTCGCGGACGAGCTGACCGAGGCGCAGGTGAAGGCGTTCCGCATCCTCGCGAACAAGTCGGCGAACTGGGCTGAGTGGGAACCTGATCTCCTCAAGTTAGAGCTGCAGGAGTTGCAGGAACTCGACTTTGATTTGGAGCTCACGGGCTTCGAAGCGGGCGAACTGGCCGACATCTGGCTGGACGGAGACGGCGGGGACTTCGACCCTGACGAGGACGCTGAAGCCACGCGCCTGGACGAGAAAGAGAAGAAGACCGTGACCTGTCCGCACTGCGGGCACGTCTTCGAGTTGACGGAGTAGCCGATGGCAGATGCGATGCCGGAACTCAAGTGCGCGTGGGCCAGCCACGAAGCCGCCAAGTGGGCCTGCGAACACTGGCACTATTCCATGTGCCTGCCGAAAGGGAACCTATTCAAAGTCGGCGTGTGGGAAGATGACCGCTATGTCGGCGTGGTCATCTTCTCGCATGGTGCGATAGCCAACATAGGCAAGCCATACGGCCTGACGCAGAACGAATGCGTGGAACTCACCCGCATCGCCTTGAGAGACCATCGGCATTTCGTTTCCGAGATTATGATGCAAGCACTCCGCAAGCTGAAGGAAACCAACCCAGGCCTGCGTCTTGTGGTGAGTTACGCTGACCCCGCGCAAGGCCATAACGGCGGCATCTATCAGGCCACGAACTGGATATACACAGGGGCTACGCCACCGCAAAGAAAGTGGCTAATCAACGGCAAACTTGTCCATGCGAGGTCTGTACAGCACAAGAAGCCAAAGAACATGACGGAATCGCAGTTCGTCAAGCTCAGATGGAAGAACGCCAAGCGCGTTATGGACATGGGCAAGCACAAGTACCTCATGCCCCTCGACCGCAAAATGCGGAAGCAGATAGCCCCGCTGGCGAAGCCGTACCCGAAGAAGGTTGTGGAAGACGCCCAGGTTAAGGAAGAGCGCGGAGGATAGCCTATGGCGAACGAGCAGAACCTCAAGCCTCAGAACCAGCGAACAAAGAGCGAGCAAAGAAAGATCGCTCAAATGGGAGGCATCGCCTCCGGCGAGAAGCGCAGGCACCAGCGCGACCTCCGCGAGGCCGTGAAGGCCCTGCAGAGCGTCGTGGTTCCGGTCAAAGGCGGTGGAGATGGCCTGACCTATGCCGAGGCCATAGCCCGCGCCGTCGGGGTCAAGGCCGCAAAGGGCGACATCAAGGCCGCCGCGTTGCTCTGGGAGTGGCTGTACGGCAAGCAGACCAAGGTGGACGTGACGAGCTCCGACGGGAGCATGAGCCCCGGAAACCAGATCAATCTGGGCGACCGCACGACCGAAGAGCTCATGCAGATGTTCAAGGCGCTGGGAAGCGGAAGCGGAGATGGACAGGGAGCTTCTTAGAAAGGCCCTCCGGCTCCAGATCTGCAGGCAGTGCTTCGGAGCCTTCGTCCAGCACGTCCAGCCCGGATACCTCATGGGCTGGGTTCACGAGCGGATCTGCGCTGAGCTGGACAGGTTCCTGCAGGCGGTCGTGGACGGAAAAAGCCCGAGGCTGATGCTTACCTTGCCGCCCCGCCATGGCAAAAGTACCTTGGCTTCCCGCTGTTTCCCTGCATACGTCTTGGGACGCTATCCAGACATGTCCATCATTGCCGCATCGTACAGCGCGGATCTGGCAAGCAGGATGAACCGCGATGTCCAGCACATCATGGAGGATGAGCCTTACGCCGAGCTTTTTCCCTCAACGAAGCTCGCAAGGCTTGGAGACCGTGGCGCTGTTCGCACTTCGGACATGTTCGACGTAGTTGGCCATAATGGAGTCTACAGGAGCGCAGGCGTTGGAGGCGGCATTACTGGTTTAGGATGTCAAATAGCCGTGCTTGATGACGTAATAAAGGATAGAGCATCGGCAGATTCTCCAACGGTACTGCAAAGCGTATTCGACTGGTATACGTCCACACTGTATACGCGACTTGCCCCAGGCGGGGGCATTATCGTGATGAATACAAGATGGAGCACCCAGGATCTCTCCGGCCGCCTTCTGGAAGCGCAGGCCAAGGGCGAAGGCGACGAGTGGCGCGTCATCAACTTCCCCGCCATTGCGGAACAGGACGAAGAGCACCGCAAAAAGGGCGAGGCCCTGCACCCCGAGCGCTATCCGCTAGAGGCTCTTGAGCGCATCAAGGCGGCCATTGGCACCCGCGATTGGGAAGCGCTCTACCAGCAGCACCCTGTCCCCGACGGCGGTGCCATCTTCAAGGACGAATGGCTGCAGAGGACGTGGCTCCCGAAGGATCTGCCTGCGCGGTTCGATGCACTGGTGATCGCCTTCGATATGGCGTTCAAGGGGACAGCCATGAGCGACTTCGTGGCTGGACAGCTTTACGGAAAGTACGGGCCGGACTTCTACCTGCTCGATCAGGAACGAGGGCGCTTCTCCTTCACGGAAAGCCTTGATGCTGTCCGCAGGCTTCTTGCTCGGTCACAGGCCTATACGCGCCACCCCGTGCGGGTTCTTGTCGAAGACAAAGCCAATGGACCCGCCGTGATTGACGTGCTGAAGAGGGAGATCCCCGGCATTGTCCCCGTCCAGCCCGAGGGGTCAAAGGAGGCCAGAGCGCATTCTGTCACGCCTCTGTTTGAAAGCGGGAACGTAGTCTTGCCGGACGCCTCGATAGCGCCGTGGATAAACGACTTCCGGCTGGAGCTTCTGCGGTTTCCGTCAGGCGCTCACGATGACATGGTGGACTCCTGCGTCTACTGCCTTAGAAACCTCTCCGCAGGTCACCGCCTCAACATCGCTCCCCAGCTCCAGCGACAGCTTCAGGGCTTCCGCTTCCGCAGGTAGCACATAGATTTGACATCGTATGCGGAACATGCTACCTGCTCCACCCAAAGGTAGCAAGAAATTATGGGCATAGAATCCTCCACAGGCTCCACGCTCCGCATCTCCTCCGGCGTTCGGGACGCCCTCGGCTTTTCCAGCGCGGGGCGCGTTCCCACGCTGGACGAGGTGCGCCGTGCGTATGGACCTCCGGCGACGCTCGGCGCACCCAACGAAGAGACGGTGCTGGCGATGGACAGAGCCATGGAGGACAGGGGCGTCTACACGCTTCTCCAGCACGGATTCGAGCTTGGCCAGTACGGTGCCTGCTCGAATTTTCTGGGCTACGG
>Ga0326511_10000684_pt1 | contig 29701 bp, 20 predicted proteins | sample 0_2496_0518_D_FD_203701 | JGI IMG/M metagenome (GOLD analysis project Ga0326511, IMG submission 203701) | Bovine rumen microbial communities from UC Davis, California, United States - 0_2496_0518 | ecosystem: Host-associated > Mammals > Digestive system > Stomach > Rumen | place: USA...
CAGTTCGACGCCGCTTATCAAGTGAGTCTCGGTGACATCTTTCGTCATCGGCGACATCAGACCCCAGATGGCGCAGGCGATGAGCATGCTGACGTGAGCCGCCCAGGGGGTCTTTTCGGTTGCATTCAATTTCATTCTCTTGAGCAAAATATCTTTTGCAAAGATACGCTTTTTATACCAAATTGAGGCCAAAAACGTAAAGAAATTTAAATATTTAGGCGGAAATAAAGATTTTTTTTTGATTTTTTAGGCCCAATATCAAAATATTTTGCTAAATTTGCAGCGAAAAACTGAAAATTTATAAAACGACAATGAAAAAAATCCTTTCCCTTGCTGTTGCAGTGTTCATGAGCCTCACGGTTTTTTACTCTTTCGCGGCTGACAACGATACCCAACCGCTGGGTTCCTATTGGTTTGTGGGTGCTAAAGGCGGTATCCAGATAGTCCCTACCGACTATGATCACGCCAAGTTGATTACCCCCGCAGCCGGTGTTCAGTTCGGCCGTTTTATCACCCCGGCTATAGGACTCCGTCTCGATGCTCAAGGCTGGCAGTCCCGCGGCGGTCTCAAGTCGTTGGACTTTTCCTACGACTTCAAATATGTGACCGGTGATATCGACCTCCTCCTCAACCTCACCAACATCTTCAGCAAGAACAAGGATCACAACTTCAATACCTACTTCATCGCAGGTGTCGGTGCAGCCTATGCCTGGGACAATGACGAACTCACGTCGGCTGTCAGGCGTTTCATTTCCAACATTGGCGAGAATAATGTCAACGCATGGAATAAACACAGCTGGAGCCACAATTTCCGTCTCGGTCTTGCCTGCGACTACAATTTCACCCGCAACTGGGCTGTGAATCTCGAGGTGGATGCCAACAGCCTCTCCGACCGTTTCAACTCCAAGATTAACAACAACTGTGACTGGCAGCTCACCGCTATGGCCGGTGTGACCTTTAAGTTTGTTACGCGCACCAGGCAGGCAGTGCCCTTCAGTGATTTAGCGATGGGAAGGTTTCATAGTCACACACAAGCGGATGTAGTTCCTGCCAATACTCATTATGAGTCTCGTATAGATACTGTTTGGTATAGTGAAGATGTGATTAAGGAAGAGATTGTGACAGAGTCGATACTGAGAAACATACACTATGCCATCCGTCAGACCGAATTGTCCTATCCTCAGCCAGAGATAGATGCCGTTGTAGATTTTGTGAAGAACCATAAGGACTGCGAGGTAACGGTTATTGGCCATGCAGACAAGAAAACAGGCACCCCGGCTATCAATATGAAATACTCTATGCAGCGTGCGGACAATGCTGCAAAAGGTTTGATTGAGGCAGGTGTCCCTGCAAACATCATCGAAACAATGGCAAAGGGCGATACTGTGCAGCCCTTCTCAGAGAATGATCTTAACCGGGTAGTAATTATTGAGGTATTAGGAAAGGGTACCAAACAAAATAAAGAAACCGTCAGAAAATACCGTCTCGAGGAAAAGAAATGATTCTGTCACAGCCGGTATAATTAATTATAGGCATTTAGTTTCCAAGGTATGCGTCAAGAGATATTTAATCGAAGTCACTTGTGTGTTGCTGTCATAGCAGCCGTTACTTCAGTAATACTCTTGATGTGTGCCAGAGGCTTTTTGGGTTTTATCTCGCTTCTCAATCCCGTGGAGCGTGCTTTGAACAGTTTCTACATTACTGATCTTTTCTGTGATGCGGACAATGGCGGTGTTTCAAAGGACACAAGTGCGGTGATAACAATTGTGGACATGAGCGAAGTCTATGATCGCGGGGATTTAGCCGGAGTTATTAAGGCTATCGACTCTCTGCAACCGGCCATTATCGGGGTGGACATCCGTTTCGATGGTTTAAGGGATGACACCAGGGGAAATGAACTGCTGATAGAGGCCGCATGCAACACCCTTACGCCCACGGTATGGGCCTGCGAGTTGGAAAACTGGAGCGATGAAGAGAAGCAATTCTCGGACATCAACCATTCTTTTTTTGTTGACCTTGGCGCAAAAGTTGATGAAGGATTCACTAATGTGCAGTCAGATATGAATGGAGGGGCTGTCCGTTCCTATGGTATTTGGAGGAAGGCGCAGGGGCGCGTTTGCTATTCCCTGCCTGCCAAATTGACCGTAGGCATGACGGGCGACACGACATTTATCCGGGATACGTATTCTACCACTATACGCTATTCCGCTACCCGTTTTCCTGTTGTTAGCTACGACAGTCTGGCTGATTATGCGGACTTGATTAGAAATCACATTGTTCTGTTAGGGGCAATGCGCGACAAACGGGATATGCATTTATCTCCCATAGGGCTTATTCCCGGCGTGACAATCATCGGCCTGACTGTAAACACCATACTCAACGATAATGCTCCCAGGGAGTTGCCTTACTGGTGGCGGATACCGCTTGTGCTCTTTCTGTTATGGCTCGCGGATGTGCTATATGCGCTCTTTCGCAAGCTCATGAGCTTGAATCGGACACTCGGTATGATATCCGGAAAGGGAATGCTGGATGGTATATTCACGCTGAGTTACATGGCATTGGTTATAGTCTTTGCCGACTATATACTCTTCAGACTGACGAACTTCTACTTTGATACGGCTTATGTCATTATGAGCATTTTTTTGCTGGATACAGCACGTGCCATATATAGTATTGTAGAAGAACGGATACAAAAACGCAATACGTGAAATAGAGTAATCGGAACAAATATGAGACACTTGCTACTTACCGTCTTTTTCGCCTTACAGTGCGTCATAGCTTGTGCGCAGAATAATGACGTGCTAATCGTGTGTGCTATATCAGACGGCACCGTACAACTGCGACAGGGCAGAAAGAAAAGCGATTTAGAGACAACCCAGAAGATTACAGGTAAGGATATATTGATAATAGGCAAAGGGGTTACGCTGACCCTGCTTGACCCGGGAAAGTGTGACCAATATGTGTTGAAAGGAGCTTTTACAGGGACCGTTGACGGCTATCTGAAGCGAAATGAACAGGGCTGTGTGCGCCATATATCCAAGACGTACTTTAACTATTTGTATTCGCGGATGATAAATCCCAAGGTGTATGCAATGGAGTCTGAGGAGATTATAACCACCTCTGCGTTGCGAAAGGGTGATTCTATTCTTCTCAACACCGCCTCCGACACGTTGATTCCGAGCATCGACAGTATGGATGTTCTGTCTCCTGATACGGCCTTCATGGCTCCAAACGACACTCTCAGATAGGCATTTCACCATGTGCTCAATTCGTCTTTTTCTCTCACTATTGCTGACATTAGGCTGTTTCGCTGCTTACGCACAGGGCAACGACAGCGCCTGCAGCAGACGTGACCAGGGACTGAAGGATATAGAGCAACAGCGATATGTGGATGCATATTGGAATCTGAAGTATTATTTTGATAATGAGCCGGGTTGGAAGAGGAAGTCTCCGGATTATATCAATGCGGTGGAGAAATACAAACTGGCCGTGCGGCAAATCGCCGATAAGTGCGCCAAGTGCTATATGGAAGCTATGGATGCCCATAGGCAGGGACAGCAGGAACGCCTCGACAGCCTGTGCGACGCATATCTGCGGATGTGTGTGCCGGAGGAGTTAAAGCGTACAGCAGATTATTCGTTCGTGCTCACTCAGTATGCGCTGGCTTGCAACAGGAAGGGACTGCATGAGAGAAGCCTTATACATCTGAGAAAAGCCCTTCAGGTACAACAGTTGTCGGAACTTATCGACAGAACAGATATGGCTGAGACTCTCAACTATATGGCGATGGTGGAAAATCAAACGGGAGATTATACTGCTGCTATCGACCATTGTACCAGAGCCTTGCGCCTATATGAGAAACGTTATAAGAAGAAGGGCGAATTCTATGGTAATACTCTGATTAATCTGGCAAATTACCATGAGTCACGTAATAATCCGGGAGATATCGACAGGGCCATTGAGCTCAATGAAGAGGCTCTGGAGGTTCTGTCCAAGAAGAGTACTGGTTATGCCAAGGCAAGAAACAAACTGATAGTTCTCTATACGTACACCAACAACCAGTCAAAGTCTCAGGAATTGGTGAAAGAGGAGTACGAATATGTGAAAAAAATGAGAAAAAAAGATGGCAACAGCCTCAACTATGCAACAACTCTCGGAAACGATGCCATCCATTTTGCAATGTCAAATAACTACACAGCGGCTATCGGGATGTCGCTTCAGGCCATTGAAATATATCGAGCCAATGGCGAAACGACGAGCCTGAACTTTGCGCTCTTGCTTTCTAATACGGCGCAGTTCGAAAAACATGAGGAAAAATATGCAAATGCAATTCCCCGGTGGCAAGAAGCTGCCGCTATTTTCAAGAGCATAGAAGGAAATGACGGTTCCAACTATCTCAGTTGCATGGGTGAACTGATGACGGCTTACGTGAAGATTGGAGAGGGTGATAAGGCTGAGGATATCAGCAAGGTCCTCTACGACACGAATGCAGATGATAATAATAATCTCAATCGCAATTATGCCATTATGCTTATGCACAATGCAGAGTATATGGCAGGTGAAGGCAACTACAAGAAGGCCGTGGAGTATCAGCAACAGGTACTCTCTGTCTATCACCTTAGGCAGGAGATAGCGGACGAGGCAAATGCGCTCAATGTCCTCTCGAACTATTTATATCACATGGGCGAATTAGAGCAAGCCATTGATTCTTGCCGCAAGGCACTGGATCTTTACGATACATTGGGAGGTCAGGATATCGCCCGTGCCCAGGCTTTTAACAGTCTCTCTATTTACTATTATGCGGCCAGACGCTTCGATGATGCCATAGATGCCAGCCGTCAGGCCGCAACATTATTTGAGATGTCAGGAACGCCATATTCCTCGCTGTATTCCAAAATACTCACGAATCAAAGTCTCTATGAGGCTGTGCGAGGCAATATAGACAGCGCTTTCGTTCTCTGTAAGTTTGCCGATAGAATTCAACGGAGTATATTGGGCGATATACATCCTGACAATGTTGTCTTGAGGTTCAATTTGGCTAACTATTGCCTTGAAATGAACAAGCCGGACGATGCCCAGCGCTATTTCCACGATGCGCTGACCATGCAGATGAAACATGTGCGAAGCAAGTTCTCCCACCTCACCACCCAAGGTCGTGAACTCTATTGGGACAGCAGAAGTTACGTATTCCACTCTGCTCCATACATGGCATGCAGAATAGAGCAGAACGACTCAATCCTCGTTGATACCTATAACGCACTGCTTTTTACGAAGGGATTGCTGCTCAATACGGAGATAGACTTTCGGAAACTTTTAGAGAGCACATCCAGTTCTAAGGTTCAGCAGAAATATGAGAAGTTCACGTCCATATACAATGAGATAGAAGGTATATGGCGAAATCCGACAGAAGAGACAAAGTCCCGGTTGCCGGAACTAATGAAGGAACACAACAGGCTGGAGAAGGAACTGATGAAGGACAGCAAAGAGTTCGGTGACTTTACAGAGTCGATGTCCACCACATTTTCGCAAATCGTCAGCTGTCTGCAAGAGGATGAGGCCGCCATCGAGTTCTTCGACATCAAGACCAACAGCGGAGACCGGGTCTATTGGGCTCTTGTGGCTCGCAAAGGGTATTCTGCGCCCAAACTGATACGTATGTTCAGCGGACGTAAGCTCAACACTGTAAACTTTAGCGGCTTTCCGCTCACTGAGGCATTGAATAAGGAAGAGACAGTCGGTGCGGTGTATGATGACCCGGAGGTTGGAAAACTCGTATGGGAAAAGATTGTTAACGAGTTACATGACGTGAGTAGGGTATGGTTCTCACCGTCCGGGCTGTTTTATCAGTGGGGTATAGAGTACCTCTTGTATTCCGGTCAGCGCATCAATGAGCGTTATTCTATGCATCGCGTATCGTCAACCAAGATGCTTGTTCACAGAAGCGAATCCCACGGGAAACCCATCACACGGGCTGCGGTTTTCGGAGGCTTGGATTATGAGGCATCGGAGGGAGAGCTTGTGTCAGCCAACGAGGTTCTTAAAGAGAGACAGTCGGAGTGGTCGCGAGATTATCTCTCTGAGATTACAATGCAATCATCTTTAGACTCCCTCGATATGGCAATGTCTGAAAAGCGAACAATGGCTGCCATCCTGCGGGACGGACGAGGCAGAGTCGGCTATCTCTCAGGCACTGAACAGGAGGCTGACCGAGTGGGAGCGCGTCTTATGATGAACGACATAACATCGGAAATATACAAGGGGGCATATGGTACCGAGGAGGCATTCAAAAAACTCAGCGGACGCCGGGACAGCCTTAGCAAGATTTCTTTGCTCCACATAGCCACACATGGTTTTTCTTTTTCTCCCGATGAGGTTGGGAGTAATTCCGATGCACTTGCGTATCTTAACGTAATGGGAGGTCAGGCTATTCAGTCTGACAATAGTCTGTGCTTCTCCGGGCTGCTGCTCTCAGGTGCCAATAATGTATTGAGTGGCAAGAAACTGTCCCGAGGCATGGAGAATGGAGTCCTGACGGCCCGGGAGATTGCCATGCTCGATTTCAGTGGTCTGAATCTTGCGGTTCTTTCTGCTTGCCAGACAGGAATAGGAGAACTTAAGGAAGACGGGGTTTTCGGTGTGCAGCGTGGCTTCAAGAAGGCTGGCGCAAAAACCCTGCTGATGAGCCTTTGGGAGGTGGATGACACGGCAACACAGATGCTGATGGAGGAGTTTTATCGGGTTCTTTTGGAGGGCAATAGCCCAACCAGTGCTTTTCATCAGGCCCAGAACGCACTGCGAAACAATCCCGGTTATTCATCGCCCTTTTATTGGGCATCTTTCATTATTCTTGACGATATCTTCTGATTCCAGTTGTTTGCCTTTTTCATATTTCCCCCGCAGGGAGATGATGGGATTATCGGATTGTCGGGAAACGCGCTTACTGGAATTCCTCATGGACCGGAATATCGCAGATACGGTAACGGAGCCTTGCCGCAGGCATCAGAAACTGCCAATTCTTTGCCGCAATCTGCATGAAGCTTTTGACAACTGCCATTTCTTTGCCGCAATTTGCATGAAGTTTTTGGCCGTTGCCAATTCTTTGCCGCAATCTGCATGAAGCTTTTGGCAGTTGCCAATTCTTTGCCGCAATCTGCATGAAGCTTTTGACACCTGTCAAAATGTTGCCGCATTTTGCATGAAGCTTTTGGCAGTTGCCAATTCTTTGCCGCAATCTGCATGAAGCTTTTGACACCTGTCAAAACGTTGCCGCATTTTGCATGAAGCTTTTGACAGCATCGGACTCAGTGACCCGTCACCATTGCCGCATGGAGCACTCCTTCAGAGCATTTATGGTTTTCCCGGCAGGGGAGTTTTTGATGTTTTTTGTATATAAACACAGATAATGACCCTTGCGCTGTTCTTTTCAATTCTCATTGGCGCAATATCTTTGATAAAGGTATGTGTTTTATACCGATTTTCGGCATGAAAATGCAAAAAAGATTAAATATTTGACCTGAAATAGGCATTTTTTTTGTTTTTTTGACCCTATATCAAAAAATATTCGTTAAATTTGCAGCAGAAAAAACATAAATTTACATATAACAATGAGAAAATTATTCAGTTTGGCTGTTGCAGCGCTTGTGAGCCTCACAGCCGTATCAGTTTTTGCAGCTGACGATTCCAAGGAACCGGCTCCCTATTGGTTTGTGGGTGCTAAAGGCGGTATCCAGATTGTTCCCACTGACTTCAACCACTCCAAATTGATAACGCCCGCAGTCGGTGTACAGTTCGGCCGTTTCTTCACCCCCGAGGTGGGTCTTCGTCTCGATGCTCAGGCATGGAAGTCCCGCGGCGGTCTCAAGTCTCTCGACGGCACCTATGATTTCAAGTATGTGACCGGAGACATCGACCTCCTCCTCAACCTCACCAATATTTTCAGCAAGAACAAGTATCACTGCTTCAACACCTACTTCATTGCCGGTGTAGGCGCAGCCTATGCATGGGATAATGACGATCTCACCTCTGCCGTGAAGCGTCTGGGCTCCAACCTCGCCGAGAAGAATGTCAACGCCTGGGACGACCACCGCTGGAGCCACAATCTCCGTCTCGGTCTGGCCTGCGACTATAACTTCACCCGCAACTGGGCCGTGAATCTCGAAGTGGATGCCAACAGCCTTTCCGACCGTTTCAACTCCAAAATCAACAACAACTGTGACTGGCAGCTCACCGCTATGGCCGGCGTAACCTTCAAGTGGGGCCATCCCGCCAAGAAGGCCGCTCCCGCACCCGCTCCCGAGCCTGAGCCCGCTCCGGCTCCCGTGCCCGTGGCTGAACCCGAGCCTGCTCCCGAGCCCGCTCCCGCTCCTGTCGTAGTGCCTGAACCCGCTCCTGCTCCCCGTGTGGCTGAGGAGGCTAAGTTCAACTTCTTCTATGATATCAACGAGACCACCGTATCGGCCAAGAACGATGCTGAGGTGGCTCGCATGAATGAATGGCTCAAGAACCACAAGGTGGCCAATGCTTCCGTTACAGGTTATGCCGACGCCGGCACCGGTAACTCCCGCATCAATGCCAAACTCGCCCAGCAGCGTGCCGACAATGTTACCGACATGCTGGCCAAGAAGTACGGCGTTGCCGAGGGCAACATCGACACCAACTCCTGCGGCGACAAGGTACAGCCCTACCAGGAGAACGACAAGAACCGCGTGGTTCAGATTGTGCTCACCGAGGACATCAAATAAGGAATTCCGACAGACAATCGAATAAATGCACCCCGGCTCCGGTCGGGGTGTTTTCAGTTATGATAAAAAGGATTGGTATAGATATCGGTTCCACAACCCTCAAGTCAGTGGTTGTGGATGAAAATAATCAGGTCGTGTTCTCCAACTACGACCGTCACAACGCGGCCGTCCAGCCCAAACTGACTGAGGTGCTCTCCCGGATGCTCGACGTCATTGACGATGCCGACGAGGTGAAAATCCATCTCACCGGAAGCGTCGGAATGGGTGTTGCCGAAGAACTCGGTCTGCCCTTCGTGCAGGAAGTGGTGGCTGCCACCAAATACATTGCTGCCATGCAGCCCGATGTGGCTACCATGATCGACATCGGCGGTGAGGATGCCAAGGTGGTCATCTTCCGCGACGGTAAGGCCGATGATCTCCGCATGAACGGCAACTGCGCCGGCGGTACCGGTGCCTTCATCGACCAGATGGCCGTACTGCTGGGAGTGCCCGTCACCGATCTCAACGACCTGGCGATGCAGGCCGAAAATATCTATCCCATAGCCTCGCGATGCGGTGTGTTCTGCAAGACCGATATCCAGAATCTCATCGCCAAGAATGTGTCCAAGGCCGACATAGCGGCCAGCATCTTCCATGCGGTCACCATCCAGACCATAGTGACTCTCGCCCACGGCTACCGTATGCGTACGCCCCTCATGTTCGTCGGCGGTCCGCTTACCTTCATCCCCGCCCTCCGCAAGGCCTTCATGGAGTATCTTGGAATAGGAGAGGACCAGCTCGTTCTGCCCGAAAACAGTCAGCTCATTCCGGCCTACGGATCGGCATTGAGCGAGAGCGAAACGTCGTGGACGCTCTCCGCCCTCATCGACAAGGTAAAAGGCTTGGGCAATGCCCGCCGCGATTTCCGTAACCGTCTCTCACCGGTCTTTGCCGACCGTGCGGAATATGATGCATGGCTCGCCAGAAAGTCGGAGTACCGTATGAAACGTGCCGTCTGGAAGCCCGGCAGCATGCAGGCTGTATTGGGCATCGACTCGGGTTCCACTACCACGAAGATTGTTGTTCTCACGCCCGGCAACGAACTCCTCTTCAGTTACTACCACGTCAACGACGGCAATCCCATCCGCGCTGTCGAGGAGGGTCTCCGGCAACTGCAGACCGAGGCCGAAAGCCACAAGTCGCAGATTGAGATCGTAGCTTCGTGTTCCACCGGCTACGGCGAAGACCTCATCCGTGCCTCTTTCCAGCTTGACTACGGCATCATCGAGACGATGGCCCATTATGTCGCAGCCCGTCAGATTACACCGGACGTGTCGTTCATACTCGATATCGGCGGCCAGGATATGAAGGCGATGTATGTCGACCACGGCACCATCTCGCAGGTCGAAATCAACGAGGCCTGTTCGTCCGGCTGCGGTTCCTTTATCTCCACTTTTGCCACCAGTCTCGGCTACTCGGTGGCCGACTTTGCAAGGATAGCCTGCGAGAGCAGCAGCCCCTGCGACCTCGGCACCCGCTGCACCGTCTTCATGAACTCCAAGGTCAAGCAGGTGCTGCGCGAGGGTGCCACACTGCCCGACATAGCGGCAGGTCTCTCTTATTCCGTTGTCAAAAACTGTCTATACAAGGTGCTCAAACTTAAGGGTTCCGAAGCGCTCGGCGACCACATCGTGGTGCAGGGCGGTACGATGAAGAACGACAGCGTGGTACGTGCCTTCGAACGTCTCACCGGACGTGATGTGTTCCGCAGCGAGTTCCCCGAACTCATGGGAGCCATCGGCTGTGCATGCTATGCATCGCAGCTTTGGCAGTCGAAACCTGAGGCAGCAGCCGGCGGGAGAGGTCTCGAATTGCTGCTCAAGTCGGCTTCCTTCGAGACGAAGCAGCTCCAATGTCACGGCTGCGAGAACAACTGTCTCGTCAACCGCTATACGTTCCGTAACGGGAGCCGCTACTTCAGCGGAAACCGCTGCGAGAAGGTCTTCACCAACCGCGGCGACGACAAACCCGCAGGACTCAATGCCTACCAGCGTAAACTCGATTTCCTCTTCGCTTCCGCAACTGCAGCTGCAGTCCCCGACGCCGGTGGGGAAACCCTGCGCCTGGGTATTCCGCGTGTGCTGAACCTCTACGAGGAATTCCCCTTCTGGAAGACCCTTTTCGAAGCCTGCGGTATCCGCGTCGAACTCTCTGCACCCAGTACTTATGCCGGCTATGAACGCGGAGCCCAGCAGGTCATGAGCGACAACCTGTGCTTCCCGGCCAAACTCGTCCACAGCCATATCCGTGCCCTCCGTGATGCCGGCGTGGACCGAATCTTCATGCCTTATGTCGTGTTCGAGCGCGATTCGGGCTACGACGAGAATTCCTATAACTGCCCCGTCGTGAGCGGCTATTCCCAGGTGGTCAAGTCGGTCGATACCGACGAACCCGTTCCTGTCGACAGTCCCATCATATCGTTCCGCGACAGCAAGAACCTCTATCGCCAGTGCTCCGAATATCTGTCGGGCCTCGGCATACGACGCAGGAAGATTCAGTCGGCCTTCCGGAAGGCAGTACGGGCCTACGATGCCTACGAGGAGAACCTGCGTCAGATGAATCTCGAGATTCTCTGGAAGAGCCGCACCGAAGGAACCCCGCTGGTGCTCCTCGCCGGTCGTCCCTACCATTCCGACCCGCTCATCCAGCACAAACTTTCGGATCTCATTGCCGCCATGGGCTGCAATGTCATCACCGAGGACATCGTGCGCGGCGAGGATATCGACATCTCCGATGTGCATTTCATCAGCCAGTGGAGCTATCCCGGCCGCATCCTGCGTGCCGCCAAATGGTGCGCACGACAGTCCGACAATATCCTTTTCATGCAGATGACCAGTTTCGGCTGCGGTCCGGATGCTTTCCTGCTTGACGAGGTGCGCGACCTCCTGCACCGCTACGGAAAGTCGCTCACGCTGCTCAAGATTGACGATGTCAACAACATCGGCAGCCTCAAGTTGCGTGTGCGGAGTGCCCTCGATTCGGCCGAATTCAGCAGCACGCCCGAACTGGGACGCGCAGCCGCCACGGGTACGCCCGAACATCCCATGGTGTTCCGTACCACTCCGGTCTTTTCGCGCGAACGCCGCAACCAGAAGATTCTGGCACCCTTCTTCACACCCTTCATCTCACCCCTCATTCCCGCCGTCTTCAGCCGCTTCGGCTACGACATCGAGGCCCTGCCTGTGTCCGACAGGGAGAGCGACGACTATGGCCTGCAATTTGCCAACAACGAGATATGCTATCCCGCCACCCTCATCGTTGGCGACATGGTCAAGGCCTTCAAGAGCGGACGTTACGACCCCGACAATACCTCGGTGGTCATCACCCAGACGGGTGGCCAGTGCCGTGCCTCCAACTACATCTCGCTCATCAAGAAAGCCCTTGTCGAGGCCGGTTTCGGACAGGTCTCCGTCATCAGTCTTTCCTTTTCCAGCGGACTGGCCAACGAACAGCCTGGTTTCAGGATAAACTGGTTCAAAGCCATGCCCTGGGCCTTCTGGGCCGTCATCTACGGCGATGTGCTCTCCAAGTTCTATTATGCTGCCAAGGCGCGCGAGAAGGCTCATGGCAGTGCCGATGAGATGCTCACCGAGTACATCCGCCGTGGCAAGGATGTCCTCCAGTCGGGAACCATCGACGAGATCAAGCGGCTCATCAGTCAGGCGGCTCTCACCTTCAACGGCATTTGCAACGACAAGGAATGTCCGCGCGTCGGCATCGTGGGCGAGATATTCCTCAAGTTCCATCCCTATGCCCAGAAGGGGCTCACCGAATGGCTCGTCGAGCGCAACATCGAGGTGGCTCCGCCGCTCCTCTTGGATTTCTTCATGCAGACCTTCGTCAATGTGAAGGTGGACAAGGAGAACCATCTTACCGGAGGCGGTATGCCCGACTGGGTTCTTAAAGTCGTATTCCGCAAGATACAGAGACTCATTGGTGAGGTCAATCAACTCTGTGCCGGCTTCCGCTATTTCCAGCCCTTCGGCAATGTGTTTGATGAGGCCGAGGAGGCATCCCAGGTCATCACCCTTGAGGCCCAGTACGGCGAGGGTTGGCTCCTGCCTGCCGAAATCCTCAGTTACCTGCGACGCGGCATCACCCATGTCGTAAGCCTCCAGCCCTTCGGATGTATAGCCAACCACATCGTCTCCAAGGGCATTACCAACCGCCTCAAACGCCTCTATCCCGAACTCAACCTCCTCAGTCTTGATTTCGACAGCGGTGTCTCCGAGGTTAACGTCGTCAACCGCCTTCTCCTCTTCACCGACAGCCTCCAGGCCCCGAAGGAGTGAAGAAAAAAAACTCCCCAGCCCTCCTCGAAGATACTCCCCGAGCCTCCTTGAAAGGAGGGAGTTTGTAGAATGAAGAGACGTGGGTTTCTGTAAATTTGTGTCTATCGCTCATCGATAGACGTGCCAAAAGATTTCCGAGCCTCTATCGCTCATCGATAGACCTGTCAAAAGTTTTCCGAGCCTCTATCGCTCATCGATAGACCTGTCAAAAGTTTTCCAAGCCTCTATCGATCATCGATAGACGTGCCAAAAGATTTCCATGCCTCTATCGATCATCGATAGACGTGCCAAAAGATTTCCATGCCTCTATCGATCATCGATAGACGTGCCAAAAGTTTTCCGAGCTTCTATCGATGCCCGATAGACGTGCAGAAAAGAAATCAGGGGCGAAGCAGAAGCTTCGTCCCTGATTTTATTGCGGCGGACCGCAGATTATTCGTAATTACGTCAGCCGAGAAAATGGTCTCAGCCATTGCTCCTGTCACAGTTCCATTGAACAGGGCAATTAAAAGGAAGAATTTCTTTCTTATAATTGTGAATGATTAAATTAAGAAGTTAGACATTATGTATTGATAAGTTAGTGTTGCAAAGGTAGTATATTTTAAAATGAAATAAATTTAATATATTTTAACGCCAATTAGCGCGATTAGGCAGAGATTTTCCACTTTTCCAGCAAAAAAGCGAAGCAGGTGTCATACTTTCTGGAGGGTGACGAGGGCCGTGATACTTTGGCCGTTGAGGTCGAACTGGTATTCCAGGACGAGCTGACGGGTGGAGAAGGAGAGGATGCGCCACAGCATCTGACGCATTTCACCCGTACCCATATCGCCCGTGATGAGAATGGAGACACTCCCGGCTTCGTAAGTGCCCTCGAGCGAACCGTCGGGATAGGTGATGCTGACCGTACCATCCTTGCGGAAAATGACATGGTCGTAGGAGAACGACAGGCCCGTGTCCTCCTGCTGGAATTCGTAACTGAAGGCCCAGGTGCCGGGCAGGACCTCGCGCACCAGACCTTCGTCACCGTCGTCGAGGCGGTCGCAGGAGGCGAGGAACGTGCAGAGCATCAAGAGAAACAGGGTGATACGTTTCATAGGAACGAGGGTTATTCCTCCACAACCTCGGAGAGGCGGAAGGTGTAGGAAGACTTGACGATATAGCAGGCCGAGAAATAGCCGAGACAGCCGCCCGTGAAGTTGGCAATGGGGTTGGTGCCGGCACCCTCCATGGTCTGCAGGGAATAGAGATAGTCGTAGGAACGGCGGTCGACGGAACGGATTTCGACCTCTATGTAGGAGCCGTCGGCCAGGGCATCGGAGTCCCCGTCGAGGATATCGTCCTCGGAGCAGCAGTGGAAGAGCTGCTGGAGTTCCTCACCGGGCCCGTGTTCGTCGCTGAGAACGGCCCAACGGTAGCCCAGTCCGTTGCGATAGAGGTGCATGAAGTAGTAGTTGACCTCACCGGGCAGGTCCTGGAGCCGCAGTTCGGCAAAGAGCATCCGGCGGCCCAGCATCTCCTTCCACAGGAAACGGAAGCCGACGGGGTCGGGAGCGTGTTGCATGGTGCTGTAGGAAGTGAAGTGGCGGCCGTTGACCTCCACATCGAGGTCGTAGGTGTTGGTGCCGCGTCCGCGAACCCGGGATGAGTATTTGCCGGCACCCACATAGGAGAGGGTGTCGAGCACCTCGCCGTCGCTGGAGATGACCACGGTGGCATCTGCCACCACATGGTCGAGCACCGAATTGTCGGTCACGTTCTGGGAGGTGCTGATGCGCACGGTGGTAGCGTCTTGGGTGAGGCAGGCTTCGACCACATAGAGGGCATCCACCTCGCGGTAGTCGAGCGAGATTTCCTTCTCGCACGAGACGAGGACGAACGGCAGGAGGGACAGGAGGATTTTCTTCATAACTACCATTTGAGATTGAAGGAAACAGACGGCACGATGCCGAAGAGACTGTACTGGGTGGCCTTGGTGCCACGGCCATAGGTACTGTCTTCGAAACGTATGAGCCACGGGTTGTAGCGGTTATAGACGTTGTAGATGCCGAAATGCCATTCGCGCATCATACGGCCGCCGGCAATGGGACGGGACCACTTGGCCCCGATGTCCATGCGGTGATAGTTGGGCGCCCGGTAACCGTTGCGCTCGGCATAATAGTAGATCCAGTTGTCGATGAGCTGGTATTTGGCGCTGGGTGCCGTGAAGGCCTGGCCGGTATTGAAGACCCAGGTGGCGCTGAACGTCCAGGCAGACGAGAGGCGGTAGGAGAGGACCACGTTGATGTCGTGACGCCGGTCGTTGTTGGCATCGTACCACCGGCCTCCGTTGATGCCGTCGATGCGGGTCTGGCTCCATGCCAGGGTGTAGGAAATCCAACCCGTGAGGGGGCTCGTGTTCTTGCGAATGCACATCTCGACGCCATAACCGCGGCCCTCGCCGGTGAGGATGAGCCGTTCAATCTCGATGGCCGACGCAAAGTTGACACCGTCGCGATAGTCGGGCACATGGTCCACATGGCGGTAATAAGCCTCGACGGAAACGTCGTAGTCGCGCGAGGGCATCATCCAGAAGAAGCCCAGCCCCACCTGGTCGGCCAATTGGGGCCGCAGCAGGTTGGAACTGACGGCATAGCGGTCGAAGGGGGTCGAGGTATCCTGGTTGCGAAGGGCATGCACGGGCTGGGAGGTGCGGCTGTAGCCCGCCTTGACGCTGAGCTGAGGGGATGGGCGCCAAAGGACGGAGACGCGCGGTTCGACCGAGACCCACGTCTTGACAGGCCGCCACTCGCGGCGACGGTGGATCCACGTGATATTGCCGTCGGCATCGATGTCGTAGTAGAACGGTCCGCCCAGGGCCGAGAATGCACCCGCCCGTACACCCGCCATGAAAGTGAAGCTGCGTACCGGTGTGTCGTACTGCCATTCGGCCCATGCGCTATTATCCCAAGCCTTGCGCCGTTCGACCTCGTGGCTGGAGAGAATCTCCCATTCGGCCGACTTGACATCGGTGAGCATGGTACGTGCTCCGGCGTTGAACTCATGGCGACCGGCCGTGATGCGGACGTTGTGCTTGAGGCCCGTATGGCGGATGTGTCCGCGGTAGTTCTGGTCGGAGTCCAGGAGCCGGATGCTGTTGTCCATATCGTAGGACGAGACGAAGAGGGATGTCTTCGCCTCGGTGCGGTGCGAACGGAAGAGCCACTGGAGACTGGCCGTCATGTTGCGCCAATCGACGGCCACAAGATCACTCACGGCCGTGCGGTCCTTGCTGACAAAGGCGGAGAGCTGCAGGGTATGCAGGTCGTTAACAGTCCAGTTGAGCTTCAGATTGGCATCGAAAAAATAGAGGTCGTTGTTGCGGTACTTGTTGCTGAGTTTGAAGAAAAGGTCGGCATAGGAACGTCGCGCATTGAGGAGCATCGAAAGCCGGTCGCGTACCAGGGGACCCTCAACAGAGGCCTTGGCCGACAGTAGTCCGATGCCGGCATTGCCGCCCCAGGCGTCGCTGCGTCCGGCACGGCTCGTGATGTCGAAGACGGCCGACGACGCACCGCCATAGCGGGCGGGAGCGAGCCCCTTGTAGAGGGTGGCTCCGGCCAGCGCGTTGTCATTGAAGGCCGAGAAGAGACCGGCCAGATGGCCCACATTGTAAACGGGAGCCTCGTCGAGAAGAATGCTGTTCTGGGCCGCTGTGCCGCCGCGCACCTGGAAGTTGGAGGAAGCATCGCTTTCGGCCTTGACGCCCGGCAGGAGCTGGAGCGAACGCATAACATCGGCCTCGCCGAAGAGGGCGGGCCGACTGGTGAGGTCACGTACCTGCATCTGTTCGGCTCCCAGCTGGAGCGAGGAAACACGCCGTCCGGCATCGTTGGCCACAACGACAACTTCCTCCAACTCCTCCTGCTGGACGCGGCTGGTGTCGGAACGGGCCGCCTGGGGCAGGCCCGTGAGAGCCGATAACAGAAGAATCAGTACATTCATTCCTGCGAGGGGGCAGGTCGGATTTCAGGTTCAGCGGACGGAGAGGCTGCCGGAGCAGATGCAGGGGCAGATTCCGAAACCGGAGCCTGCCGAGTAACCGGAGCGGCGGCCTTAGTGGCATCCGCTTCGTGGTGATGGTGGTGTTCATGTTGTCTGTGCATAATGCCAAGTTCGACAAGCTCCTGTTGTACTGCTTTTTCACGTTTGTTCCTGGTGTGGTCACCATGAGCAACTGCATAGACGCGACTGGGACTAACCCAATGTTTGAAGGCCAGATGGATATAAGTGTCGCGATGTTTGGCCTGGAGAAACTGGAACATGATTTTATGGTTGTTATTAGAGACAGAGCGGAGGAGCCTAGCGTCCGGCCTCAGCCAGAAGGCTGGCCATGATGTAGGGACCGACGCCCTTGGGATCGTTGTCGCGGATGATTTCGTTGACGTAATAGTCGAAGGACCCGTCGCGGTAGGGTTTGCCGCCCAGACCGGCCACGCCGCATACGCGGGTGAGGGATATGGTGCCGTCGTCATCCTGACGGATGAAGTGAGTATTGAGCCCCTCGAGGGCACGAATGCCGCGGTCCCAGTATTCGTCGGGGAGATAGCCCTGTTTGGCACCCTTGAGGAAGGTGTAGGCAAACATGGCGGTACAGCTGGTCTCGAGGTAGTTGCCCTCGCGCTGTCCCTGGTCGAGAACCTGGTACCAAGCACCCGTCGCGGGGTCTTCAATCTTGACGAGACTCCCGGCGAGGGGACGGAGAATAGCAAGAATGGAATCACGTCCGCTGTAGTCGGCGGGCAGGAAGTCGAGCACATCGACCATCGCCATTGCGAACCAGCCGAGGGCACGTCCCCAGACGTGGGGCGCCTGTCCGGTTACTGAGTCGGCCCATTGCTGCTGACGGCTTTCATCCCAAGCGTGGCGATAGAGACCGTTAGCGGGGTCGTAGGTGTGACGTGCGATGACGGTAAACTGCCGTACCACATCGTCGAAGGCAGCGTCTCTAACCGAGTCGGAGAGGAAGCGTTGGGCATACTGCGCATAGAAGGGCGCCTCCATGTAGATGCCGTCGAGCCACATCTGCCAGGGATAGGCTTTCTTGTGCCAAAAACCGCCCTCCGACACACGGGGATGGGTGGTGAGCTGGCTATAGAGGGTATCGAGGGCCGTCCGGAAACGGGGATCGCCCGTGCGGTCGTACCACATGAACATCATCTTGCCGGGGTTGATGTGGTCGAGCGTGTAGTTGCTGAGTTTATAGGTGAGGATTTGTCCGTCGGGGGTGATGATAGAGTCCATGTATCCACGTACGTAGTCGGCCACTGTGGCATCGAGCTGGGGATACTGACGAGCGGTCATGAGCATTGCTTGCAACTCGAGACCATGGGTGTAGTTCCACCTGAGCCGCGTGTTGAAGTCAATCTCCCGGGCAGAGGGCATGCGGACAATCTCGGACTGGACCATGCGGACAGAGTTGGGTTCACTCTGGGTCCCGGGTTTTGCGCTGCAAGCTGTGAGGAGCACCAGGGTGGTGGCGAAGAGGGAGAGGATTTTCATATTTTTTTCCGATTATTTTTTTTCGTTATATCGTTATATCGTTATGACGTTATTCCGTTATGACGTTATTCCGTTATGACGTTATTCCGTTATGACGGGATAGTTTTATTTTCCGGCGGGATTCCAGTTGTCGGAGCCGGCAAGTACTTTTTCGATTGAGAAGGCTGCGGCTTCGGAGGGGGAGATCTGACGGGACCAGGAGACGCGACGGGAGGTGTCGGCACCGGGTCCGGTGTTACCATACTCGAAATAACGGGCAGTGGCTTCGTTGGCGGTCTTTCCCCAATTGTGCCATCCCTCGGGACGGATGTTTGCGCCCATCTCGCAGTTGATGAAGACGACGTTGGAGTAGGGCCGCCAGGGACGGCCGAGGTAGGAGAGGACACCTTCGTCGGCGGTGAGGCGGCAGTTGTGGAACACGAAACCGGTTTGACCCTGCAGCGTTGAGGCTGCCGTATAGTAGCCGTTGGAGGTCATGTGGAGATGACAGCGGTTGAAGACGCAGGTGGCCCATCCGAAGATGAAGTCCACAGTGCCCTCGATATAGCAGTCCTCGTAGTATTCGCGGGTCTGGAGCGCGCCTTCGTCACTCTCGCCGTGGGGATAGAGAGTGTCCTGATTGCCCAGGAAACGGCAGCGGCGGAAAACGGCACGGTCACCCTTGACAAAGAGGGCCACGGCCTGTCCCACGCGACCGGCACTGTTGCGGAAGGTGATGCCTTCGGCCGTGAAGCCGGGGGCATAGATATAGCAAGACGAAGAGCCGGAGGTGCCGACCTCCTCGCCAAAGCGGTTGAGCGTTTTGGCACAGTTGCCGTAGGAAAGGATGCAAGCACCGTCCTCGCGAGCGATGAGGTGTACGTTCTGTTTGCTCTCGGCCAGGACGAGTTTCTCCTCATAGACACCGGGCTGGAGCAGGATGGTTGTGGTCTGTTTGCGGAAATCGGGCACAGCATCGAAGGCCTCCTGGACGGTGAAGAAATCGCCAGAACCATCCTTGGCGACCACAAAGTCGGTGCGACGAATGAAGGGACGCAGACCAGGCACGGTCTCGGCCAGGGCATCGGCAGCCAGGCCGGCGATGATGCGTCCGCCACGGATGTTGAGGTGCGTATTGTCTTTGCGACCCTTGATGGCCGCAATATTGGTGTTAGGTTCAATCCAGCAGAACAGTTTCTTGGATTCCACGGGTCCGAGCCGTTCGATGTAGTCGTGGGTGATGCGGTTCATATCGACAAAGGGCACACCCAGTTCGCGGGCGACGGTAGCCGGCGGCAACAGGTAGTTGGCTTTCGAACCGTCGGCACGTGTGAGGATGTGGGTCTCGACGAGCGTATCGCCCTCGACGGGCTGGGGCTTCTCTTTCTCGTCGGTCTTGCCGAAAGCATCGTCCTTGTCCTCCGGATTGGGAATGAAGTTGCGGCGCACGATGGCATTCATGAGAATGGGCGTGGCTCCTTTGGCCATCGTCTCGCGACAGAAACGGCGGAGGTTGTCATCGAACGTCGAACCGGGTTCGGTGTGGCGGTCCGGTTTCGGTTTCTCGTCGTTGTGGCCGAACTGGATGATGACATAGTCGCCGGGCTGTACCTTGCCGATGACGGCATCCCAGCGTCCCTCGTTGATGAAGGAGAGGGAGGAACGGCCGTTCACGGCATGATTGTCGACCACAACGTCGGAGGTGAAATAACCGGAGAGCATCTGTCCCCAACCTCGTTCCTGATTGTCTTTGTCGAGAGGCTTGTTGGCCATTGTGGAGTCGCCGATCATGAAGACGGTGACAGGTTTCTTCTCGCCGGCACTCGTAAGAACGAGGAGCACAGCCAGGGCAAAGGCAATAACAGAGAAAAGTTTTTTAATCATAAATGTGTTATTTGTGTGCAAAGATAGTCATTTCCGTCCAAACTGCCAAAAAAAATGTCAAAAAAGTGTGCTCATGAGGGTGATTTTGTACAAATCGAAGGCTTTCAGAGACCTTAGCGGTGACAAAAGTAAGCGTTTGAGCAGCGGCAGCAGGACGGGAGCGAGAGTCCGGAGTACGCCCAGCAGACCGAGGGTGAGGAGTCGGTTCTTAGCCCGGAGGAGAGGGATGCGATCCACTTCGTCGGGGAGGAGTCTGCGTTCGATGGCCGCCAGGTTGCGGACGCCCTGTTCCGTCTTGGACAGGAAGTCGGCATTGCTGTCGAGGGAGTCGTGGATGACCGGTGCGTTGACATAGACATAGCGGGCGCCTTCGCGTGAGGCCTGAAAACCGAAGAGGGTATCCTCGTGGCCGTAGGTACGGATGGTCTCGTCGAAGGGATGGGCCAGGAAGAAGTCACGACGTACGGCAAAATTGTTGGATGTGAAATTACGGACCGGCTTGCTGGCACTCACACAGGGTTCGCGGTGGGAACCGACGAGCCAGTGGAGACGGCATTCCGAAGGGTAGAACTCCGCGTTGCGGTAGGTGCGTCCCCCGCAAAGGATGTCGGAGGGGCCGGCCTTGCGGAGAGCTTCCGCATAATGGGAAAGGAACCGGGTGTCGCCGACGGCGGAGTCACAGTCCAGAAAAACGAGCCATTCGCCCCTGGCGGCGCGGGCCAGCCGGTTGCGGATAGCGGCGCGTCCGACATTCTCCTTATTATATATATATGTAGCATGGTCGTATTCCTCACACGCCAGCCGGTTGGGGGCCGTGAGCCCGGTCGAACCGTCCTCCATTGCAATCAGTTCCCAATCGATGCCCAGACCTTCCGCCTGACGGCAGAGGACCCGGATGAGACGCGACGAGTCGTGGTTGAAGATTGGGATGAGGATGGAGATCATCGGATGATGGCTGCGATATTGGATGTGAAGAGTTTGACGGCAATGGCCAGGAGGATGATGCCGAAGAACTTGCGAAGCAGGTAGATGCCGCCCTCACCGAGGATACGTTCCAGAACGTGCAGATGTTTGAGCACGATGTAGACAATGATGATATTGAGGACGAGACCGAGGATAATGTTGACGAGGGCATATTCGGCACGGAGGGCGAGCAGGGCCGTGAAGGTGCCGGCTCCAGCAATGAGGGGGAAGACGACGGGAACGATGGTGGACGATCCCTTAGGTCCGTCGTTATAGTGGAAGATCTCGACGCCCAGAGTCATCTCGAGCGCCATGATGAAAATGACGATGGCGCCGGCAGCGGCAAACGAGTGGATATCAACGTTGAAGAGTTCGAGGAGGAGGTTGCCCACCAGCAGGAATCCCAGCAGCATGGCGAGGGAGACGAGAGCAGCCTCGCCGGCATTGACGGGGCCGGACTTTTTCTCGAGGCCAATGACGATGGGGATGAGGCCGGTGACATCGATCATTGCAAAGAGGACAATGAAGGCGCTGACGGTCTCCTGGAGGGAGAAAGATTCGAACGAAAGGATAAGCGATTCAAACACGGTAAAACAGTTGAAAAGTCAGACAATCAGGAAGCCGCACCGGCCGTGCCGGACGACGACTGGAGAATCTCCCAGTAGTCGCGTCCCTTGAGGAGGACGTCAAGGGCACGGAGATAGATGCGGTTGGTGAGATTCATAATCTCGGAGAACGCGCTGTCGTTGTAGAGGTCGGCCGCAATCTGGGCCTTGACCTGGGTGGCGAGGAGGGGTTGGGCAGCCACCCACTCGGCCGAATCAATCTTGACGCTGTCGGCCACGGCACGGTCGTGAATCTCCTGTAGCATCTCGGGCGAGACGGCATAGCTCTCGTTGAAATCACGGAACGACGGGTAGCGCTTGCGGAGCTTGCGCTGGTTGTCGCTGAAGTAGCGGAGCACGTAGCGGTTGAGGGTTCCGCGTGCGATGATGTTGCGATGGGTACGGGTGACGAGCGTTGTATCGAGGGGCACGAAGACATCGGGCATGATGCCGCCACCGCCATAGACGGTGCGTCCGCCTTCCGTCTTATACTTGAGCGAGTCGGGGAAGCGGATGGAATCCATCGAGAAATACTCGCCGTGGTTATAGCGGTCGAGCAGGTCCTTATAGTAGTCCTTGCGGTTGCCCTGTTCGTAAGGTTTCTGGATGCAGCGCCCAGACGGTGTGAAGTAGTGACTGGCGGTGAGCTTGAGCATAGCGTCGCCGGGGAGCATGACCTGACGTTGGACAAGACCCTTGCCGAAGGTGCGCCTTCCGACCACTACACCGAGGTCATAGTCCTGGATGGCACCCGTGAAAATCTCCGACGAGGAAGCGCTCTGTTCATCGACCAGGATGATATGGCGGCCGGAGAACTTCTTGGAATCGACCGTCCGGTAGACATCCTTCTCGGTGGTGCGTCCCTGAGTATAGACGACGGTCTTGCCGGCGGGGATGAAGAAATTGGCGAGTTCGACAGCAGCCGTGAGCAGACCGCCACCATTGTCCTGGAGGTCGGTGATGAGGTCCTTCATGCCGAGACGGGAAAGGCTGTCAAGGGCGTTGGCGTATTCGAGGGCCGTAGTCTGTGCAAAGCGGTCAACCTTGATGTAGCCGATGCCGGGAGCCGCAATATAGGCCGCACTGACGGAATTGACGGGTATCTTGTCGCGGGTGACGGAGAAGGCGATGTGTTCGCGACCGCGTTCCACATCGAGATGAACGACAGTCCCCTTGGGGCCGCGCAGGTGTTTTTGGACGTTAGCATTACTCATCTTCACACCCGAAATGGGATCTCCGTCGGCCCGCAGGATGCGGTCTCCCGAGAGGATTCCGACTCTGGCAGAGGGTCCGCCTGGAATGGTGTTGATGACGATGAGAGTGTCGTTGGACATCTGGTAACGGATACCGATGCCGTCGAAGTTTCCGCCGAGGCTCTCGTTGAGGGCTTTGACCTGTTCGGGATTGAGGTATTCGGAGTGGGGGTCGAGTTTGTCCATCATGCCGCGCACGGCCGCCTCGGACAAAGAGGAGGGACTGATCGAATCGACATAGAAATACTGAATAGCCTGAAAGGTCCGGAAAATCTGTTCCAGGGCCATACGGTCAGCCTCCTGCGCCTGTACGTGGAGGAGACACAGCAGCATCGTGAGGGCGCTGAGGATGCGTTTCATTTCTTGAGAATCGAAGATTGGAATTTGTTGAGGGCCTTGCGGTCCTGGGGAGCCGAGAGTATGAAGCCCTCGGGCATGAAGTCGGACACGTCCTTGCCATAGTGGATGAGCTCGCGCACCGTGGATGATGAGATGTGGGCCATCGCTGGCTCGTTGAAGAGCATGATGGTCTCGATGCCGGAGAGGTGGCGGTTGACGTCGGCCATGGAACGTTCGTACTCGAAGTCGGCCACGGTACGTACTCCACGCAGAATGTGGGTGATGCCGAGTTCCTGCGCATAGTCGACGGTGAGGGTATTGTAGGCCCTGACCTCGATGCGGGGTTCGGCAGTATAGTAGTCGCGAATCATGCGGACGCGTTCTTCCACCGAGAACATGGCACTCTTGGCCTCATTGTAGCCTACGGCAATGAGAATCCTGTCGCAGAAAGCCAGTGCACGGTTTACAACGGAAGCGTGGCCCTTGGTGAACGGATCAAACGATCCCGGGAAAATGATATTCATAATCAACAGGTGTTATGGAAAAGGTGTCAAAGGAACGGGGACCGTTCAGTCGACGGCATCCTCCTCGACCACCAGATTCTCGATGATGAACTCCTGGCGTTCGGCCGTATTGCTGCCCATATAGTACTGGAGCATGTCCTTGACGGCATCCTCCTTGCGGAGGGTCACCATGTCGAGTCGCATGTCGGGGCCGATGAAGTGTTTGAACTCGTCGGGTGAAATCTCGCCGAGACCTTTGAAACGGGTAATCTCGGGATCACGGAATTTGGAGATAGCGGCCAGCCGTTCCTCCTCGGTGTAGCAGTAGAATGTCTCCTTGTTGTTCTTCTTGTTACGAACACGGAAGAGAGGAGTCTGGAGGATATAGACGTGACCTTTCTTGACCAGCTCGGGGAAGTACTGGAGGAAGTAGGTCATCATGAGGAGCCTGATGTGCATGCCGTCGACATCGGCATCGGTGGCGATGATGACCTTGTTGTAGCGGAGTCCCTCGAGCCCGTCCTCAATATTGAGGGCGGCCTGGAGACAGTTGAACTCGAGGTTGGTATAGACCTTCTTGCGCTCGAGCCCGTAGGTGTTGAGGGGTTTGCCTCGCAGGGAGAACACGGCCTGGGTCTGGACGTTGCGGCACTTGGTGATGGACCCGGAAGCCGACAGACCCTCGGTGATGAAGATGCAGGTGTCGTCGCGCTTATCGCCCTTGCTGTCGTTGAAGTGGACGTGACAGTCGCGCAGCTTGTCGTTGTGGAGCTGCACCTTCTTGATGCGTTCCTTGTCCTGCTTGGTGATGCCCGCGATAGCCTTGCGGTCCTGTTCGGAGGACTGGATTTTCTGACGCATAATCTCGACGGTAGCAGGCTCGCGGTGGAGGTAGTTGTCGAGTTCGTGGCTCAGGAAGTCGGCGATGAATTTCTGGATGGTGATGGCATCGGGCTCGGGCGACACCCGTGTGGAACCGAGCTTGGTCTTGGTCTGGGCCTCGAAGACGGGTTCCTGGACCTTGATGGCAACGGCGGCGACCATACCGTTGCGAATATCGGCCGGTTCGTAGTTCTTAGGTTGGAAGAACTCCTTGATAACTCGCATCGATTCCATCTTGAATGCCTGGAGGTGGGTTCCGCCGAGACTGGTGTACTGACCATTGACAAACGAGTAGTATTCCTCGCCGTACTGGTTGGTGTGGGTGATAGCCACCTCGATGTCGTCGCCGGAAAGGTGAATAATGGGGTAGAGGGGGTCGGAGTCCATGCGGTCGTTGAGGAGGTCCTGCAGACCGTTCTTGGACGTGAACTTATGTCCGTTGAGTGTGAGGGTGAGTCCTGTGTTGAGATAGGAATAGTTCTTGAGAAGTTTCTCGATGAACTCCATCTGGAACTTATATCCCTCGAAAATCTTCTCGTCGGGGATGAACTCGACGTAGGTTCCGTTGGGCTCGTTGCAGGGCTCGACCTCGCGTTCTTCGAGTTTCTTGGCGGCCGCGTAGGTGATTTCCTTCTTCTCGTGTTCGCGGACAGCGCGTACGAAGAAGTGTTTGGAAAGAGCATTGACGGCCTTGAGGCCCACACCGTTGAGGCCGACACTCTTCTTGAATACGGAGGTGTCATACTTTCCGCCGGTATTGATCTCGGAGACACAGGCGTCGAGTTTTCCGAACGGGATGCCTCGTCCGTAGTCGCGCACCGACACCCGTCCGTCGTTGTCAATGGTCACATCGATGCGCTTTCCGAAGCCCATGGCGTATTCGTCGATGGAGTTGTCGATGACCTCCTTGAGGAGGATGTATATACCATCGTCCTCGTGGGAACCGTCGCCCTGTTTGCCGATGTACATACCCGGACGCAGACGGATGTGTTCCGTCCACTCCAGGTGTTGGATTTTACTTTCGTCATAATCGGCAAGGGCGGTTCCCATTGCCAGGTTTTCGTCGAGTGTCTTCTGTTCAGCCATAGGATTGAATTACATTCTTTCAGGAACCTCGATTCCGAGGAGTTTCATGCCGGTTTTGACAACGCGGGCCACCTGATGGGAGAGCTCAAGACGGAAGGCGCGCTTGGCGGCATTCTCCTCCTTGAGAATCTGGAAGTCGTGGTAGAACTGATTGTATTCCTTCACGAGGTCGTAGGTGTAGTTGGCGATGAGGGCGGGCGAGAAACGCGTGCCGGCCTCTTTGATCACAGCGGGGAAGTTGAGGAGTTGCTGGATGATGCCCTCCTCCTTGGCTGTAATTTCAACATCGTCCCAAGCAGCCGTTTCATTGCCGGACTTTCGGAGCAGGCTCTGAATACGGGCATAGGTATATTGGATGAAGGGACCGGTGTTGCCGTTGAAGTCGATGGACTCGGCGGGATTGAACACCATGTTGTTGACGGGATTGACCTTGAGGAGGAAGTATTTGAGTGCGCCGAGACCGACGATGCGGTAGACGTTGTGGCGTTCGTCGGCAGGCATCTCCTGAAGGTGGCCGCTTTCCTCGGCCACTTTCTGGGCATCCTCAATCATGGCGGCCATGAGGTCGTCGGCATCCACAACCGTGCCCTCGCGGCTCTTCATACGGCCGTTGGGCAGTTCCACCATGCCATAGGAGAAATGGACGAGGTCTTTGCCCCACTTGAAGCCGAGCTTGTCGAGCAGGAGGGAGAGTACCTGGAAGTGGTAGTTCTGTTCGTTGCCCACCACGTAAATCATGTGGTCGATGGGATAATCGTCGTATCGCAGTTTGGCAGTACCGATGTCCTGGGTCATATAGACCGACGTACCGTCCTTGCGGAGCAGAATCTTCTGGTCGAGTCCGTCGGAAGTCAGATCGGCCCATACGGAGCCGTCTTCCTTGCGGATGAAGAGTCCCTTGTCGAGGCCCTCGAGTACCTTCTCCTTGCCAACGAGGTAGGTGTTCGATTCGTAGTAGATCTTGTCGAAGCCGACACCCATAGTGGCGTAGGTCTCGTCGAATCCAGCATATACCCAGTCGTTCATCTTCTTCCAGAGATCGCGTACCTCGGAGTCTCCAGCCTCCCACTTGCGGAGCATCTCGCGTGCTTCCTGCATAAGGGGCGACTTTTCCTCGGCGGCAGCCTTGCGGAGTTCGGCAGTCTTCTCATTGTCGGTGCCTTGAATTGCGAGGATTTCGGGATCGGAGGTCATGAGTTCCTTCACCTCGGCCTTGAAGTGCTTGTCGAAGGCGACGTAGCAATCGCCGATGAGGTGGTCACCCTTCTTGCCGGCCGACTGGGGCGTAGCACCGTCGAACCACTTGAGCCACGCGAGCATGGACTTGCAGATGTGGATGCCGCGGTCGTTGACGATGTTGGTCTTGACCACCTTGTAGCCGTTGGCCTCAAGGATTTGGCTGAGCGACCATCCGAGTAGGATGTTGCGGAGGTGGCCCAGATGGAGGGGCTTATTGGTATTGGGGGAAGCGTATTCCACCATGTAGAGTTCGCTCCGGTCGGAGACAGGCGTACATCCGTAATCGGGTGTAGCGGCAATGCCCTTGAGTTTTTCGACCCATGACGACGAGTTGACCGTCATGTTGAGGAATCCCTTGATGACGTTGTATTTTGCAACCAGGGGTTCGTTGGCCACAAGCCATTCGCCGATTTCACGGCCGAGTTCCTCGGGATTGGATTTTCCGCATTGTTTCATAAAAGGGAAGACCATAACCGTGAGGTGTCCCTCGAAATCCTTGCGTGTGGGACTTACCTGTACCTGCCGGTCGCCAATCTCCACGTTGTAGAGTGCTTTGACAGCAGCCTTCACTGCGGCTGCCAATGTCTGTTCAATTTCCATTATTCTGTTGAGTAGTTTAAGTGGGCAATCAGTCTCCTGTTTTTGACAGAAAAAGGAAGAAATGCCCGAATTTTGTTGCAAAGATAACAATTTTTTTCGACAAATACGTTATATCTAAAAAAAAAAATGCATCTTTGCACCAAATTTTGATTATTTATGGACGAAAAACAGGTATTGGATATTCAGAAAGAGGTCGTTGACGTGCTTCGTTACGTTTACGATCCCGAGATTCCTGTCAATATCTACGACCTCGGGCTGATTTACGGTATCGACATCACGGAAGCCAAGCCTGAGGACGTGACAGGCGAGGGATATGTGAATGTTCACATAAGGATGACGCTCACGGCACCGTCGTGTCCGGAAGCAGATTTCCTGATGGAAGACCTTCGCATCAAAGTGGAGGGGCTGCGCGAGGTCGCCACCTGCGATGTGGAACTGGTCTTCGAGCCGGAATGGAATAAAGACATGATGACCGAAGAAGCCAAACTCGAACTGGGATTCCTATAGGATGAAGCATATATATTTCCTCTCAGACATGCATCTGGGCTCGCGTACCTTTACCGAGCCGCTGGATATGGAACGACGTGTGGTACGGTTCCTTGACACAATCAAGGACGACTGTGCGGAACTCTACCTGGTGGGCGACGTAATCGACTACTGGTTCGAATACAAATACGTTGTGCCACGCGGATTCACGCGTTTTCTGGGCAAGCTGGGCGAGTTCCACGATGCCGGTATTCCCATCCACTGGTGGACAGGAAACCACGATATTTGGATATTCGATTACATTCCGCAGGAAACCGGTGCTGTTATCCACCATACGGGAGAGGAGCTCACTCTGAGAGGAAAGCGGCTGTACATTGCGCACGGAGACGGTCTGGGCAGTGACAGCCCGGCCCTGAAGTTCATGGGCAGATTCTTCCGCAACCGCTTTTGCCAGCGTCTGTATGCCATGATTCATCCTCGTTGGAGTACGGCGTTTGCATACCGCTGGTCGGCCCATTCACGGCTGACAGGGGGCGATTTTCCGGAATTCAGGGGCGAAGACAAAGAACCACTGGTGAAGTTTGCCAAAGAATACCTGAAAACACATAGCGGCATCGACTATTTCATCTTCGGCCACCGCCATATCATGCTAGATCTGATGCTGACGCGACAGTCGCGGATGTTGATTTTGGGGGACTGGATACAACATTTCTCCTATGCCGTCATGGACGATGCAGGAGAAATCGTGCTGAATCAGTTTGAAGAAGGGGAGACGCCTGCAGCGGAAGACCGCAGCGGGGTCAGCATTGCGTTTTAGCCCACCACTCGCTGTCGATTTCGAGGAGCCGGTCGTAGTCCTCGTTGGTGAAGTCACCTTTGCCGAGGAGCATGATACGGAACCAGCGGCCCCCGGCCTTGCGAAGTGCGGACGTGTCGCGAAAACCAGCCTTGAGAAAACTGTTGTGACGGTGTACCCGTTCCTCATCGCTGTCGGCGGGAGGAAGAGCCTGTTCGAGATTGACAACCAGCCGGTGGTTGGCATACTGTTGTTCGATCTTGCTGAGCATAAGACTCTCATAACCCAGTGTGCGCACCTCGCGGTTGAGTGCAAAATAGTAGAGCCAGGCAACATCTTTGTGACGTATGGCAAACGAGAAGCCGATGAGTCGGGCGTGGTCGTAGAACGTGAGGAAGTCGACGTCATCACGCCGGATGACGTTATGCAACTTCTCGTAGTCCAGTCGTGTCCCCTCGGGATAGACGCTTTCGTAA
>Ga0326511_10000685_pt1 | contig 29695 bp, 45 predicted proteins | sample 0_2496_0518_D_FD_203701 | JGI IMG/M metagenome (GOLD analysis project Ga0326511, IMG submission 203701) | Bovine rumen microbial communities from UC Davis, California, United States - 0_2496_0518 | ecosystem: Host-associated > Mammals > Digestive system > Stomach > Rumen | place: USA...
AAATGGGGGTGGGGGTGGTTTTTCGGACCCCCTCCCCCGGGGTGTTTGGTGGGTGTTTTGCTCTCATACCGGCGCTGCGCGGGTTCCCAGAGCTTAAACATTTCATTTTCCTCCGAAACAAGCAGGAAACAAACACAAATGGACTTTATTTCCTGGAAAAACCGTTTAAGAAGAAAGCGTTGCAATCATGAAACAGTTGAAACCTTTTGATTTCTATAAACTTTAGTATAAATACCAAGAAAATCGAGGGCGATAATTTCGTCGATAGCATGTTCGATTTCTTCATTCTGTTCATCTTCGCTCATGCCATCTGCCAAATGAGCAATTCTTGCAAGGTAACCGCAAGAATAATAGCCTTTTTCTGCATCGAACAAGAACCAGTTCCTAAACTGAGTAAAAGGATTATATGGATTGTCTGTTGTGGTAAGCATGCAATCATTCGGCATCTGAAATCACCCCCATTTCCTTCTTCATTTTGTTAATTGTAGACACTGATACGTTAAACTTTTCAGCAATCTCCGAAAGCGGACGATCTTCTGAGAGAATCATCCTTCTAATTTGAGCTTTCTGGCCGGCAGTAAATGTTACTGAAGACCTTGGGGTGGCATATTCTCGAACCTTATCCGGGTCTGCATATTTGAGAATCGAAGTAAGCTTTGTCGGGCTGATTGCGCCGGCCTGGATCGCTTCCCATTCTCTGGGGCTGATGTCGATCTTATGCCTGGAAGCACCAAATTTCAGACGACCATTGACAAGCGCCTGATTGCTCGCTTTCTTGATCTCTTTCTTTGTCATATCCGGATTGTCTTCTTTCTTTGCCAGGACAACCCCTCTCGCATATAACTGGGCCATACGTTCCCTTGGTGCGTTCATTTCGGAAAGAAGGAGTTCAGAGAGGAGATGCTGTGCCTCTTCGTGATATTCTTTCTCAGCAGCTCGATTAAACTCGATGTTCGGGGTGCTGACCATAGTCTTACGGGCCTCGTTGGCCATTGCTCGAAGCATGTTGGAATACTGGGCATAAGCCGCTTCCTTTGGGGACCGAGCATAGACCTCATCGGGGTGGTTTTTGTCATAAGTCGATATAAGTTTTCGAGCATCGTCCACGGTATCCAGAAGATTTACCTCGATAGTACGGATCTGTGTTTTTCCGTTTTTATCGACATAAGTCTGGGGTTTCAGCTGACTTTCAGTGTAATACAGCTTTCCTGTTTCCGGATCGATATGCGGAGCCCCGGTAGGCTTTGCGATTCGAGTTGGCGATTTAGCACGTGTTATCAATGTTGATGCACCAGAATGTTCTGAATCATCCTCATCGACCCTATGCTGCCATTTCTTTTTCAACTCGGCAATATGATTATCTTTTTCGCTTGCCTGCCAATCCAGATGATGCTTTTCAGCATCGATAACCACCATGGAATGCCGAACAGCCATTGCGAGTTCATCAAATGATGCTCCCTTCAGTGTCATATCCATAATAAGATTTGACACTTTGCCCATTTCCATTTGAGTTCTCTTCATGGGCTTAAATTCAACGCCGTTCCGAAAATAGTGTGTAACTTCCTCTTCCTTGTATGTGCCGTCTTTCTGCTTTACCCGTTCCATACGTTTTACCGGAGGGCTGTTATATCCGTATTCCAGTTTTGGATCAAAGCCTTCCAGTGCTTCCAGAGGCGGTCGATGCATGATCTTAGTATCGCTGAACTCCGGATCATTGCAAGGGATGCACATAACAGTATCGCCGTCAAAATCGGCTCCGGACAGAATATCCGCGTTATGCTTATTCAGGCCTATTGCATCGCTTGGATTTTTGCCCATAATAGACTGTCCCTGCTTATTCCGATTGTTCACCTTGGCAACTACGATCTCGAACAAACCGCCGTGTGGAAAACGGACAAGGGCAAGTGTTTCTCCGTCTTTATAATTAGGGGCATACACTTCATTATCCTTAAGTGTCGGAACGGGAAGGATCACCTGGTATTTCTGGCGGGGGAGTTTGGCGGCTGACATATGCACTGCGTCGGAATCGCAAGACTCAGCAAAATCTTCCAGTAATGATTTTTTGACTGTCGGATTAGTGACTGCCATTATATCCGCGAGTTCCGCCTTTTTATCCTTAATTGCCAGGTCCAGCTGTTTGTTTATCAGTGCCATCGGCTGTTTGGCAAGGAATTGACTTGGAAGTTTATCCGCCCACTCATCCCAGTCACCTTCCTGCCTGGTTTTGTTGATCAGGCCAAGCTTTCTAACACCGTTTTCCTCGTACATATACTGGCCGCCCTTCTCTCTCAGGAGAGCGCCAAAAGGATTATCGGGGTCTTTCTTGATGTCTTTCAGAACAATATCCGCCTGATCGCGGGTTTTGTTTGTGTTGAACACAACATCAACGCCGTCCGGAAGATCGTCGGAATAATGGGCCATTCCTTTCAGATACTTCTTTCCATCCACCATAATCCGAACCTGGGCATAATGACTTCCACGCAAATCAAGATCGGGAACATTTCTACGAATCTCGATGGTTCCATCCTTTTCGACACCCGTATGACCATCCGGGGCAACATCGTTGGCATAGCGGATCATCAGCCGTTTGCTGTCGAGAGAAGCGGGATACTGCCATTTTTTATCAAAGTGCTCTTCTCCGTTTTCATCAACCCGGCAAACGTAATCTTTCACTGACTGGATCTTCTCTGGATGATTATAAAGGTCGCTCCATTCTTCATCAGGCATGGACAAAACTTTCAAAGAAGTCTTCATCCCAGGATTGGTGGCCTGCGGAACACGACCTCCGTAAACCGCGTATCCTTTTGACTCGAGAATGGAAAGCGCTTCCCGGAGTTTCTCCTTGGAAATGTTCAGCTCTTTCTCAACGCCTTCGCCAACATCGAGCATCCGCTTCTTCTTCAGTTGCTCCTCCAGGAAATCCGCGGTGTTCTGTGCGGCATTCACCCGTTCCAGTGACTTCGGATTCAGCCAGGATGCCAGCGTGGAATCCCGAATGCCCATTTTCTGAGCAACGGCCTTTTTGGTCATGCCGCTGTTTATCATGGACTGTGCCTGAGCAGCGCGTTCACGCTTCCAATCATTCAGATGGCGGGTATACTCAATACGGAAATCGGTTGTGTTTCGGCACCCCATCATCTGGGCTATATCTTTCTGAGGCACGCCCTTTTTCTTGAGCATATCCACGCGCTCGAGAAAGTTCACTCCGTGCTGATAGGGTTTCTCACCGGAACCGGCGCGGAATCTTCCGGAACCGATTCCGTTCTTGCTGGCTTCCGCGGTCCGTCCTCCGGGACCAGAAACACTCATGCCCTGCGCTTCATAGGCGTGGAACAGATAATCGTCGTCCCCGTACAGGAAATCAAAAGGGTCTCCGGAATAAATGCTCGCCATTTCAAGAAGAATGGAATCCATTTCAGTCACGCCTCGCTTTCCTTCACACGATTTATCAGTTTGTCGAAAGAGATAATCTTGTCGACGATCGGAACAATCTCATCCGCTTTGGGGTTATGCGTGATGATCTCGTCATTCTGGTATATCCGCAGCTCCATCTCGATGGTCCCGGGTTTCATCCTGTATTCCAGGCAGAACAGCGCTGCATAGATCATCAGCTGTTCCATATGTGCCGGGATTGTTCCGGTTTTCAGATCGTGGATGCGAAGCATATTGTTCCGAAACAGGATAGCATCCGCCGTTCCGAAACAATTATCAGAATAGTAAAGCACCTGTTCCGGGGTCATCTTATATCCGATGGCGTCGTTCACATACATGTTCAGCGTCTTCGGACTCTTGGGCAGTTTCTGACCGAGCTTGATGCACTGGGCAGCGAACGCGTGCAGCTCGGTTCCTCTCTGGGCAGCCAGAAAATTGTTATAGCTGTCGAGGAGCTTCTGCTCGTCATAATTCAGCCAATGGTACTTGCTGGCCCCGAGGAATGCGTGACTGCCTTCCAGGTTGCAGTGGTTCACAAATTTCATAGCTGTTCGTTTTTCCTTTCCTTGAGGATATCAGTCCGCGAAGAACGCCTGCAGTTCCCGGAGAACCTCCTCCATATTCTCCGGGCAGACGAACCTGCTGAATGACATCCGGTTCATTTTATCCACGTACCAGTCCTGATTCGGGCGATGAGATTCGCCGGCCGAACGTTTCGCCTCGAGGGCCGCCCATTTGCTTCCCTGCAGGATCAGCAGATCGGGGATCCCCTGCGTATATCCGCTGTCGAGTTTCTGAATGATCGCATCCGGGTAATCCTTCTTCAGCCGCTGAATCAGTTTCTTCTGAAAATAGTTTTCCAGGGGTCGGCCCACGTATCAGAAACTCCTTTCGGCCAAAAATGAAAAAGAGCGTGTAAAAATCACGCTCTCTCTATAATAGGGATTGTAAAACCTGTGCTGATTTTTTGGCTTGCTGGCCACTTTTATCCGCAAAAAAGAAGAGCCCTTGTATCAATCGAAGGGCTCCTGCTTTTACGCCATCGGGTCGTTCGGGCTGATCCGATACCACGGGCATGTATTCTTGCACACGGGGTAATTCTCCCCGCACCGAGTGATGCATATCGGCCCTGGAGGGTTCGCGCCGATATATCCGAAAAACTGAATCCGGCTCTTGCTCATTCCACAACGGGAGCATCGCCATTCCCGGGACTCCGGATCGAAGAGCAGCTCCTCCCCGCAGGATTCGCAGTACACCTGATCCCCGTCCTCGTCGTACGCTCCGCACAGCCAGTCCGTGCCCGCGTCGATTCTGTAGAATTCCTCATACTCGCCCTGCATAAATCCGTCACCACCTGAATCCATTTTATGCAGGGGACCCGACTTTGTAAAGCGCCAGCCGATAACTTTTCAAGCCTCCTTTCCTTGCTGGCCAATTGGCCAGGCAATTTCTATATTATTTATATAAAATTTTTATTTCTTAATTAATAGAGAAAAAATCTGGCCATCTGGCCAATTTTCCCTCAAAGCCTTATATATCAACGGTTTCAGCCTGGCCACTTTTGAAAAAAATCTGGCCAATTGGCCACTTTTTCTGGCCAATTGAACGTTTCCGGCCGGAAAACGGGCTCGCGAAACCCGCTCCGGCCGGAATAAATCTGGCCAGTGGCCACTTTCAGGAACCATTTCTGGCCTTGAAATCAGCCAAGACATCACTCAGCTGTTTCATCTTTTTCAGCGCGTCCGCGGTCCGTTTTTCCTTTAGATCGAGCCATCCGCTCAGGATCAGCAGCACACACAGCGCGATCGCCGGAACCAGAATTACGGATCCAATCAGCAGATACAGCGCAAAATTCACAAAGCCCATTCGTCGTCCTCCTCTCCGACAAGGAAATGCTTGTAGTACCGGGTGTCGCAGATTCCGTTCTCCCGGACGCTTCGCATGATGGTGGGGCCATCAACACGGAGTCCGGCAATATCCGACCAGAACTGGTATCCGTCCCCTAAGAAAAATGCCTCGGCGTCTCCGGCATCCTTTTTGGAACCTCCGCGAAGATCCTTGCACGCACGGAAAATAACCGCGCATGCCAGCTGCCGAAACGTTCGTTCATCGGGGGAGAATGACCGGGTGTCCAGATCCGGACTCAGTTTCAGATCATACTGTGCAACCAGTGCCATTTATCCGTGCCTCCTCTTATTTCATCGCCGCCGCGATTCCCTGGTAGATCTTTCCGATCCGGCCGACCTCGCCGTCGAGTTCGGACCCCAGCTTCTCCACAAGCTTTTCGGTGGTCTTCTCGATCACGTCCTCCATGATCTCGTCCCGTTCGGTGTCCTTCAGCCTCGAAGCGATCGTCTGAGCCACGCGCTCATTGATCTTTCCGGCGGACTTTTCCACGGCCTGCTTTACCCGGTTGGAGATATCATTCCGCATTCTTTGCTCTGCCGCTTCGGCAGCCCGGTTCACGGCCTCTCCGCTCTTCTTCCGGATAGCATCCTGTACTGCCTGATCCACCACGCGCTGGTCGATATCGAAGTGGCTCATCCGGCTGATGCGCTCCGTTGCGCCGCCGATCAGCTTTCTGGCCTCCGCCGCCTCGTTAGCGCTGATGATGGCGCACCCGAGTCCGGCCAGGCCAAACGCAATCCCGACCCCAGCCAGAACATTCTTCAACGTCTCATTCATCCTCGTTTTCCTCCTTTTCAATCTCGACATTCGTCTCGACAGTGGTTTCAACGGAGCATCCGCAGGACACCGGCCTTGCGATCTTCTCCAGTGCATCCGCGATTCGCTTCAGCTCCCGGATGATTCGTTTCTGGTTGTTGACGCTCTCCCTCTCAAAGCTGGTCTGACTGTTCATTCGCTTCTCCTCTCTTCATCTTTTCAATTTCCGCGGGAAAATACTGATCCCAGTAGAGCTTCAGATGCTCTTTTCCTTTGCCGCGACCGGTCCACATGCCAACTATTCCGCTGCTGCCATTCCGATCAAAAACTGTCAGGTCATAACCGGCACGCGAAAGCCCCATCCATCCGCTCGGGCTCCGATAGGCGTCCATCAGCTCCTTTGCCAGTTCCACGGTAACCAGTTCCGGCTTGCACATCCCGGAGATATCAAAGTTCGTCGGCTTCTCGAAGATCCGGTTCAGTTTTTCAACCAAAGTCAATCCCATTTTGCAAACATCCTTTCGTTAAAATCGCGCTTTTCATTCAGCGCCCGTCCGATGGCGATATCAATGGGCGCCGAACTCTTCAGATGGTAGTAATACAGTTTCATATAAGGCGTGTTCATCCGGTCGATCCGTCCGGCCGCCTGATGCATGATCCTGTAGCTGTAATTCTGGCTCCAGAAGACCATGGTGTCCGTCTCAATGCAGTTCCAGCCCTCCGCTCCCGCTGCGTATTGAACCAGGTATATCCACCTCTCGCTCTCCACGGGAATTGCCTCGTGCCGTTTTCCGTTCCATTCTGCCACGGTTGTTCCTTTCTCCCAGGCCAGGCCCTTGAGAATATCAAGCTCATAATCGAAGTTATAGAAAACGATGATCTTCTCATGTTCCTCCGCAATCTGCAGCATGGCTTCCGCCCGGCTTTCGTCACTGTTGACAACTTTCCGCAGGCAATAGCACAGCCCGGCTGCGTTCTTGATCGGCTCCTGCTTCCACGGATCAAACCGTGATCGATACAGATCCTTATATTTCTTTCCGTCGTATCCCACCGGAATATCCGTGTGGATCTGGGTGGTTGAACGAACGGTTTCCATGTCCACCAGAATCCGATCGCGAAGGTATTCCAGCTTCTTCGTATTGACGTACTTTTCCACCTTTGGGTAATCCACAAACCGTGCATAGATCTCGTGTTCCCTGGAGAACTGACTGCGGTTTCGATAAAACCCGTTGGCGATAAACAGCGGCACATAGTCGCCCCATTTATCACCGGGCGTGGCGCTCAGCAGGATCCACCGGTTGCTTTTCGCGATTTTCAGAAAGCTATTCACCCAGACCCCGTGGCCGACCACTCGCTGCTCGTCGAATATGAAAAAAGCGCCAGAAATATCCGTGTATTTATGGATCTTGTTCCAGCTGTCCACGACCACCTTGTTTCGGTACGGACCGGAGGAAATCGATGATAGCAGAAAAGGCGCCATCTCCTTATCCCACTCCAGCGTATCTCGCTTTCGAGCGGTAGTGATGATGTACAGATCCACGGGGTTGCGCATCTTCACATATGGCCCTCCGCACAGGAAAGAATAATCGCCGCCCATCTGGATATAATAATAGGCTATGGCGGTCAGACTTTTTCCGCTCCCGGTGTCGCCGCACACCACGCATCCGTTCCGGATCTGCTTCACTGCCCGAAGCTGGTACTTACGAAGCCTGATCATTCATAAACTCCATTCCGATCTGTTCATACCGAACCGGCTCATGCAGCCGGCTTCGCTTTGGAATCCCGGGACGGCAGATGCCGATATCCTTCCGATCCACGAGACTCTTGTATATGGCAATCACCTGTCGATCCGACATGCGGTCCACCCGCTGGCCACGGATCGTTCCGGAATACCTTTCCATCAGTTTTGCCCGCATATCCGCGATCGTCATGTGTTATTTTCCTCCTTCTCCCCGCATATTCCACGTCAGGTTCAGCTGCGGCGTGGGGTACTTCAGGGTCGCCCGATAGTTGTAAATGTGAAGATCCCGCACCGTATCCACGGGAATGAATTCGAGGTCATATGTTTTGCGCCATTTCCGGCGCTCCCGGTTCAGCTCCAGATAGTTCATCCCACGCTTCCAGTAGGGTTTTCCTCCGTCCGTAAAAATAATATGAATCGAGAATGAAGCAGCCATTTCAAATTCCTCCTCAAACAAAGTCAAAAAGAAAAGGAAGAGGCCCTGCGAATATCACAGAGCCTCCGCCTTTTGGTCACCAAAACAGATTGTGCGCCAGCGACTTGCAGAAAATATCCACGTTCTTAGGATCTTCCTCGGGGTTTGCTTCTGTGGCTACCATCTGAAGCAGCCCAAGCACGTTGGGACGAATCTTGTTCGCAATCCGCATAACGATTCGGTTATGCAGACAATACGGAACTGCGAAATCATCTTCGTTCTTGGACAGCTTCAAAAGATGGGTAACCCACAAAATCGCAAACTTCTCCCTTGGATACAGAGCCAAAGAACCATCTTCCTGCCGTGTCATTGTCAGACACCTCCTTTTTGTTTTTATCCATAGGAGGCGTTGTAATTTACGTATCAGAACGGAATTTCATCCCCGTCATAGTCTCCTCCGGCCATGGCGTACCGGGCCGCGAACGGATCATCGTCCATATCCTGCTCGACGTACAGCGTACGCACATAAGCGCCCAGGGAACCGTCATCCTTCTCCCAGGGATTCAGCACGGCGTTGACGTTCTTCACGCGGATGTAGTCGAGCTGGCCAACGGTATCTTCATCCAGCGGAATCGCCGGCTGATTGTTGCCGGGAACCAGGCATACCTTGGGCTTGTATTTCACCAGCTCGCCGTTGCGCTTGCGGTACTTGACCTGGGTTTCGATATACCACTCGGGCTTGAAATCCTCCGGATCCTCACCGCGGCGAGGCTTGGTGCGCTTCACCTTGTAACCGGCGTCGGAAATATCCTTGGCCTGCTCTTCGGTGGGAATGATGATGTTGCACTTCCGGCGGTCATCGCCGAAGCTGTCGCGGCTGGGATCGCCGCTGAAGTTGGTCGTAAAGATGAAACGGGTGTTCTCGAGTTTAATCAGCTTGGAATCAGTCATTTTCATTTCCTCCAAAATAATAAAATTATGAGACAAACCATTCGAAATCACCATACTGACTGATCGTGTCTCTGGCATCGTCAACCAGATGGTTATAGAAGGATTTATCAATGTCGTCCATTTGGTAGATGGGTTTCCCCATGCCGGTAACCGCCCTGGAAGCTCCGATGGAGTCGCTTTCGCACCAGCGGTAATCCTTGGCGCCGGTGGCGCTGGCGAACTTTCCTCCGCTCTCCCGCATCAGCCTTCCGCCGTTCCTCCCCGGCTTGATTGGGGTGAACAGGCCGACCCGGCCGATGAAACGGTAATCATGCCCCCGGGCGATGTTTTCCTGCATGCGCATCAGATCCTTCGCGTAGGGCGTGGCGTCATTGCGCAGCTTGCTGAACGCGTCCGGATCCCCGGCAGCCAGGGCGGCTTCGTATTCTTCCCGAATATCCGCCCAATCCTCGTAGGTGATTCCTTCCGCCTTCAGCCGCTCAGCAAAGGCCTTCTCCTCGGCGGTGACGTCCGGCAGGAACTCGTTCAGATCGAGATACAGCGCCCCCGTCACCTGGAAAGTCTCGCAAAGGTCTTCAAACGCAATCGGCTCATGGGAGAACAGCGTTTTGAAAACGTATGGTACGGCAAACTGCTTCCCCGTTGCCGTCCATTGCCCTCCCTTTTTGTGATTGTCGCCGGGCACTGCGTTCGGGCCGTACATCCTTGCGCATGCCTCTTCCGTCGCGTACCTGGCGATGTAGACGGCGTCGTTGACAAGACACATTTTCTCGTACGTCGCCTCGTGCTCAAAAGAATATCCATAGTCTTTTCCGTATTCCTGAACGAACTGGATGATCTCCGGCCCGGCGTCAGGAATTTTGATGGAGTCGGTTTTGATGTGGGCCACGGTATATCCGCGGGCCTGCACTTCCTTCTTCAGGTTCACCATAAACAGGGCGCCTCGCTTGGCCACGATGTTGTCGCGGTTCCGCGGATCCCGGAAGGCGTTCTCGAAGGCGGCGGATGTCAGGCCGTACACGGAGTTGATCGCCGTTTTCAGGGCATTGGCCAGATCCTTGGATTTCATTTCGCCGCGCTTCACCTTTTCGATATAGCGCGTCATCTTTCCGTCCAGGATATGGTTAACTTCGTCCCAGGCCTCGTGTTTGATGTCCACCCGGCCGTCGACGATTTCCTTGAACCGCTTCGTAAACCTTGGGCCGAACAGGCACTCTGCGATCACGCTGTGCGGGTGCATGCTGGCGATATCCAGCAGCGCCACGTTCTGGTATATGCCCGGCTCGGCATAGACGTATCCGCCTTCGCCGACTTCTTCACCCTGATAGAGGCTGACGTAGCCCTTGTTCCGGACAATCTCGCTCCGGCCGCTGTCATTGACCATCTCCATCTTTTCCGTCACAGCACCGTCCGCCGGCCCATAGGTATATCCGGGGAAGTACGGCAGCAGGCTTTCCTCTTCGCCGTGCAGGTGGCTCATCATATCCGGGCAGGCGTCCTTCAGGAAGGCCATCACTTCGTCCGTCAGTTCCTTCACGGGCTCCGCCAGATTCCGGTACTGGAACTCGCTCTGAGGCTTCCGCACTTTATCAAAGATGATCCGGGTGGTCAGGCTGTTGGTGGTATCATTGACCGTCATCCCGGCCACGTCCGCCAGAATCTGCCTTGCCGTCCAGTCAGGTTCAAGGAAGTTGAACGCGGCTTCCGTCGCCAGTACGTCGTTGTCGCAGTATTCCGCAACCTTGTTCCACAGTTCTTCCGGCACGGGTTTATCCCATTCGAGGCCGAGCTCCTGATGGAAGAACCCCATCTTGATCTCCAGCTTCTTCAGGCTCATCTTGTTTCCGGCGGAAGCGAAGTCATATACGTCCGTGTAGCTCAGGTTGTACGCCTCGCCGAAGAAAGCGCTTCGGTCTCCCTTGGTGATCATCCGCTGGCTCAGCTGGTACAGCTGCTCCGTGCTGTAGCCCATCATCCGGGCATACAGCATGTGGTTATCATAGCGCCGGCAGTTGAACCCCACCAGGGGATTCCGGATCAGGTCCTCGATTTCGGCAGGCTTGGGGTTGATCATCCGGACCACGGGTTTGTGCTTTCGCTTCATTTGGGCGATATATCCGTCCCAGTCGTCGAAGTCCTTCGGACTGTAGCTTTCCGCCGATTTCCAGTTGACGAGGAACAGGTTCGGAAACACTTCCACGTCGTAGAAAACCATCGGCCTTGCGGACGGATCCAGAAAGGCAACCATCCGGTCTTCGCTGGCGAATTTCATCCGAGCCACGGCCTTCAGGCAGTATTCCGCCTGGTGCGTGCTTCCCGCCGCAAAATTGATGACGGTGTTCCGCATATCGCTTACGTCGTAACTCATGCCGCTGGCATACGCATCCTCCAGGATCTTCTCGATGAAGTCGATGGAGGGTTTGGTGCCGGGATGAATTTCCTTTGCCAGATTCCGGCGGATCATGGTCCGAAGCCCCTTCTCGCTTTGAATCTGTTTTACATCAATCAATTTCTTCTCCTTTTTCGGCAAACCGGTATTAATGGTGGCGATGGGCGTGCTGTTGCATTTGGAGAGCATCCTCCGCAGACTGGCGTCTCCCAACAGCGTTTTCACTTCGATCTGGTCGTCGTATACACTGCTCAGCTCCGCCGGATCGCCTTCATAAAAGTAATGCAGATGAATGGCCTTTCCGCTCTTGCTCAGTTCGGCATAGGTCGGGGGCCATTTGGCCGCTTCCTCAAGGTTGCGCTCGAGGCTTTTCTCGCCGCCCTGGGCGATATCAAAGTCGATCACAATCAGATTCTTCGGCACCTTCACGTGGTGCAGCCGGTGGGTATCAATGTCCTTCAGCTTTGTCCGGCAGTTGATCCATTTCCGCTCCAGCCGTCCTTCTTCCGTCGGATACTGGGCGGGCATCTCCTGCAGATAGCGGTCCAGCAGGCTGTCCTGTTCCGTCATTTCCAGCCATTCGGGCCATTTCCGTTCCGGCTCGGCCGCCTTCGGTTCCTCCGCCGTGTCGAATTTATCCGCCCGGAAGCCGCCGTACCAGTTCCGAACCCGGACACCGTCGATGGTTGTCCGTTCCTGGAACTCCCGGAAGTAGTTCTTCAGCTCTTCCTTGAACGCCCGCTGACTGTAGGGGTAGGGGACCCGGGCCTCTTCGCAGTAGGTGTTGTACAGCGCCCAGGCGCTCTTCAGCGTCGTGGCGTTTTCCTTCCGGAAGTAGGTCCAGTTATCCATGATGAAATTGTAAAAGTCATTGGTTGCTCCCAGCATGTTGATCGGAATATATCCGTCGTAGTATCCCGGATCCGCTTCGTAGACCTCCCGGCATTTCGCGGCGATGGCTCCCAGTTCAAATCCGATCTGTTTCTTCAGCCGGTCATATTCCTTTCGCGGCACCTTATCGCCCGTCGGACTTACGTCAATCAGCCTCCGCAGCAGGCCGGATTTGGCGTTGGTGATCCGTACCGGGCTGTTGCTGGAAAGGATCAGGAACGACTTGAAGGCATTGGTGTAAATGCCTTTGAACTTTTCATTGACCGTCATTTTATCATGGGATACCAGGCTGTTCAGCCTCGTGTTGTCTTCAATGCGGCTCAGGTTACCCTCGTGCTGGATGGCGATCAGCGGGTTGTTCTTGAAGCTTTCCAGGCTGAAGGCGTTGTTGGCGTTTCCCAGGGCGCCGCTGTCCACGCTGTCCGTATATCCGGGGAAAAGCCCCTTATCGATGATGTCCAGCAGGGTGCTCTTTCCGCTTCCGGGTTCGCCGTAGAGCACCATGAATTTTTGCATGGTCTTGCTGGCTCCGGTCACGATGGACCCGATGCACCATTCGATCTTGTGCTTTTCCCCTTCGGCGTACAGGGTTCCGATCAGCTTGTCCCAGGCTTCCGTGGATCCCGCTTCAAGAGGGTAGGGGAGCGTCTTGCTGGCGTAGTCGTCCTTTCGCACGGTCATGTTGGCGAAGATCAGTTTCTCGTCCAGCATATGGAAGCAGTCCCGCATCTGCTTCTTGACGTAGTTATGCCATCGGTCGATCATGCCGGTTTCCGCGTCCCACATATGCAGAACGCGGACCGGCCGGGGGTCGAATCGCGCCTTGTTCTCCTCGGCGTATTTATCAAGCTCCCCGTCGATGATCTCGATGACATCCTGCTCATTTGTCGACCAAAGACCTTTTCGCTCGTCCCAGACAGCGTAAAAGTCATTTCCCTTGATCATCAGGTCGCCGCTGGGGTTTTTGATCTTGAATTTGGGGTAAACCTCGAAAATCTCGAGGCCTCCCTTCTTGGTCAGACGTTCCGAGACCATCAGAAAATCAACCATATGTAATTATCCCGCCATTTCGTATTTCATTTTCATCGTCTCCGCGATGGACCGCAGGTACGCGATCTGCTCCTTCAGGTCAGCGATTTCCTTTTCCTTCTCCGCCTTTTCCTTTTCCAGCTTCTCACAGTGGCGGTTCCAGGCGTCGAGCGCGATGCCGCCCAGTCCGACCAGCGCCAGCGTTCCGACCAGTTTGCGGCCGCGGCGCTTCCCGGCGGCTTTCTCCAGCGCCATCAGGCGTTTATCCGTGGTATTGAGAATCTTCTCCGTGTCCAGGGCGATCTTTTCCAGCGCCATCGTGTGGGTCCAGGTCTCGTCATCCAGCTTAAACAGCTCGTCAATCTTACCCTGCATGTCGTCGATCACCCGGGTCAGGCCCATCTTCTTGTTGTTTTCCATGGTTAAATTCCTCCTTCATTAACAAATTCAATCCAGCACATCATCTGTTCCCACAGATCAATCTGCCTCAAATCGCCCCGGAATCCGGGAACATAAAACAGACTCCCCCGGCCGTCAGGGGAGTAATCGCGCCGCATCATTGCCTGAAGCGCCGCTTCGACCGCGTCCGGATCGTACATTTCGTCGTCGAACCGGTCGATCTCCATGCTTCGGATCATCCAGCCGACCCATCTTTCGATCAGCTCGTCCTCCGTATAGAGCGTCATGAACTCTTCCTCGCATCGCATGGCCATGGCGATCATGACCTCCAGCACGCCACATTCCCGGCGGGCCTTCAGTTCATTCCGTACGTCGGCGGAATATCCGCAGTCCCAACAGAATCGGGACCGCAGTTCCATTCCGTCGCCGAGGCGATCGGAGTCCGTTTCCATGGTGCATCGGAAGGGGGTCTCGAACAGCTGGCGGAGCAGGCGGGAATGGCTGCTGCGCCATCCCGGAAGCATATCCGTCAGCCATTCGTAGTACGCCCGTTCCGCCCTGTCATATCTGTCGCCCAATCCGGGTCCTCCTTGGATCACCCGGCCGCCTTCCGTGTCGCCAGCATGCCCTTCTCCTCCAGGTATCTCCGGAGAGCCGGGTTCTTGTTGACGATCTCCATGTAGCTTCCGCCCATCTGCAGGATCTCGAAATCCGTGTGCATCGTCTCATTCCGGATGTGCACGCAGTCATCCTCCTGACCCTCCTGTCCGAAGAACATGATGGCTTCCTTGCCGACCCGCTCTTCGATTTCTTCCTCGCTGAGCGGGTAATCATTTTCCGCGCTGGTCATCACGTTGGCGTCGGGGTAGTATTTCAGCGTTACGTCGCCGAAGTCTTTTGTCGTCTCTGCAAACTTCATCGGCGTGATGGGGTAGGGGTGCTTCCGGGTTTCCGCGGGTTTATCCGCGTTGCTCTGCGGAGCCGGTTCCTCCGTTCCGGAATATTTCCGGAAGGCCTCCGCCGCCTTTTCAGCGGTCGGTGGAACTTCCTTCGGAGCTTCCTTTTCTGTGGCTTCCCACCACCGTTTCTTCTCCTCCAGGAAGGCGTTCCGGATGCCGGCGATAGATTCTTCCAGCTGCTGCTCCATGGTCTGCTTCAGCAGGAACCAGGCGGCTGCTGCACCGCTGGCCCCGCCGAGAGCGAACCCTACGCCGAATATCAAACCTTTCTTCAAGTTCGTTTCCTCCTTATGCGTCGAGATATCCGAGCCGGAGCGCCTTCGCCTCGATCTCTCCGTCCACGTTGGGGTCGATCAGGAACACAGTTTCCCATTCGCCCGGATGCCCTTCCTTTTCGCGGCATACCTTCTGGATTCGCAGGTCGATCGTGTTGTCGCCGCTCGGCGCCTCCGGGTCATACACCCATCCGACATGGTTTCCGGCGACGCTTTCCCGGATTCCCAGCATCCGATAGACGTCGTTCAGGAATACCTTCCGGTTCGCCCGCAGATAGGACGGCAGAAATGCCTGCTGGTGCGTCAGGAATGTCTCGTTATAATCGTCGCTTTCCTCCGCCGCGTCCGCTTCCCCGAAGCAGAACCACCGGGCGTACGGACTCGGCATGGCTCCGGCCTTGTAGACCTTCAGCGTTTCAGCGTGCTCTTCGCCGTTCTCATCCACTCGCACGACTTCCTGTTCCTCATATCCGCCGTGCATGATCTTCTCTTCCAGCTCTTCGCCGCCTTCTTCCCGGATGCCGGCCCGGATCCGTTCGATGGCGGTGCTCAGCACGGCCACGGTTCCCGTCAGTTCCGTATTGACGGCCTTCAGCGCCGTATGGGAACCGAACATATCCGCCAGACCGATGGCCTCCATGGTCGCCGGCAGGGCATACAGCTTCGCAACCTTCCCGGTCGTCCGCAGCCGCAGGTTCCGGAGCTCCCGCCGGCGGAACCGCTTCGTGTTCTCTTCGCTGCTGCCCTTTTCGTCCGCCTGCACCGTCGCGGCCAGAATATCCGCCTTCTCGGTCCGGTGCGCTTCCAGGATTTCGGGAAGCTCCATCGTCTTCTTGCAGGCCCAGACCGTTCCGCCAATCACAAATCCGGTGCCGATCCACATCAAAGCTTCCGTGGCCTTTCCGTTTGTCTTGGCATGCAGCCGGCTCAGACTCTTCCGGATGTCAAAAGCCGGCAGTTTAAACCTGATTTTCATGTTTCCTCCTTTTTTTTCACAGCTGGGATGCCCGCGGCAGATCCAGGCCGTACTTTCCCCCACCGAGGGGCACGAGCCGGATATCCGCGTCGCTCAGCTCGGTCCATCCGTACTTTGCGTCAGTGTATCCGTTGGGATCCGTCAGTTCGCTCAGGTCGAAGATGTCGCTGATTGAAACCGCCGTATAATGCTGCAGCAGGTCCAGAATGCTGGCCTTCACCAGTTCCGCCTTTCCGCGGTTGGCGTATTCAATATCCCGGTAGCTCACCGGGGCATCCAGCCGCTGGCGGGCGCTTCCCTGCACCTGACGGTTCGCGTTCTGCGAATTGGTCGATGCCTGCCGATACTGGCCTCCGTAATTGATCCGGTTCGAGGCATAGTAGCGTCCGTCGCCGCTGTTCCGGCCTCCGGTCAGAATATCAATGGCGCCATAGACCCGATTGGTCACGTCGCTCAGCAGGCCGACATAGTCACGGAAGGTTTTCATTTCGTCCAGCCCGAAGAAATCCCGGACCTGATCCTTCCATCCGTGTTCCCGCAGCGACGCTCCGCCGTCCACCACGCCGGAAGTCTTACGGTTATGTCCGGTCTGCGGTTGATTCGGCTGCGACAGAGCCCGGTCGCTGTTCGCCGGATAGTTGTTGTCCATTCCCTGAACTCCTTTCAAAAAAGTCGAAAAAGAAAAGGAGCCCATGCTTTCGCACAGACTCCTTGTCCGAGAGTAGTCCCCACATTATTCGATGGTAGCATCGATCGCCGTAGGATCAATTCCCTCGTCGTCGGAAACCGTGGCCGCCACCGCCGCGGTGTTGTCCTGCTTCGCAGCCTTGGATTTCGCAGCCGCCTTCTCCGCCTTCTTCGCCGCCTTTTCAGCCTTCCGCTCCGCCATCTTCTGCTTGCACCAGGAAATTCCCTTACTCACGGCCGGAAGCACCCAGTGATCCACAGCGCCGCCAACCACAGCACCGCCGAGCACCAGAGCTCCGTCCCTCATAAGAGTTTTCCCAAGCCCGCTTTTCACGGGAGCGGAAGTAACCTGAATCGTGACTCCGTCCAGCGCTTTCTGCGCGGCTTCTGCAACGTCCACATTGCCTGCTGCTTCCTGCAGGGTGTCACACACCTGATCTGCGGTCGCCTCTGCCACCTGTTCCACAACATTGGTCATTTCTTCCATGGTTCCATCCTCCATTTCTTATAATGTGGAAGGTTTACCCTTCCATAACAGTCCTTGAAAATTTCGTATTTTATCCGTAGAACACCAGCCATTCAGCGCTTACGAAAGTATTTGTATTCGTACTGCGGCGGGTTCGTGAATTCCAGAATCCAGCAGGGCCATCCGTTCGGGGTTCCCGCATAGCGCAGGCAGTCCCTTTCAGGGATCTCAATCAGCCCGGTCTCCGTGCTCCACCCGATTCGGTCGCCGAATTCAATCCGGTCCACGCCGAATTCGTCGTAGAGCTCGTTCAGGCTCACGTATCCCTCCAGGCTGGAGTTGATTTTCTGGTTCATCTTGTTGATTGCGCGGATGGCGTCGTCGTAATCCAGACGATAGTATCTGCCGAATTCCACGTCTTTGCAGACCGGCTTCGGTGCCACGCCGTCCTCGTAGTCCCGGCGCATATCCGCGGGCGGGGGATTCTCGTCCACCATCTGCTGAACGGCCTGCTGACGGATCTCGGCTTCCTTTGCCGTACCCAGTTTATCAATGACCAGCTGCCGATAGGCCTGCGCCTCCCGCAGCCCATTCTCCAGCCCGTTCACGGCGGTCATCAGGCTCCCAATGCGCCGGTTATTCTCGTTCAGGGCCGCCAGTCCGCATCCGATGCCGACTCCTTCCGCCAGCGCAGCCCGGAGGTAGATTTTCCAGCAGCATTGAAACGTCTGAACCGCGGTCAGACTTTCATGCCCTTCCTCCTGCTTCTTTTCCTCGATGGCCTTCATGGCCTGCGGCGTGACGCGTACGGCCTCGACCGTCCCGTACAGCATGCTCGTGATGCTGAACGCCGTCAGGATTCCCGGCTTGTGCTGCCGGTATCCGGACCAGATTTTCATTCCGAATTCTTTCAGTCCCATGTTTTACTCCTTTCCAAGAAAACTCTCCGCGCTGCAGAGAATGCCCTGCCGATTCAGCTCCTCCTGGATCTGCGATTTCAGCACATCACGGCGCCGGTACGGATTCAGTCCCATGATTCCCTTTTCCTTACGCATCAGGAACCACAGAATATCATGGGCGTTCTCCGCCATGAATCCCGCGAACCGGTGCGTAATGAAGTGGTTGTCCGGGCTGATCGCCAGCACGGCATCCATATCCGTGTAGTACATGGCGACCTCGGTAACCGGATCCCATTCGCCCTCCTCAACTCTTTGGATCAGGTCATCCACCAGGCCGTTCAGCCATACGTACTCGACCCCGCTCGTGATCTTGTGAAGGCATTTGGGGCTGAAATCGAGTTGTCCGTTTTTCTTTGGTTCCAGTGACCGATACTTTTCCATGGCCTTTGGAATGTAAATTTCCCGCCAGGCTTTCAGCCACATGACGCCTTCCTCTCGCGTCATCCATTGCTCCTTTCCGCCGGAAAAAGAAGAAGGAGCTGCGCCTTCCGCAACTCCATTCTCCTTATCAGGCATTTTCATCGTTTGGCTTAATGCTCTCGAGAAGCTTCGCTGCCTGCTTCTGGACCTCTTCGGTCATCTTCTCGTTATACCGCTTGTCCTTGATCCGGCGGTCCACCCATTCGCCGCAGAGAGCCAAAAGCCCTCCGCCGCCAATCAGACTCCATTTCAGCACGGTATCCTTGTCGATTTCAAAAGTCCGCTTAAACAGCTTAATCTTCATGCCAAGCACCTCCTTTCTGTTTTGCCTTCATAACAGGCGTTGAAAATTTCGTATCATTCCCGCCAGGGGACGTCGACTTTCAGCCGGTTGGCGTCGATCGTCTCCGTCTGGAATCCGCGAACGGCCTCGTCCAGTTCCGCCTCCATTTCCTCCTCATCCAGCGGATGCGGCTCGAAGGGCATCTCGATTTCAGTGATCCACATTCCATCCGGGGTCTGGTAGGGCGGGTGCCGGAAGTCGATCCAGCGATATCCATAGTAGACCTCGCCGAGATAGCCCTCCCATCCGCGCTTGTCTCCGTCCGGGATTTCCGGCAGATCCAGCAGTCGATAGAAGTCGTTCACCGTGACGCTGCCCAGCAGAGCGAAGGCCTTGTTCAGCGCCACCTCCGCCTGGAAAACCTGCAACATTGTCCGCTCGAAGAATTCCGGCTGCCCGTCGATGTAGAAGGTCTGCGGCTCGTCCCAGGCCGTCCTTCCTTCCTGTTTGTCCGCCTCTTCCATCGCGGCCATCTTCTCCGCCGCGTAGGCTACGGTCGGGTCAATCCGGGCCACGTTTTCCTTATACACGGCCGCTCCGGCTGCCCCCAGCGCCAGGGCTTCCTTCAGTCCGGTGATGGTCCGGCTCATCTTCCAGATATTCTTCCGGTTCAGGATATCCGCGCCCTGGATGCAGCCAATGGTCAGTCCCTCAACCACAGCAGTCCAGACAAAAGCCGGGGCGGCAGCCTTAACCTTTTCCCATTTAGTAAGATTTACATAGCCGGTTTCGCTCCAAGCTTTTTCGATCTGTTGCTCGATAGAAAGCTCGGGCTCCTCCGCCTTAATCCGCTCGATTGCCGTCTCAAACCGCCGGTCCATTTCTCTCTTTATGGCAGCTTCGACGCGTTCCTGCGCCTTCGGAACAGCCTTCGCTGCTTCGTAGGCCCCGGCGACTGTCCCAGCCGATGCGACAAAGCTCAGAATCGTCGCCGAGTGATCCTTTATCCACCCAAAGAATTTATTCATTGATCAACCTCCTCTTTAAACGATCCGGCATCCGGCATAGTAAACGTATCAAGCCCTTGCATAAACAATTCAAATGCGATTGAACACGTCGGGCACAGATCCACCCAGTCATCAGGCCCACTCTCCAGCAGCCGGCGCTCTACCCGGCAGGCCCTGATGCTGTCCGAGGTCTGGAATACCGGGTTCTGAAACCTCACCATGTCCTTATCGCCCTGATCCAGCGGATTGAAGCATTTCTTGCACCGATCGCACATTCTTGCTTTTGCCATTTATCCGTCCTCCTATGCCGCATTCGGCTGTACGTTGATCTGTACGCCGCCGTTCTTCACGAAGGCCTCAATCCGGGCGCCCTCGGGATTGTTCAGCAGCGTGGCCAACACCCCCGGTTTTCGATCGCCTCCGCTAAAGGCCTTCTTTGCACGAATGAAAAGCTTCAGGTTCTTGATCTTGTTGACAGTATTCCCGATGAATGTCGTTTTGGTTTTATGGGCGTTTTCCCATGCTTCGTATTCCGCCTCTGAGATTCTGTCGTCCGCGGTCTTGCTGCCTTCCGTTTCGTTGGGGGAAAACGGTGCCTCTTCACCGCCGTTGGTGTCGTTTCTGTCTGTTTCGGCTGTCTTTGCCGATGTATCCGCGCTCGTTATCTGCTTCTCCAGCTGTCGCTCCACTTCGCCGACTTCCTTCCCGGCCTCGTAGCACATTTTGCCCACCACATACAGCGCGCCGATGCCCAGAGCCCCGCCAAGCAGCGTCTTCCAGAAAGTCTTCATTTTACATTTCCTCCCTTAAAATCAAATCAGTGCAACCGTTCAACAATTTTTCTTTTAAGCCTGGTGTCTCGCGAATCCACCTCTGTATATCAAGCGCATTGCGAATGGACTTCGGCCCCATTTGCGGAACATCAATAAAATCAGATACCGTCATACCCATAAACCATGACAAGAATTCCGAAGGTGTATGCTTTGCATAGTCAGGAGCTTTCCGCATTAGTTTATTAAACAGCCCCTTAACCGCCAAGGAGTTGCAACTGTATTTTGTTTTACCTTCGAACTCGATAATAAATCGGCGTCGAAGACTTATCAACTGTCCGTAATCGCTCATTTTTAAACTCCTTTCAAAAAACCGAGAAGGCCTTGCACAGCCTTCCCGTTTTTGTTACTGATTATTCTTCCGGTCAAATCCGGATTCAATCTTCCTGCATGCCCACTTGACCATTGCGTGCAATGCTCCGACGAACATGACGAACATCGCGATCATTACCACAACATACGTAAACAGGTATACCATAAAAAGCACCTCCTTCATTTATCCGAACGAATCATCGTTCCCATAAAAGAGGTTGTAAAAATCGGATTTGCGGATCCGAAGAAGGAAGAGGCTTTGCGCCTCGCCTCCTTAAAAGTCCAGAAACTTGAAAAACACACAGCAAATTACCACGATAATGGATCCGCAAATTGCCATTTTATATGCATCCTTTCGTTTTTATCTTCGTCTGTTTCAAGGTCTCCCTTTCCATAACAGCCGTTGTAAAAATCGTATTCGGATGGATTCGTTAAATGGCAAAATTTTTGTGTTATTTAAGTCATATGTCATTGTCGCTTGAATGCCACCATTCTTTGAAATCCCAATGCCAGCAAACCGCTATATGGATGAGCCATGCGACAATCATAAGCACAGAAACTGCGATTGCTACAATCATGATTAAGCTCCTATTTAATTAAATGGCAATTCAGCCCTATATCTCCCTCCTGTCGAACACGGTTTCCCATCGTTCCTTGGGCAGGGGCTTCATTTTCAACGCCCACATGATCTGGCGAACCGTAACGGTGGGGTAGAGCCCCTGCGCATCGGGCTCTGCCGACCGTTTATCGAAGAAACCCCAGAATCCTTCGTTCAGGTAGATCGGATCCGCTACCCAGGGGTCGATCTTATCCCATCTGGTGATTTTCATCACCGGGTCGAATCGCTGCTGGATCACGGCGAGCCCACGTTCCCGAATGGTGTAGAGCGTGCAGCGGCTGTACAGAGGATGGTCGCAGTAATACTCCTTTCCGTACTGCTGCACGTACACATCCGGTTTATCAAAATGGTATCTCACATCGGTCAGTCCTCCTTTACCCGGATTACCCTCTGCAGCGGGTCATCCAGTTCCAGGTGAATTCCGGTTTCCTCCAGCACCTGGTCGGCCAGTTCGCTGTGGCTGATGGCCCAGATCACCTTCTGGTCCACGGCCGCGATGGCCCGGAAACACTGGTCCGTATCAAAGCCGAATTCCTCTTTCAGCGCCAGAATAATTCCGGCATAGCAGCTCTTGGTGATGGCGAGCCCCGCCTGATCAAAACCGACCTTCCGGCCCCGTTCATATTCCTGGCGAACGTCGTCGGGAGTGATTCCGTTCTGGCAGAGTCCGTGTATCCGCTTCTGGCGGCCCATGGCCGCGATGGAATTCATGTACTCCGCCTCGAGCCGCTTGCTGCGCTGCGTTTCAGCGCGCATCATTGCCCGCCTCTGTGATCTGTTGCTCATTCGTATCCTCCGTATGGCTTCCTTTGTTTTTCTGCTCTTTTAACAGCTTCTTAAACCGGCCAAAATAATGGCCAGACATTCTCTCGCCTCTGATCACCGGCCATGGCTCCTCATGCCAAGGATCGGCCAATATCCCTGTTTGGTAATCCGATTGTATAACTGTCATGATATCTTTGCTGAGGTTCATTTCCGGTGTAACACTTTTGAGCACCATCAGTCCTTGACTCGGATCGCGGTAGTAGCAGATGATGTCATAATCGCCCGGCAAATTGTCCGAATACAAGCACATGCCTTTAAAGCAATGCCGGTCATCCAAAACGCGAATATATGCCAAGGCAAATTTCTTTTCGCCAAGATCGATCCCTTTGGTTCCAGGTCGGACTTCGATAATGCCTTCCTTTAAGGGATCTTCTTTAACGCCAGCTTTTTTACCGGGAACGAATTTAACCGATCGTAAACTTAAGCCCTTTGTTGCTTTCGTTTGTTCGTTTTTCAACATACTTTTTCATGTTCCTTTCACGTAGTGTCATTTATCCAGTCAATGGAAATTACAAACCGAAATCAAAAGAAACAGGAGCCCTTGCGTTCTCCCGATATGCTATCCCAATTTTATCCTTACCAGTGCGTTGGTTTCATTAACCCTGTCAGCGAGAGTCATATCAAAGAATTCCTTGTGGCTATTCCGCTCATAATATTCCCGGAAAGGTTTAAACCGCCAGTTATCCTCAAAGTACGTTCGTATATTCATGCGTTCGTAGAACGGCCGTGCGATGTCGTATACATTATACAGAATGTATATATCCCGATCTTTGCAGAGTTTCAAAAATTGAGTTTTTAAATCCTTTTTCTTATCAATTTTAATTTGTTCGATTTTCAACATATGTTTTCAACCCCTTTAGTGTAGTATCAAAAAAGAATCAGGAGCCCTTGCGTTCTCCGCAAAAGCTCCTGTTTCGGATCTCCTCACTTCCTGAAAAGCTTCAGGTGCTCGGAAAGCCACCGTCCGGTTCTGCTGGTGTAGATTTTTCCTTCCTCTTCAAACTTCATGCCTTTATACATCCAGTAACAGCTCGCGCCCGTCGGCACGGCGATTCCCAATAGATCCAGCACTGTTCTCCAGCGCCGGGACCTCTTGGCCTCTTTCAGCTCAGCGTCCTTCTGAGCCAACTCGGTCTCTTTGATCTTCAGCTCCTCCGCAGTACGGCGAACCGTCGCGTCCAGTTCCGCAGACCGCAGGTTATTTTCCCGCGTACTCTGCTGATCCTTCAGCTTCAGTTCGTCCTGCTTCAGATGAAGCTCTCTGAGTTTCGCCTCGTTGGCATTCTGTTCGGACAACCTCTTCTGTTCGGCCTCGAGCTCCCGCATTCTCTGGTCGTGCAGAGCCTTGAGCTTCCCCATAGCCGCCTTATAGACGTCACTGTCCATGTCCGTAGTTTTGCACACTGTCTGAAGAGTTTTGATGATTTCCTCATCCAACAGTTTACCGATCGTGTTCTCCTCCATAGTCCTTGCTCCTTTCATTATGGATTTGTATCCATAACAGGCGTTGTGTTTTTCGTATTACGGGATTGCCAGGGATTCGGCCAGTTTATCCGAACCGAGATCAACGATCTGCTGGGCATCCACGTCCTTATCCGGCTCCAGAAAGCTGTCCAGCACATCCGTCCGGATCGAGTACACCCGGGCGTCGATCGCGCTCTTGGCTTTAGAGCACTCGCCCTGAACCCAGCTCAGCCGATTCAGCGCCTCCGTAGCATGGAAGTATTCCCAGATGGGCTGGAGCAGATCATTTTCGTTTTTACACGCCCGCCGTTCCCTCCGGAGTTCCGCCAGCTTCCGGTAGAGCTTATATCCGTTCGGAACAGTCTTGTAGCTGGAAATTTCCATGTAGTGCTCCAGGTCGATGATCTCCTGCTCGATCTGCTGCAGGCGATCGTTGTTTCCGGTGTACCGGGCCAACATGGCCTTCACGTCCGCCACAAAGTTCCGCAGCGTTTCCTCGGGTTTCGTGGAGTCGTACTCCACCGTGTAGTGCATGACCCGGGACGGATCCTTCGCCTGGGGGACAATGTTCACAACCTTTGCGTCCTTCTGAGTTCCGTTCGTTTTTACAACCATTTTCAATACTCCTTTCAAATCAAGTTAAGTCTATTCACCTTATCTTCAGCAAACACTTCCATGTTGGAACAAATTAATCGATTATTTATGAAGAGATCTGTACCGGCAAAAACTCTCAAATATCCGCACGGCAGTAAGTCAAGCGTCCAGCCATGAATCGGAATATTCATTGGTACTTTACCGTATTTGCTAAGCCAGTCAGCACCATATCCGCCTATGCCATCAAGATTCACGACATCCGAACCTCCGCCAACTCTTCCGATTGGCTCGTCGTTTGTGTTGATAAGACAGAATTCCATACGGCCCCATCCAGAATCGTGCAGATTAATAGTGCCGTCTTCGTTCTCAACCGGAATAATAACAAGTCCATTAAACTCGAGACGACCATTGGGAGCAAGTTTGTCCCATTCGTTATAGAGATCAAGATATGGAACGGTTGTGAAGTCCTGTTTTGACATTTCTGTGATTTTTAGATTGCTCATTTATATTTCTCCCTTTCAAACTAAGTTAATTATCCAGATATCCTTTGCGCCGTACCCGCAGAATCACATAATTCGTCTTTTTTATCCGTTCCATTCCGCCGGGTGCGATCTCCATGAAGTAATAACACCCGGCTTCCTCGGGGTCCGGCTGCTCCCGCAGATTGCCGATGTACCACTTTCCGAGGAGCAGAACAAAGATCAGGGCAGCAAGTGCCGCCCCGACCAGAATACCGATAACGGAAAACACCCAAACCCAGGTCCACGTAAGAATCATTTCAGATCATCTCCATTCAGCAGGTCAGAAATCATGTCCAGCCAGTCATGATCATTGCACCAGACAATCGTCAGTTTGTTCCGGTTCTTCTTATATTTATCCATATTCGGATTCCTGTTGGACTCCGGATCGACAGCCTTCCTGATCTCCTCGGACCAGTCTGTCCCGTAGGTAATCGGGATCTTATACTGTTTGGCGGCCTCATGCTCGATGAGGCACCCGCGGGCCTTTCCCCACTTTCCCCAGAACAGCACCTCGTCAACTTTGGCCATCGTCTGCAGGGCTGCCCCGAGCATCCAGAGGCTATCCCGATCTTTGTCACCCAAAGTACCGGATCTATCGTTGTAACAGATGTTGAGCTCCAGAGCGAGATCGTGTTCTGCTCCGAGATTGGTCACAAAAGCAACGTCATAAATATCAAGCTTTTCTCTGTTGTTGCACAGATACCATTTCTTGGCCGCCTTGACTTCTGAACTGATCTCCTTGTTTGTTTTGCCATTCATCGGCAGACTGATGAAAACTACATGCTTCGGTTTTACGTTCATTTTTCTTTACCCCCTCAATTTATCAAGTGTCCAGAAAAAACGCCGATACAGCTCGTACCATTCCCCGCGAGCCACCGGCATAATCCCGTTCTGAGCCTCCAGAACATCGTAACTCAGACCCTCTGTTACCGCCCGAACCAGCACCGAATACCAGAACTGGTGTTCACAGGCCTCGAAAGCCGCCTGATCTACCATCGTGATGCGGCTCATCAGATCGACCCGTGCCGAAGCATAAGCTGCTGTCGGATCCGAGCTGTGTCCCTCGTTTATCCGCTCCCGGCGCTCCGGGCTCATGACCGGAAGACCGTCGATCTGTTTCACCTGCTCGCACCACTCGGGATACTGAAGACAGAAATGTTTCAGTTCGTAATAGCGGTGCTTGCTCACCCAATACTGGTTCTTTTCGCTGAGTTCAGGTCTGGTCGCTCCCATTTTGGTCGCCTCCATATCAAATATTTTTCAAGAATTGTTACATTTTCGTAACAAAAAGAAAAGAGAAGCTGTTGCACTTCTCTTCCTTCAACCATTATTATCTGTCTTTTTTCTGTTTTAATATCTCCTTTTCTAACTTCATGTACATAAGCTCCATTCTGATCGCCACGACCAGAACAAACGCCAGTACCAAAACAGCATCGACTCCAAAGAAAATATTTTCCATAAAGACAACTCCTTTCTGGTTTAATCCATAATAGAAGTTGGAAAAATCGTTTATCCGACCCGAACAGAACGAACCACCACGAACCCCTCCTCGTCTCCGTCGAACTTCATGGTACCGACCTCATTTTGCCATACGCTTCCATCCGGCCGGAGAGGAACAAGTCCATCTTCCGTTTCGTAGTAATTCATCAGATGGCCGCAATGCGGACAGTTCTGCAGATCCCGGATATCCACAAAATGCGGAATTCGTCCGCAGCACCCGCATTTGAAAGTCGTCCCAAGTTTTTTCCATACGTCATATTGAGTATCCATGTTCCCGAAAAGGAAGAAGCCCTTGTGAATTAGGCTTCTCCTTTCCTCCTTTCTTTTAGTCTTTAACCCACTTCGCGACCAGAAATATCCCGGCTGCGATCAGCAGCGCTCCCGCCACTCCTATCATCCGGCATTATCCTCCTTTCTATGAGTTAAGTTCCTTCCATAATACACTTTGTAAAAATCGTATTCGTGCACCATGCAATTCTAAAATAAAAAGTTGTCCCCTGCGTGACAAAAAAAAGAATCAATTGTGTGCCGGATTGGATCCACCAGCAAAAGCACTTCTCCGGTTCCGCTCCGCAGTGAGCGTTTATCATCTCTCTTTAGTGCTATTATCGCACCACCGGATCTACTGTCTGTTCCCATCTCCCGAAAGCCTGTCATCATGATCACTCGACCTGACAATCGGTCCTATCCCGTTATCGGGATTTTGCTACTCATTCGTTTTCCAGTCTTCTGCCAAAACCTTCCGCGAACGGCGTCCACAATTTATCTTAGAGAGCGCTCGAATACTTCCTTGCACGCTTCAGACATTACAATTTAATGCCTTAGGCTCGATTTTATTTAACTGCTACGCCACAGCCCTCTCCATAATACACCTTGTAAAAATCGTAACAAAAAAAGAAAACATTGCGATATTCGTCAGAATGTGTTGCCCCGTCTTCAGCAACGCTTTGCAGTCTATTCAGACCTCCCTCAGTATCTACCCGTATCAAATACGGTCTGTACATTCTTATGCAATATACCGGTTGTTTTCTCCATAATATACCTTGTAAAAATCGTAAAAAAAGAAGATGCTGGGAATCGCGGGCCCTCTCGAACCCGTGGTCTAACCTGAAGCATCAACGCTTCAGTGTATCATCTACGACTTGCACGTAGCGTAGGTATTAACATTACGCATCTTTCACATTCTCCGAGCACCGTAGACCCCTCTCCGGTCCCGAACAGTCCAACAGTTTCCCGTAGGACGCTTTTATCCGCATGGTATTGCGGCGGAGTTTACTGATGCGTAATCTGCGTTCTAATCCCAGCTACATCTTCTTTCCTTTGGAAAAGTTTGCGGGTGATTTATGTTATTCCGCTCCTTCCTCTGCTTACGAGTTGTGCCGTTTTTACACCATTGCTTTTCCATAATAGCCGTTGTAAATTTCGAAAAAAAGAAGCCATTGGAAAACCCAACAGCTTCTTCTTCGCCAGAAAGAAGAGTTCAAAGAACTCTTTCGACGGCTCTGACCAGTCCCACAGAACGGTCTGCAACACCCCAGGGCCAGACGATGATCCTTGCTATCACATACGCTTTCGCTGCAAATGATAGATTCTTGAACTCGGTTTCGGGATTGGACACCTCTTCCGAAAAACGTCCAATCTTAACCGGGTCAGCTCCCGTTTTCACGATAACATACACGCACGACAGCACAAACCATACCGCCCAGGCGATCAGCCCGCTCTTAATCCATGACACCAGAAAAACCTCGAGATTCATCATCGAATCCCTCCTTTCTTTTGTTCATAATACGGATTGTAAAAATCGAAAAATAAGAGCGCTTGTACAGCGCCCTTATCTGTCCTTAAGGAATCGAGCATTTTAGCCCAAAATCCTTAGCAATCTCCTGAAGCCTTTTGATCTCCGGGTCTCTTTCTTCCAGGTGAACAAACCACGTCTTTTCGCCCTCGTCGAAGCCGATAAGCAAATCTCCGTTATAGCACCGATGCGCTGAGAACCAGCACAGCTTCACATGCGCTTCCAATGACGGCTTTGACATCTCAAAGTCGTACATCGGGACATATCCGCTGTCTGTATTCTTCATCACATGCACTGCGTAAACGACCTTTTCCTCGGCCTCAGCAATCTGTTCCATGTCGTTCATAACACCCGCATAAATAGCCGCGGAAGTCAAAAGAATTACAAAAACTGCTATGATTTTCTTGATCATTTTGGTCAACTCCTTTCATAACAGTCCTTGAAAAAATCGTAAAAAAAGAGCCGTTGGAATATCCAACAGCTCCGCTTCCGGGAATCAAAACCCTTTCAGGACATTCATGTCCAACAGAATCTGAAACAGGTCCTCTCCGCTCTTCCTCCGGGCAGCAATTTCGACGCGCTGGGTATTGGTTAGTTTCTTCTTCAGCTCATAGTAAAATCCCCGGCTGTGGTCATAAATCATTTTGGTCTTTAGATTCTCCATCGCCCGTAAATGATGCCTCTTGCTGATCACCCTGATCAGCATAGTTCCAGCACCAATCACCGGCGGAGCGATCACCATAACCATCTCCTTATTTTCCGCCCACCAGCATTCTGCCTCAGCTTTCTTGTTCTTCAGCCAAGCCTTCGCCCGCTCTTTTTTGCTGTCGTCCTTCGGAACCACATAAAGCACCTTTGACATCTTCTGCCAAACCTCCTTTCGTTTTTATGATTCCATAAGAGAGGTTGTAAAAATCGAAAAAGAAGAGTATTTGTTGTTGGACAGAGCCGTATCTAATTTATACGGTTGTTACCTCCTCGACGTTAATTCGCCGACGACATAGGCGGCCACGCCTCTTGCCGGAACTTAATCTCGTTTATCCAATCAAAGCTATCCTTTGGAGATAGCTGCAACTTCCAGTTTGGCAAACAACGTGTTTTTCCTATATCACGTCTCTTACTGGCATTTCTCTTCCGTAATAGACCTTGTAAAAATCGAAAAAGAAAGAGGCCCTGTCACAGCCTCTCCTTGATCTTTATCTTGGTTATACGAAACAACCGTCTGTATCCTTTTTCGTCCCATCCGTATTCATCGGGGCTGACTAAGCAGTTTGGTTCGTAGTCTCCATGTT